>Ga0209487_1003628_pt1 | contig 12053 bp, 10 predicted proteins | sample Poulit2012_FD_187524 | JGI IMG/M metagenome (GOLD analysis project Ga0209487, IMG submission 187524) | Agricultural soil microbial communities from Georgia to study Nitrogen management - Poultry litter 2012 (SPAdes) (version 2) | ecosystem: Environmental > Terrestrial > Soil > Agricultural land... | reverse complement strand
CTATACCTGCCTTACAAGGACCCGCTTTAATTCTTCCGCCGCGTGGCTGTTCTCGAATACTCGGCGAGCCTCTCTTACAAGGATATCTGTGGATTGATATCGGGCGCTGAAATGACCGAGAAGGAGTTTTCTCGCGCCGGCGTCCGCGGCAACGCGTGCGGCCTCGGCGGCCGTGCTGTGCCCGGTGCGAACGGCGCGCTCGGCGTGCTCGGACGCGAAGGTGGCGTCGTGGTAAACGAGGTCGGCCTCACGTGCAAGCTGAACGCCCTGGTCGCACGGACGCGTATCGAACACGTACGCGAACGACGCGCCCGGCGCAGGCGGCGATACGACATCCGCCGAACGGATGATGCGACCGTCGGAAAGCGTGATGTCGGAGCCCGATTTCAGGCGCCGGAACTGTTCATGTTCTGTGGCGCCAAGACCGCGCGCCCGCTCGGCATCGAGGTTGCCGGGTAACGTTTGCTCCTGAAACCGGTATCCCCACGCAGGCACGCGGTGCTGAATCGGACGCGCTTCGACGGTGAAGTCGGGTGTCTCGACCACGGTTCGGCGCCCTTCGCCTGATTCGAGCTCCACAAAATGAAGCGTGAAGCTCAGCTCATCCACGCCGAGTCCGGGTATCTGCGTAAGGACGTTCGCGAGCGGCCGCGGCCCGACGATCGTCAGCGGTTCTTTCCGGTGGTTGAGGGACAGCGATGTGAGCAAGCCGGGGAGTCCGAAGAAATGATCGCCGTGCAGATGGGTGATCAAGACGGTGTCGATGCGAGCGGGGCTGAGACCCGCAGCCATCAGCCTGAATTGCGTGGCCTCGGCGCAGTCGAATAGCAGAATCCTGCCGCCGCGTTGCAGCGCGGTTGCCGAGAGCCAGCGCTCGCGGGTGGGCGTGGCGGACGACGTGCCGAGCGGGATGACCTCCGTCTTTATCAAAGCGAACTGATCTCCTCCTCGAGCAACTGCTTACGGTAGAAGTCGGCATAGACGCCGTCCTTCTCGATCAACGCATCGTGGGTGCCGCGTTCAACGATCCGGCCCTCATCCATCACCAGAATCAAATCCGCATCCTGGACAGCCGAAATACGGTGACTCACGATCACGATGGTTCGCCTGCCGTAATGCTCCTTCAGGCGGCTGAGAATCCGCTGCTCGGTCTGCGTATCTACGGCCGAGAGTGCGTCGTCGAGGATGAGGATTCGAGGCCGGCGTATGAGTGCGCGCGCGATCGACGAGCGTTGTTTCTGCCCGCCCGACAGCGTTATGCCGCGTTCCCCCACAAAGGTCTCGAAGCCGTTGGGGAACTGCTCGATGTTGTCGAGCAGCTCGGCCTCGTCCGTCGCACGTTCGATGTGCGCCGGCGGCGCGTCGATTTCGCCGAACGTGATGTTGTTGGCGACGGTGTCGGAGAAGAGGAAGACTTCCTGCGGAACGTAGCCGATGTTGGACCTCAGCACCTCGATCGGGATGTTGCGGACGTCCTGTCCGTCGACCGACACCGTACCTGCCGTTGGATCGATCAGGCGCGGGATCATCTCCACGACGGTGCTCTTGCCCGAGCCGGTGCGGCCGACGATTGCGAGTGTCTTTCCTGCGCCGATCTCGAAAGAAATACCGTCGACGGCTTCAGATGCCGTGCCTTCGTAAACGTAGGAGACGTTGTCGAAGCGAATGGCACCTTCGATTTCAGTGATCGAACGATCGGTCAGATCCGTATCGGCGATGTCCGGCACGGCGTCGAAAATGTGATTCAACCGCGTCATCGACGCCGAAGCACGCTGCACCATGGTGATGACAAAGCCCATCGATGCCACCGGCCACGTCATCAACGAGACATAGATGATGTATTCCGCGATGTTGCCGATGGTGATAAGCCCCGCCGCGGCCTGCCGTCCCCCGACCCAGACGACGATGATCGTCGAGAGACCGACAAGCAGCAGAAAGGCGGGTCGAAATGCGGAGTCCACCTTCGCCAGATCGAGCATCCGGTTCCGGTACTCCGCGCTCTCTCGTGCGAACGCATCCGCCTCGGCCCGTTCACGCGTGTAGGCTTTCAGCACCCGTATCCCGGAAAGCGCCTCCTGGACGCGGCTGGTCAGCGATGAGTACTGCCGCTGGATCGCATCGCTGCGCGAGTGCACCATCCGCGCCATAAAAAACACGGAGAGTGTGAGCAGGGGCATCGGGATCAGCGCATAGAGCGTCAGCGTCGGCGATATCAAGAACATCACCGTGATGGCCGTCGCCACGATCGTTACGGCGCGGGTTACATACATGATCGCGGGCCCCACGTACCGCCGGACGTGCTCGATGTCGCTGGTGGCTCGCGTAATGACATCGCCCGTGGAGTAGGTATGGTAAAACCGCTGCGGCAACCGCTGCAGGTGATCGTAGAGTCGGTTGCGCAGATCATACTCGATATGCCTTGACGCCACGACTACGGTCTGCCGCATCAGGAACGTGAAGAGCCCGCTGATCAGGCTGAGTAAGATGACGACGCCGGCAAACAAGAGCAGCGTGCCAAAGAATCGCCCATAGAAATATGATTCTACGGGCGTTCCCTGGTAGGTGCGGAAGGTCTGTACGAAGGCAGGTACGGAGTCGACGGCGTGCCGCACAACGATGGGCACGAGGATCGAGAACACCGCTGACGCAACGGCACAGATCAGCCCTGGAATGAAAAGGTGCTTATATCGCCAGAAGAAGCGGTTAAGCCGGGCGAGCGGTTGCATGTGCTGGATGTTGATCGTTCAACCGCGAAGCTACGCCTGGTGGCGTCGTCAGATCCGATACCTCGGATTATCCGAACTGTGTTCGCCGTCCCTTCGTACCCGCCGGCTTATGCCGCATCGCCCGTCCACGCGGCTCTCAAACGCGTAATGAGCTCTTCTTCCGCTTTAATCATCGCGCCGTCGGCCTCGGCGATGCGCCGCAGGTCGTCCAGCAAAGCCTCACGCTGGTGCTCCGGCACGAAGCGCCGCAGCGCATCGACCGACTCGGCCAGCATTCGTTTGTCGGCGCCCTGTGCATATGCCCCCATCGCACCTTTGACCACGTCCAGAACTTCAGACACCGGCGCATCGGGCATCCACTCGGCCAGCTTCCGCGTGATGATCTCGACCTCGCCGGCCGACAGGTCGTGGTCGCTTCCGTGGGCGAGTACCAGATAGATGAGGGCGAGGTCGTGCAACGCGGTCCATCCCTCGTACTGCTCGCGGCGGTCGATGACACTGAAGCCATTATTTGAATCGTCTTCCGCACCGCGGACGTCCCACGCCGTTTCGAGATCCTTTATCGCGGCGCTTTCTGCGTGCAGGAAGACACCGTCGACCATCGCAATGTCGAGCAGGTCGTTCATCACACGGCGCCGAACGTCAACTGGGGCGGACAGTCGCACGTTTTTTACGGCGCGGTCGACCTCTCGTTGCCCTTCGTCGTGCGTGTAGGCGGTCAGTGCGCCTTTGATGGCGGAAAGGGCCGTTCCGCCGTCGAGCGATTCATTCCAGGCGCGGAGGCGCTCGGCGATGACGTCGATCTCCACATCGGAAAGCTCCTGATCGGTGCCGTGAGCAAACGCGATATATATGATGGCCAGGTCCTGGAGCAGGTCCCGGTCGGTATATGTCTGTTCCATTCAGGAAGGAAGATTGGATGATGCATGTCGCGCCCCGGGGGTGAGCTCAATGATCGACATCGAGATCCCGGTGGTGCCTTGATTAGCCGTGTATCCTTCTCCTGAATGACGGATTCCCTGCCCAGGCGATTGTAACAGAAAGAGAGCACGGCGGAGCGTCGCGAAAAGCCGGCAGGGCCTGAATCAACCCAGAAACTTGTAACCCACGCCGTAGACCGTCTCGATGAGTCTCGGCTCGGCGGGATCGACCTCGATCTTCTTGCGGAGGGAAGCCACGTGCCGGTCGATCGTTCGGGTGGCGACTTCATCGCTCATCCCCCAGACGTCGCGCAGCAGCTGGCGGCGGCTCACGGTGCGGCCGCGGTGCTGGACAAAGTAGCGCAGGATGGAGAACTCAAGCGTCGTGAAGGCGATCGATCGATGGCCGTGCCATGCGGCATGGCTGTCGAGGTCGACCACGACGTTGCCAATCCGCACGATGTGGTCCTGAGTTTCCTGTGGAGCGGTTGAGCGCCTCAACACGGCGCGCACGCGCAACGCCAGCTCGTCAATATTGAACGGTTTCGCCATATAGTCATCCGCGCCGAGGGCGAAGCCTTTCAGCCTGTCTTCTTCGCGCCCGCGGGCGCTGACAATGATCACCGGCGAGTCGACGCCGCGTTGCCGCGCTTCGCGGAGGATCTCAAAGCCTCCCTTAAGCGGCAGGTTGATGTCCAGGAGGACGACGTCGAAAGGGGGGAGCGTCATCATCTTTTCGAGCCCGGTGACTCCGTCCAACGCACGGTCGACGTCAAAGCCCTCCATACCAAATATTGCCTCCATCGAGAATCCGACGTCCGGATCATCCTCGATGATGAGCATACGCTTCGCTTGCGAACCCATAGCCGGGGGGTGTTGGTGCGGGGGAAGTGGTTGAGCGATGTACTGCCGGCAATCGTCGCTTCCGTATCCTAATAAACGGCAGTCGTGATGCCAAATGCTTTGGTTGTTGGTTTTTGGTGTTTGGTTCTTGGTGTTTGGTTCTTGGTTCTTGGTTGTTAGTGGCGTCGCGGATTGACGGCTGGGGTGGCTGGATGATGGACGGCTGGACGATGGACGATGGACGGCTGACGCGATCGGCGACCCGACTACTGAAAACCGACAACTGTCCACTGATAGCCGACCACTGAAAACCGACAACTGACCACTGAAAACTGAACAGACATCTGCCCGCCCAATGGAACACCCCTCAACGGCGGGCATAGCCGGAGTAGGTGTTTGCTGAATTTACTTTCCCGGTTGCTCGAAAGACGTGACGTCCTACCTGCCCATCATTATCCTCACGATCGTTCTTTTCACCCTTCTTGCGACGATCCTGCTCTTGCCTGTCTACCGGTTTCTGAAACGGGAAGAGCGTGCGAGTTTGGAATGGACGCCGGAGAAAGTGGCGCTCCGCATGCGCGCTCATGAGCACCGTGTTAACGGAGGCACGGGCGCTGCGCATAATGAAGGCGCCTCAGGTGCTGTCGGTGGCACTGGTGATGATCATCGGTAACAGTTGCTCGAGCGTTTTCGGCCCAATGCCGGTGACGTTGAGCAAATCGTCCGGGCTGCGGAAGTTGCCGTGCGCGTTGCGATACGAGATGATGCGTTGGGCCATGGCCGGACCAATTCGTGGGAGGAGCTGAAGCACCTCGGCGTCCGCCTCGTTGATGTTGACCACCGGCGTGCCGATGAGGATGCCGTCTCCGGCGCCGGCCAGTAGATCGGCGCGAAGCCGCCCTGCCTGCGCATCGAAGAGTGAATCAACGGCGAGGTAAGCAGACGAAAAGTCGGCCGTCGAAGCTCCCTGCCAGGTTCGAACGCCGAGTCCGCCCACAAAGAGTGTGCACAAGACGGCGAGTGCGGCGGCCTCGTGACTCGTGATGCTTATTTTCTGCTGGAGTCGATAGAAGAATCTCATGGGGCCTGAGGTCTCGTCGTAAAGGTCGGCTCGCTCTTCCGGGCGGGATGTAAGTCTATGACGGGTACGGGGCCGAGGTGTAACCTGAGCGCGTAGCTTAATCACGATCCTTTGGCCGTATGATCGCGTCGCATTATGATCGTTAGGAGTGATGCCGTCGTCTTGCGGGCCATCCCGTATGGCGAGACGAGCCAGATCGTGACGCTCTTCACGCGCGAGCGCGGCAAGCTGCCGGTGATCGCGAAGGGCTCGCGCGTTCCTGGGAGTCGCTTCGGTGCGTCGCTCCAGGCGCTGAGTTATTCGCAGGTCGTCTTCTATTACCGCAGCGGGCGCGGTGTGCAGACGCTAAGCGAGGCATCGATCATCGACCCATTGCTCCGCCTCTACCGCGACGTGCGCAAGCTCGGCATCGGGATGCGGGTGGCGGAGTTGTGTAACGTGCTGTTGCACGAAGGCGAGGCGGACCCGCTCCTCTTCAACATCGTGCTGCAGGTACTGCACTATCTCAACGAACCACTGGAGCGGCCAGAGAACGTGCTGCCGTATTTCCAGCTGCGCATGGCGGCGACGCTGGGTTTTGCGCCCCGCATTGAACGGGATGAAGTCGAAGCGATCGGTAATCAGGGCACGTATATCTCACTCCACGACGGCCGGCCGGCGCCCGCCGGTGACAGGGGCATGCGTGTCAGCCGGAGCGCCGCGCGGGCGTTTGCGGTTTTCGCGCGCGCCGACCTCGAGACGGTTCTACGGATGACGCTGAAGGACGACGTGCGTCGCGAGGTGGAGCACCTGATTGAGGAATATATGCGGCACCACATCGAGGAGACATATCCAACGCGTGCGGAGAAAGTGTGGAGCCGGCTCGAACAACTCGGCCGCCCAGATGACGGTTCAGACGATCCGCAACAATGATTTGATGACTTTTGATGCGCGGCAGTCTTATAATGTGCCGTCGATGTGTGAGCTTATTGTTCCCTGAAGTTGCCCTTCTGCACCGTGGAGTCGGGTTCTGGTGCGGGTTTGTTACGAGTAGAGAGCGGAAGGCACGGGAAGTGTAGTAAATTAAGGAAGCTATTTAAGTCCATTCTTATACTACAACCCCTGTCCGGATGAGCCGAAAGAAACTCACCGCCAAGCAGCATTCCTTTCTTCAGTACCTGGAGCAGTACGTCGACGATAATGGCGTCTGGCCCACCTATCGTGAGATCGTGGACCGCTTCGGCTATCGCTCGCCGAACAGCGTGACGCAGAATTTGCAGGCGCTATATCGTAAGGGATACCTGCGGCGGAATGAGAACGGTTATCACCTGATCCGACGGGAGCAGAAGAAGGCCGGCATCCCGGTTCGCGGAGTTATTTCGGCAGGTAAACTGCAGGAAGCCGTGGAGGCCAATCTCGGCACGATAACGCTGGAGACGCTCTTCCCGGGATTGGACCGCATCTTCGCGATCCGCGTGGCGGGAGACTCGATGATCGGCGCGGGAATCGAGGATGGGGATTACGTGCTGCTGATGGATGATGACATCCCCGACGGCGGTATTGGCGCGGTGCTCTACGACGGCGAGACCTCGCTCAAGCGGATATTCTACGATAAAAACGGACTGCGCCTGGAGCCTGCAAACGACGAGTACTCGGATATCTACATCCGTCCGGATGTCTTCGAGGAGGTCCGCATCCTCGGCCGTTACGCGGGCCATATCAACCGCGACGGATTCCAGCGCCGCGCGCAACCCCGCCGCGCGTTATCGACGGGGGATGGGGTGTGAGTTCGAGTTTTCGGTTATCAGTTTTCAGTTGTCAGTTGTCAGTTTTATGGGGTATGGGCGCTGAGCTATGAGCTGCGGGCGTTGAGCTGTGAGCCTTCTCCTCTCTGACCGAAGACTGATCACTGATAACTGACTACTGAAAACCAAAAACCAACAACCAACAACCAAAAAAAGCGGCCCGCGCTATGCACGTGACCGCCTTCTTGGTTCGGATGGTGGTTTAATCCGCTCAGGCCTGCACGGCCGATGTGTTGAGGAAATCCCTCAAGACGTAGTGCAGGATGCCGCCGTTACGGTAGTACTCGACCTCGATCGGTGTATCGAGACGGGCGACGGCGTCGAACGTTGTCTTCGTGCCGTCGGCCTTGGTGGCGGTGACCTGAAGCTTCTGCTGCGGCTTGATGTCTTCGCTGATCGGGATATCGAACGATTCGGTGCCGTCGAGCCCCAGCGACTCGGCATTCTGGCCGTCGGCATACTGCAGCGGCAGCACGCCCATTCCGATGAGGTTTGAGCGGTGAATGCGTTCGAAGCTCTCCACGATAACGGCTTTGACGCCCAGCAGGATGGTGCCTTTCGCGGCCCAGTCGCGGCTGGAGCCCATCCCATAGTCGTTTCCGCCGAGGACGACGAGCGAAGTGCCTTCTTCCTGGTAGCGCATCGATGCGTCGTAGATCGACATCTGCTCGCCGGTGGGGAAGTGCACCGTGACGCCGCCTTCCGTGCCGGGCACGAGCTGGTTCGTGATGCGGATGTTACCGAAGGTGCCGCGCATCATGACCTCATGGTTTCCGCGGCGGGAGCCGAACGAGTTGAAATCGAGCGGGCGGACGCCTTTCTCCATCAGGTAACGACCGGCCGGGCCGTCGGGCGGAATCGCACCGGCGGGCGAAATGTGGTCGGTGGTCGTGGAGTCGCCCACTTTCAGCAGCACCCTGGCATCGGTGATCGGCTGGATGGCCGGCACCTCGCGCGTGAGCTCGGTGAAGAACGGCGGCTCCTGAACGTACGTGGACTCAGGATCCCACTCGTATATCGAGCCTTCTGGGATGTCGATCTGATTCCACTGCTCGTTGGATTCTTCGATGCCGTCGTACTCCTCCCTGAACATCTCGGGCGTGATGACCTCCTCGATGGTGGAGAGAACCTCATCCGCCGTCGGCCAGATGTCGCGCAGGTAGACATCATTGCCTGCGTTATCCGTGCCGATCGGATCGTTCATGAGGTCGATGTCGACCGTGCCGGCGAGCGCATAGGCCACCACGAGCGGAGGCGAGGCCAGGAAGTTGGCCTGGACCTGCGGGTGGATGCGGCCTTCGAAGTTTCGATTACCCGAGAGGACACCCGCGACGACGAGGTTATTCTCGGTGATGGTCTCCGCGACCGGCTCGGGCAGCGGGCCCGAGTTACCGATGCAGGTGGTACAGCCGTAGCCGACCACGCCGAAGCCAAGCTGATCGAGGTAGGGGAGGAGTCCGGCCGAGTGGAGGTACTGCGTCACCACGCGCGAGCCCGGGGCAAGACTCGTCTTGACGTACGGCTTGATCTTGAGTCCGCGCTCTACCGCCTTCCGGGCAAGTAGACCCGCGCCGATCATCACCGATGGGTTGCTGGTGTTTGTACACGACGTGATGGCCGCGATGGCGACATCGCCGTGCGTGATCTCGGCCTCGGTGCCGTCCGCTTCGGTGTAGCGGGCACGCACCTGCAGGTCCTCGGGTTTGCGCCCAAAGCCCTGCGGACCGGCCGGCGCCGAGAACGAACGGCTGAACGCCTGCTTCAGCTCCGGCACGTTGATCCGGTCCTGAGGACGCTTGGGCCCGGCCACGCTCGGCACCACATCGCCGAGGTCAAGCTCGAGCACATCGAGGTAGGTGGGCTCGGGCGTATCGGCCGTGCGGAAGAGACCCTGCTCACGAGAGTAACGCTCCACCATCTGCACGAGCTCTTCGCTGCGGCCCGTGCGGCGCAGGAATGCCAGCGTCTCGTTGTCGACTGGGAAGAAGCCCATCGTGGCGCCGTACTCCGGCGACATATTGGCGATGGTCGCGCGGTCGGGCACCGACATATGATCGAGCCCGTCGCCAAAGAACTCGACGAAGCGGCCGACGACGCCGTATGAGCGCAGCGTCTGCGTAACGGTGAGCACGAGGTCGGTGGCCGTCGCACCTTCCGGCAGGCGGCCCGTCAGGCGGAAACCAATCACCTCGGGCATGAGCATGTAAATAGGCTGGCCGAGCATGACCGCCTCGGCCTCGATGCCGCCCACGCCCCAACCGAGCACGCCCAGGCCGTTAATCATCGTGGTGTGGCTGTCGGTACCGACGAGCGTATCGGGATAGGCAACGTCGAGCCCGTCGTCGGATTTGCCGGTCCATACCGTCTTGGCAACGTATTCGAGGTTTACCTGGTGGCAGATGCCGCTGGCGGGTGGCACGACGCCGAAGTTCTCAAATGCCTGCTGGCCCCACCGGAGGAATTCGTAGCGCTCACGGTTGCGGTCGAACTCGATGTCCGCATTGAGCTGCAGCGCCTCGGGCGTGCCGAAGTGGTCGACCTGCACCGAGTGGTCGATGATCAGGTGGGCCGGGACGCGCGGGTTGATCTGCTCCGGGTCACCGCCCAGCCGTGCCATGGCGTTACGCATGGCGGCAAGGTCGACAACGGCAGGCACGCCGGTAAAGTCCTGCAACAGCACGCGCGCCGGCATGAACGGAATCTCAGCATTGGCCGGCGCCTTGGGGTCGTACGACGCGAGGCGCTTGATGTCGTCTTCCGTAATCGCCATGCCGTCGCAATTACGCAGCAGCCCCTCGAGCAGAATACGAATCGAGAAGGGGAGGCGGTCGATGTCGTACCCGGCCTTTGTCAGGCTTGAGAGCCGGTAGAGGTAGGCGTTGCCGGATCCAGTATCAAACGTATCCCTGGCATTAAAGGGATCGGGGTGGGCGTTGGTGCTCATTCGAAAACCGATAGATTTGGTCGTGGATAAGGCTGGGGAAGATACCGAGCCGTGCGGCAATTGTTCAGCAGCGTCTCTTCCTCCGACCGTCGGCGCCCCGGCGTACGGGGTGAAATGTGAATGAACGAAACCTTTGCGCGCGATGGATAGCCATCTTTTCCGCCGACTCGTATCTTTGTTGGAACATGACGCCGACACATACGGTTCGGCTTTGCCGATACGGGGCTATAGCTCAGTTGGTAGAGCGCTGCAATCGCACTGCAGAGGTCAGGAGTTCGAATCTCCTTAGCTCCACCCCGTGATAGCCGCAGATCCTTATGAGTAAGGGTTTGCGGCTTTTCTCGTTTATAAAGGGGGGGGATGATGCCGGCGACCTGGACTCACCGTGTGCGCACCATGTATCACGGGTGCATCGACCCCGTGAGAGGTCGTGTCCCGGTCTGCGGAGAAACTCCTGCGTGGGTGAGCACAACAAGCTGCTGCTTCATTACGATCGGACAGGCTGTTGAGAATCGATCAGATCGCATCGAGTCGCTACAACGGATTCAGTCAGGAGAATGTAGAAGGGCGCCTTTCAGCGCAGGCCTATCGCTCAGGCGCTCAATGGCAGGTGGAACTCTATTCGTACGACGCCGACGGCTATCTCGTCGCCAAACGCGTGATGACGCAGGATATGCAAAGCCGTGATGCGACTCACACGTACAACCGAAACGGTGATCGTCAGGGCCGAATTCACCATCGGCGTACCTCTCTGGTCTCGGGAAGTGCCTTTGGGCTCTGGTATGACTACGACACGCACGGCCGCCCGTGGAAGGTCTTCGCCTCGACCTCGACGACGAAGCCCGGTACACCGGAAGCCACGTATACCTATTTTGCCTCAGGACAGAAGAAGTCCGAGCAATACAGAGGCAACCTGGCTCTCCCGTATTCCTACACGATTCGAGGCCAGCTCGAAACGATCGGTGCGCCACGAGACAGCGCGTATCCCTATCCGTTCTCTGCCCATTACGTGTATACGAACGGCGGTAACGTGCGCTTTGCGGATTCATTCCACCGCAAAGCGGTGCCCGGCGGCACCGTGCCTCAGGGGTATCGTTATGCATACTCGTATGACGGGATGGACGGGCTTACGAGCGCGAACTATGCGGCAGGACCGGCGGCACGTCGTTCGCGGCCGCCTCACTGCGTTTCAGCACGCGTAACATTTCGTACGACCGCAGCGGGAATATCCTAAGGTTATACCGCTACAATGAGAACGGCACGATGGCGGACAACCTGACGTATACCTATTCCGGCGGAACCAGCCGCCTGGCCGGTGTCTCGGATGCGGCGGGGGCAGCGCAAACGTGGGATTCAGGTACGCTGACCGGATTCTATCATGACTCCAATGGCAACCTGACCTACTACTACGACGCCTCCCGTGGGCACCACTATGACATGTGGTACGACGAGGAGAACCGCGTGTCGATGTACGCAGAAGAACACGTCACCACAGGTCTGTACAAAGAGACGCGGTATCGCTATAATGCCGCCGGGCAGCGATACTGGAAGAAGACCGACAATGCCAACCCGGAGTACTATGTGATGGACGGTGCCTTGACGCTGGGCGTGATCGCTCCTTCCGGAGCTGTCGAGTGGAACATCGCGACGGCGAGTGGCGAGATCGTGGGGCGGCGTACCTCCGGCGGCCAGTTTCGCTACTACATCAAGGACCATCCCGTTAGACTACATCGGGACCTTCGGTCTCGGCAGCGT
>Ga0209487_1003626_pt1 | contig 12054 bp, 10 predicted proteins | sample Poulit2012_FD_187524 | JGI IMG/M metagenome (GOLD analysis project Ga0209487, IMG submission 187524) | Agricultural soil microbial communities from Georgia to study Nitrogen management - Poultry litter 2012 (SPAdes) (version 2) | ecosystem: Environmental > Terrestrial > Soil > Agricultural land... | reverse complement strand
GGAATCCGGTAGTCCTCCAGCAGTTCGAGGCCGTCCCGCACGTGCGCAACGATGATGAGGTAGCTCAGGTGGGGACTGATCTTGTCGTGCGGGTTCTCCTCCGAGAACTGGTTCTCGGTGAAGAAGCTGGGCCGCTTCAGCTTGCCGACGTCGTGATAGAGCGAACCAACGCGGGCCAGCAGGTAGTCGCCACCGATGTTCTTCACGGCCTGCTCCACGAGGTTGGAGATGACCAGGCTGTGCTGGTAGGTGCCAGGCGCGTCGAGCAGCAGCCGCTGCAGCAGCGGGCTGGTGGGACTGGACAGCTCGACCAGCCTGAACTCGGTGATGAACCCGAAGGTACTCTCGGCGAGCGGCAGCAACCCGAGCGCGATGACGCCGGCGATGAGGCCGGCCGCTACCAGCAGCAGCCCCGAGATGAACGTCGCCAGCGGCGTGTAGCCACCGAGGGCGAGCGCCATCACCGCCAGGGCCAGAGCACTTACCGCGCCGCCGCTCGCGCCGGCCAGGAGCAGAGACGTTCGTGACTTCAGGCTCGTCGCCAGCAGACTTGCGGCCGTACCGCCCGCGACCACCGCGATGAGGGTGAACAGCGGGGCAGTGGGCACGAGGAGGGCGACGGCCAGCCCCAGCCAGATCGACCAGACGACGCCCAGGGTGTCGGACAGCAGTACGGACACCAGCAGCGGCACCAGAAGTACGAAGAGGAAGGCGGGGGAGGCCACCAGGGTGAGCCTCTGCAGCACCAGCACCAGCAGGGTCAGGCCAACCAGGAACCCGAGCTGCGAAATGGTGAGCCGCCCCGCCATGCGCCGCTCGATGAACAGCAGGGGGAGACTCAGCAGAGCGGCGAGCGCCAGACAGCCCAGCGCGATCCAGAAGGCGTGACTGAACTGCGCAAAGCGCGGGCTGTACAGCCCGACCGACTGGAGGACCTGCAGCTGCTCCTGGGTGACGGTTTCCCCCTCGCGCAGGATCGCCTGTCCGGCCGCAAGTCTTTGCATGACCGGCGGCGTGGCGTTGGCGGCCGCGTTGCGGGCGGCCTCGGTCAGCTCCTGGTTCGGCGTGCTGGTCGGCATCAGCGCGTTGGACAGGGTGATGCGGATCTCCTGCTCGCGCTCCTCGCCTGCGAGGCTGGCGGCCCGCTCGATCAGTTCATCCAGCTCCTCGGCGTTCACGCCCCGCGGCTGGGAGTATGCCTCCAGCAGCATCTCCTCCACGTCGCGCGGCAAGCCGGCAGCCGCGATGGAGGCCAGCACGATCTGCTGCAGGCGGCTGTTGGCCGTAAAGATGGTATCGATCTGGTTGCGTGCGGACTGCCTTTGCCGTTCCGTGGCGACCCGGTCGATAACCTCGATATCCACCGGCGCCACGTAGGTGACCGGGCTGGGGCTGCCCGGCTCGAGGAACGACTGCTGGCGCTGTCCGTAGACGCTGTAGAGCAATATCGTGAGGCCCAGCGTCGAGACGACGAAGAATGCCAGCAGTCGTGGGAGGCGTTTTCTAGCCGGCCTGCTCATACGCCTTGATGATCTTCGCGACCAGAGGGTGGCGTACGACGTCGCTTTCGGAGAAGCGGATGAAGCCTATCCCGTCGATGGACGAGAGGATCTTCTCGGCTACCGACAGCCCGCTGCGCATGGAGCCCGGGAGGTCGGTCTGTGTCATGTCGCCCGTCACGACGACCTTCGAGTTGAAGCCCATCCTCGTGAGGAACATCTTCATCTGTTCCGGAGTGGTGTTCTGCGCTTCGTCGAGGATGATGAAGGCATCGTTCAGCGTGCGTCCCCGCATGAAGGCCAGCGGTGCGACCTCGATCACGCCCTGCTCGGCCAGGTGTTCCACCCGGTCGTTGGGGAGCATGTCGTAGAGGGCGTCATAGAGCGGCCGCAGGTAGGGGTCGATCTTCGCCTGGAGGTCGCCGGGCAGGAAGCCCAGCTTCTCGCCCGCCTCGACGGCGGGGCGGGTAAGCACGATCCGTTTCGCGCGTTTCTCCAGGAGCGACTGCACCGCCATGGCCACGGCCAGGTAGGTCTTGCCGGTACCTGCCGGTCCTATGCCGAACACGATCGGGTTATCCGCAATGGCATTGACGTAACGCCGCTGCCCCGCGGTCTTTGGCCGGGCCCGCGGCGGCAGGCGCGGCCCGTCGCCGCCCGGCTCGGGTGTCTCGCCCAGGCTGCCCAGGTCGGCATGCTCCAGCTCGGTGATGCTCAGCTTCTCGCCGCGGCGAATGCTGGCGAGGAGCGATCGGAAGGTTCGTTCGGCCTCGGCCACTTCACCTTCCTCGCCGGAGAGGCGCAGTTCGTCGCCGCGAGCCACGACCCGTGCCCGGAGCCGATTCCTGAGCAGTTTCAGGTTTTCGTCGTTCTTCCCGAATAGCGTTACGGCTTCAGCGGGATTGCGAAGTTTCAACGTGACCGAAGTCGCGATCCTGTCCTCCTGTCTCCCCGCAGTGACACCGGCGGGCTAAGCATCTCGTGCCAGATAATCCCATTCAGGATCCCTTCCCGGCCCAGTGCCGGGATTCGCTCGTTCGGTAGTCTAGCCGTCCGTGCAGGGGAGGTACGTTGTTTCTGACGCACTCTCGCGGCCTGTTCACGGCGTTTGCGGGCCTGCTCTTCGCGTTCCCGGCGGGCGGCTTCACGCGCGGCAGCGTCCGGCGTCGGCAGGAAACTCTGCGCCGGTGAGACGACGTCCTGCCAGTCGAGATCCTGCCGGGGTGCACTGCTCGTGGTGGGGGTCGCGACGGTGCGCCGGCCACCTTGCGGTGTACTGGAGGGGGCAGGTCGTGCAGGTGCGGTCCGGCCGCTCCCTGCCGCAGGTTCCTCGCCCATAGCTTCCAGAACCCGCCTGCGGGCCTCCTCGAGCCTCTCCTGAAGCGACCCGCTGCCCGCGTCAGAGCGCTCGGACCGGACCGTGCCAGGTTGCGCAGGCCGTTGCGGTGCTGGCGTCTGCTGTGTTGGCCCCTGCTGTGCCGGCCGGACGGGCCGCTGCGGAGGTGCTTCGCGTACCTCGCGCGGTCCCGGATCCGGGTCGCCCGGCTGCCGCGGCGAACCCGGACCGGGTTTTCCCGGCCTGCCCTCCTGCTGCTGACCGCCGCCCAGTTGCCTGAGCAGCGGCCCCAGCACGAAGAGCAGTATGAACAGCAGGGTCATGAGCGCGTCAAAGCTCACTGCTCGTCTTCGTCCTCCTGCGTTGCACGGGCGATCTGGCCGCGCATCTTGGTGTCAGACTCGATGTTCTGCAGGTTGTAGTAATCCATGACGCCCATGTTGCCGGAGCGGAAGGCTTCGGCCATTGCCAGTGGCACCTCGGCCTCGGCCTCTACCACCTTGGCGCGCATCTCTTCGACGCGGGCGCGGTTCTCCTGCTCGGCGGCGACGGCCATCGCCCGGCGTTCCTCGGCCTTCGCCTGGGCAACGCGCTTGTCGGCCTCTGCCTGATCGGTCTGCAGCTGGGCGCCGATGTTGCGCCCCACGTTCACGTCGGCGATATCGATGGAGAGGATCTCGAAGGCCGTGCCGCTGTCGAGGCCCTTGGCGAGGACCGCCTTGGAGATGATGTCCGGGTTCTCGAGCACGCCCTTGTGCGAGGCGGTCGAACCGATGGAGGAGACCACACCCTCACCCACGCGGGCGATGATCGTCTCCTCGCCGGCACCACCGACGAGACGCTCGAGGTTGGCGCGCACGGTGATGCGCGACATGGCGATGAGTTCGATGCCGTCCTTGGCGACCGCGCTGATGTTCGGCGTCTGGATGACGCGCGGGTTCACCGACACCTTTACGGCATCGAGGACGTCACGGCCGGCGAGATCGATCGCGGCGGCACGGTCAAAGGGCAGAGTAATCCGCGCCTTGTCAGCAGCAATCAGCGCGTCCACGACCCGGTCGACGTTACCGCCCGCCAGGTAGTGCGCTTCGAGTTCGTTCTGCGTGACGTCGATCCCGGCCTTGTCGGCCTTGATGAGCGGCAGGATGATGCGGTTGGGCGGTACGCGGCGAAGGCGCATGGCCACCAGCGAGGTGAGGCTTACGCGTACGCCGGCAGCGACTGCCGAGACCCACAATCCGACCGGGATGAAGGTAAACAGGACGATGAAGAAGAGAATCGCCACACCGGCGATGATCAGTACGGTTGTTGACATGGGGGCTCCTTACCTAACTCTGGACTTCTCTTACGGTTATTCGGTTGCCTTCGACCCTGATTACCTCGATCTTGCTACCGACGGAGACGAAGTCTCCCTGACTTACTACGTCCACCCGCTCGCCATCTATGCGCGCGAGGCCGGCGGGGCGCAGGTCGCTCATCGCGGTGCCTACGGCTCCCAGCAGGTGATCATACTGCCCCGCCACCCTTTCACCGTCCGCACCGCCCGTGGCGGTAACGAGGCGCTCCTTGAGGAGCAGCGGCGAAGCCATGCGCATGTTCGGGAACGCCCACAGCAGGAAGCCCAGGAGAATGCTGCCGAAGAGCGCGGTCCAGCCGATGACGGCGACGAAGTCGTCCTGGAAGATGCGGAACAGTCCAAGGAGCAGCGCGAGCAGCCCCAGCAAACCCGCTATTCCGGTTCCCGGGATGACGAGCAACTCCAGGGCGATGAGCAGCAGGCCGCTCAGCAGGATGATGAGGTCCAGCGAACTGGCGGGAGTCGCCAGGTAGGTGCCGGCGGCAAAGAGCGCCAGAGCCACCACTCCTATCGCACCGGGAAAACCGAAGCCGGGCGAGAACAGTTCGATGGCCAGCCCGCCTATCCCGATCACCAGCAGGATTGCAGCGACGATGCTGTTGGAGAGGCTCCCGGCCAGGCGCTCGGTGAGGTTCCGTTCGAGCCGCTGAACCTGCACGCCGCCGTAGCCAAGCTCCTGCAATGCGTCCCGCATCGACGACGCCTGCAGATCGGCGATACCGTGCTCAACTGCCTGATCGGCAGTCAGGGTAACGAGCTCCTCGCTGGTGGAGAGGCCGGGGATCTCGATCCGCTGATCGACCATCGCCTCGGCCACCCGGGGGTTCCTTCCCCTCGCCTCGGCCACCGAGCGGAACTGTCCCCGCATTGCACTGCTCATCTTCTCGCCAACCGCATCGACGCCGGTCGGGCCCACGGTCACCGGCAGAGCAGCCCCGATGGACGAGCCCGGCAGCATTACCAGCTGCTCCGCACTCATCGCAATGAGTGCACCCGCGCTGAAGGCGTTCTGGACCAGCGCCACGGTCGGTACGGTGGTGTCGTTGAGGATCGAGCTGACGATCCGCTCCATCGACGACACCTGCCCGCCTGGTGTGTCGATGAGGAACAGGAGGACAAGCGGCTGAGCCTCATTTGCCTGCTCCACCCGGGATGCCACGAACTGTGCCGTGGCGGGGGTGATCTCTGTGTCAATGGGTATGAGCCATGCCTGGCTGGCGGCTTCCTGGGCCAGACAGGCAGAGCAGATCGCCAGCAGCAAAGCAGCCAGCAACGCCCTGAACGGCCTTCTGTGGGCACTTGTCACGCCTTGAGAATAGCACGCAGGGTACAGCTGTTTTCAGGCAGACGGAACCACAAGAAAGCTGTTGGCCCGGCAGGCCGGACCAACAGCGAGACCGTTCCACGAACGGTGGTTATCTTTTTGGCGGGCGCACCAGGACTTGAACCCGGGACCTACGGTTTTGGAGACCGCCGCTCTACCAGCTGAGCTATACGCCCGTAAAACCGGATAGGAGTATATCAGTCCTGCTCGCGGTTGTGAAGGCGGGCAGCTACTCCGTGTACAGTTTCTACAATGTCCAACCGCGCACGGAAAACAGAGCGGAATGGTATAGATTGATACAAGACACATTCGGCTTGGAGGTTTCCCAGTGAGCTTTGCCGAAGCGGCTATTGAAAAGATGACCATGACGGCCACCGCCGCCGAAAAGGCGAGCGAGATTCTCGCGAAGAACGGCAACGAGAACGCGGCGATCCGGGTTTTCATCAAGTCGGGCGGGTGCAGCGGTTACAGCTACGGCATGTCCATCGACGACAGGCGGCTGGACGGCGACCGCGTCTTCGAGGACCGCGGCGTTCCCATAGTCGTGGACGAACGCAGCTGGACCCTGCTGAGGGGCAGTGAGGTCGACTACGTCGAGAACATGATGGGCGGCGGCTTCAACGTGAACAACCCCAACGCCACCAGCGCGTGCGGCTGCGGTAACTCCTTCCGCACGGACGGCCGCCAGGCACCGGACGGTGAAGGCAGCGTAGGCTGCTCCTGATTCCTTGGCAAATACCTGCTACCTGCGCCTTCGCGCAGGATAGGGGCGCCGCCCAGGCCTGGGCGGCGCCCCTACTCGTGTAGGTCCCCCCCGGTTCAGTCCTCCGAGGGCGGCTGGTAGCGCAGTACCGGCCTTCTGGCTGCCTGCACCTCATCGAGCCGGCGCACCGGTGTGGAGTGCGGCGCCTCCCTGAAGGCCTCCGGGTCGTCCTGCGCCTCGCGCAGGAGCTTGCCCATGAGCTCGGCGTACTCCTCGAGCGTCTCCAGCGACTCCGTTTCGGTCGGCTCGATCATCATTGCTTCCCGCACGACCAGCGGGAAGTAGACGGTCATGGGGTGCACGCCGTAGTCGAGGAGCGCCTTGGCTATGTCGACTGTCTTGATTCCCGCCGGCGGCTGCGCAATGAACTCGTGCATGATGGGCGCGTCGACAGAGATCCGGTAGCCGGCCTCCTCGACGAGTCTGGCCATGTAGTTGGAGTTCAGCACCGCCTTGGCGCTTACGTCGCGCAGGCCCTCCTTGCCCAGGGTCTTTATGTAGGCGTAGGCCCGCACCAGGTTCCCGAAGTTGCCGTAGAAGCTGCGGACCCGGCCGATGGAGTTTTCCAGGTCGTAGTCGAGCCGGTAGCCATCCCCATCCTTGCGGACGATCGGTACGGGCAGGAACTCCCTCAGGTGGCTCTTTACGCCAACCGGCCCTGCGCCGGGCCCGCCGCCGCCGTGCGGTGTGGTGAAGGTCTTGTGGAGATTCAGGTGCACGACGTCGAAGCCCATGTCGCCGGGCCGGGCACGACCCGCTATCGCGTTCAGGTTCGCCCCGTCGTAGTAGAGCTGCGCTCCTGCCTCGTGGGCCAGCCGGCTCAGCTCGTCGATACGACTTTCGAAGATGCCCATCGTGTTGGGATTAGTGAGCATCACGGCGGCCACCCGCGGCGACAGCGCCTCGCGGTAGGAGTCGATGTCCACCTGGCCGTCGGGCCCCGTGGCCACCTCGACCACCTCGTAGCCGGCCATTCCCGCGGTCGCCGGGTTGGTGCCGTGGGCGCTGTCAGGGACGATAACGATCCGTCGTTGCTCATCCTCGCCGCGGCTCTTGTGGTAGTTGCGGATGATGAGGATCCCGGCGAGCTCAGCGTGGGCTCCGGCCGCGGGCTGCAGGCTTACCTCGTCCATGCCCGTCAGCTGCGCGAGGTCGGTCTGGAGGCCGTGAAGCAGCTCCAGGGCACCCTGCACCTGACTCTCGTCCTGATAGGGGTGCAGGTCGCTGAACAGTTGCGCCGCATCCTCGTGCACCTTGGGGTTGTACTTCATGGTGCACGATCCCAGCGGATAGAAGTTGCCATCGATGCTGAACTGGCGGTGGGCGAGCTGCGTGTAGTGACGCACCAGGTCCAGCTCGCTCACTTCGGGCAGGGCCGGCGGCTGGCTGCGCAGGTTCTCCTCGCCCAGCAGTTTTGCCACGTCGACATCATCGCGCCGCGGGGGCCGGCTGGCCCGCCGGCCGGGCTTCGAACGCTCGAAGATGAGCGGGAAGTCTCCGTTCTGGTCGAAACCCCTCACCTTGCCACCATCCTTGCCGAGGGCGCAACGTCATTCAGCGCACTCACGAAGCGACTGATCTCTTCGCCGGTGGTGAGCTCTGTCGCCGAGAGGAGCAGCGCCTCACCCAGGCCGTACTCGCGCGGAACAGGAATCCCGCCGGAGATACCGCGCCGGGTCAGCTTGCGGCTGGTCGCGCCGGCGTTCCCGTCCAGCTTCACCACGAACTCGTTGAAGAACCTCTTCCCGGTGAGGACCTCGTATCCGGCAGAGGAAAGCGCCCCCGCCAGATCCTGCGCATTCGCCACGCTCGCGGCAGCTGCCTCACTCAGGCCCTGGGGGCCAAGGGCCGAGAGATGAATTCCGGCCATTATCGCCATCAGCTGGTGGTTCGAGCAGATGTTGCTCTTTGCCCGGGCGCGGCGAATGTGCTGCTCGCGCGCCTGCAGCGTCAGCACGTAGCCGCGGCGGCCGTCATCGTCGGTTGTTTCGCCGACGAGCCGTCCGGGCATTTGCCGTATCAGTTCCTCCCGCACGACCATGAACCCGAAGTGCGGACCGCCGAACGACAGCGGGTTGCCGATGGACTGCCCGTCTCCGACCGCAACATCGGCTCCGTACTCGCCTGGCGGCTTCAGGAGGGCAAGTGAGAGCGGGTCGACGACGGAAATGAACAGCGCGCCGGCCTCCCGGGCCGCTCTTGCCAGCCCCTCCATCTCTTCGAGGTAGCCGAGGAAGTTGGGTTGCTGCACGAGCACCGCAGCGACATCACCGCCTACCGCTGCTACCGGCGTTGTCAAGTCCTCCAGCTCAAGCTTCCCGACCTGGAAGCCCATGGGCAGGAGGTAGGTTTCCAGTACCTCGCGGTATTCCGGGTTCATGCCCTGCGAAACCAGGACATGCTCGCGGCCGGTGTGCCGGATCGCCAGCAGCGCCGCCTCGGCCGCTGCGGTCGCACCGTCGTACATGCTAGCGTTGCTTACCGGCAGGCCGGTCAGCTCGCTCATCATCGTCTGGTACTCGAAGGTGGCCTGCAGGATTCCTTGCGCTACCTCGGGCTGGTAGGGCGTGTATGAAGTGACGAACTCGCTCTGCATGGCGAGGTGGCTTACGACGCTCGGGATGTAGTGCTTGCGTACGCCGCCGCCCAGGAGGGTAGAGGCGGGTTCATTCTTCTGTGCCAGCTCGCGCAGGTGGGCCAGAAGTTCGACCTCGTCCATGGGCGGGGACATGTCCAGTTCAGGATCACGCAGAGCCGCCGGTATATGCTCGAACAGCTCGCCTATCTGTGCCACGCCGATCTTCTCGAGCGCCTTGCGGACATCCTCGGGCGTGTGGGGGGTGTAGCTCAACCTTCCTCCTCGGCCACCTCGTTGTAGGCCTGGGCGGTAAGCAGTTGAGGGAGGTCACCATCGGGCTCTATCCGGAACAGCCAGCCGCGGTCATAGGGGTCTTCGTTGATCAGTTCGGGCTTTGCATCCAGGTCGTCGTTCACAGCGCTGATGGTCCCTGAGACCGGTGCGTAGATATCGCTCGCGGTCTTGACCGACTCGACCACGGCAACCGTGTCGCCTTCCTGAACGGCACGGCCCACCTGGGGCAGCTCGACGAACACGACGTCGCCAAGCTGATCCTGAGCGAAATCGGTAATGCCGACCAGCACGGTTCCGTCCTGCTCCAGGACCCACTCGTGCGTATTCCGGTACTGACGATCATCTGGCGTATTCACTTCTTCAATTCCTCCAGGAATGGCATTTGAACTACGGTGGCCGGGAATACCTCGCCGCGAATTTCTATTCCCAGCTGCTCGTCGACTTCCGAGTATTGTGCATCGACCCAACCCATTGCGATGCCTTCCCGGGTAACGGGGGAGATCGTGCCTGAGGTTATCCACCCCACCTGCTCCTCCCCCTTGCGGATCCGGTACCCGTTCCGGGCGATGCCGCGGCGGTTTAGCTTGATGCCGACCAGCCGCCGGGAGCACTCCCCGCCCAGGCTTTCGATGCCGTACGACTCCTTCTCCTTCACGAGCCAGGCGTAGGGGGTACAGAGCGGATCGGTTGTTCCATCCAGGTCGGCCCCGAACAGGGGGTAGCCTGCCTCAAGACGTAGCGTATCGCGACAGCCAAGGCCGCAGGGTTTTGCGCCGGCCCCCGTCAACGTGCTCCAGACTTCAGTTGCATTCCGGGCGGGCAGGAACAGCTCGAAGCCGTCCTCACCGGTGTAGCCGGTCCGCGATGCCAGAACCGGCGCCCCTGCGATTGTCATGTCAGTGAGTCGGTTCTTTTTCAGACCGCTCAGCTCTGCCTGAGCGACGCGTTCCAGGAGCAGTGCGGCTCCGGGACCCTGCAGGGCGAGGAGAGCCCGGTCCTCCCGCAGTTCCACCGTGCAGTCGAACCTGCCGGCAATCTCGCCCAGGGTGGCCTTTACCGCCTCCCGGTTGGCGGCGTTGCCTACCAGAAGGTATGACTCCTGGGCCGTCCGGTAGACGTAAATGTCGTCGACGAGGCCTCCTTCGCCGTTGGCGAGCATGGAGTAGTGAGCCCGACCCACCCGCAGCTTTTGCGCATCGTTGAGTAGCGCATACCTCAGGAACTGGAGGGCTTGCGGTCCGTCAACCTGGAACTGCGTCATATGGGAGACGTCAAACAGGCCGGTTCCCTGACGTACCTCCAGGTGCTCTTCGTTGATGCCCGTGGGGTAGTGCAGCGGCATCTCCCAGCCTGCGAAATCCACCATTCGCGCGCCAAGTTCGACGTGGATCGGGTGCAGCGGTGTTCGGTTCACGCCTGCGACCATATCACGGGCCGGGAGCTGCCGATTTCCCGACAATGGGCTCTTCCGGAACCCGATGGCGCCTGCTTTTCAGTGTCTGGAACGCACCCGATCGGCAAAGGGGGAATCGGGCTGGTTAAAGGCAGCAGAGCGACTAGGGGACATGATGCAGTCCCAGCGCAGGCCTGCCGTCAATACTCGGTCAGCGGAGGGCACAGGTATCGGCCCGAATTGGCCGAAACTTGTTTCTGTGCTTTCAAGGGGGGCTTTATGAAGAAAGGTTTTCTGGCAGCATTAGGTTTGACCGTCGCGCTGGGGTTCGGAGTCGCACAAGGTGATCCGAATGCGCAGCCAACACCGCCGGAAAGCGAGGCGCAGCAATCGGCCGGACTCTCTCACGCTGACTTCGTCACGTCGCTCCGGAGCAACAGCGACCTGTCGACATTCGCCGACCTGTTTGAGCGGTCGGGACTGGCCACGGAGCTCTTCGAGGGCGGCCCGGTAACGATCATTGCGCCCAGTAACGAGGCGTTCACAGCGGCAGGTGTGGACATCAACTCTCTGACTGACCAGGAGGTCGAGGCGCTGGTGCGGAACCACGTGGTATCCGGTGACCTGCAGCAAGACCAGCTAAGCTCGCTGACCGCCCTGGAAACCCTCCACGGCGGCGAGTACGCGCTTCAGTCGTCCGGTGACGCTATGGCCGGTGGCCAGATGGAAGGCGAGGTTGCCGGTGGCGGTGCGGCCGACGAGCCTGAAGGTGAGCCGGCACAGGATCCCGCAGCTGAACCCGCTGCAGGCGCCGCTGCGGCGGATGCAGGCTTTACTCTGGACGGCGCCCAGCTGACTCCCGCTGAAGGCGAATTTGCGGGCGTAACCGTTTACGAGGTCGATACCGTCCTGCTGCCTGCTGACTTCGAGCAGGGTGTATCAGGCGGCGGCGCTGGTGAGGGTGCTGAGGATCCCATGGACACTGATCCCGTAGAGGCTCCTCAGGCACCTATTGAAGAGCCTGAGGACAGCGATCCGGTAGAGTTCCCGGCCGCTCCGGTTGAGGGTGAAGAGGACGGCGCGGGTGAAGGCGCCGGCCAGGAAGCGCCTGGCGCCCCTGGTCAGGATGATGCCGACCAGCAGGAAGGCCCGGGCGGCGTCGAACAGCCGGACACCCAGGAGCAGGATGACGACAGCATGACGGATCCCGTCGAGGAAGATGGGGGAGAGGATCAGCTCTGACCGCAGGTAGCCGGCCGCTTCTGGTTATCCGTTGAGGCGGCGTGCAGCTTAAACGAAGAAGGGGGCGGGAATATCCCGCCCCCTTTCCCATGACTGGGTTGTCAATACTTCGGATTGTCAACAGGTCTTGCCTGATGAGGAGAAAAAAATAAGTCCTTCGCGCTGTCCTACTCTTCCGGGGGGTTGCCCCCCTAGTACCATTGGCGCTGGCGTGTTTAACTTCCGAGTTCGGGATGGGTTCGGGTGGTTCCACGCTGCTGTGGGCACG
>Ga0209487_1003625_pt1 | contig 12060 bp, 11 predicted proteins | sample Poulit2012_FD_187524 | JGI IMG/M metagenome (GOLD analysis project Ga0209487, IMG submission 187524) | Agricultural soil microbial communities from Georgia to study Nitrogen management - Poultry litter 2012 (SPAdes) (version 2) | ecosystem: Environmental > Terrestrial > Soil > Agricultural land... | reverse complement strand
GGGGGCGATGAAGGGGGCGTGTTGATGACTTTAATAGTGGCCTTAATGGGTGGTTTCTCCGTGGTTTTATAGGGGTTCAAAACCTAGTTTTTTGACCTCATCACCAATGAGGTCTACTATCCAAAGCCGTCTACTTTTATCCATCCTTTGTTTAATCGCCGACACACTAATGCCAACATAGTTATTGTCGGTAACCCGCACTGCCCGGCCCACCCCATAGGCCCCATCGGTGATCAGATTTTGCGTATAAGAATATCCGCGTTTTTGAAAATCGTATTTAATATTAAGCAGCTGCAGCTGAGAGATATTAAACCGCTTGTACTCGTCTTGGTTGCGTAGGTAGTGTTTTTCTAGCTCATCGTCATTAAGCAAGCTTAAAAGCGCACGGCTAGAGTTACCCAAGCCCAACAATCGTGTGCTCCCCGCAATCATGGTGAGCGTTCTGATGGGGAAGGCGCCCTCTTCGCGATGTAGGCAGTGGCCATAGTCGCCATTACGCACCACCAAATAAATGGTGTCCTCAGTATGGCGCGCAATAGCTTTCATAGCCGGCAAAATAGCCTCTAAAAAAGGGGGCTTTCTCATCGCGCAAAGGCCTATATTCATGGCCTCTAAACCCAAATGATAGTTTTTGTCGCTATCACGTTGTATATAGTTAGCGTGGACCAAACTCGATACCAAACGGTATGCTGTGGTGCGATCTAAACCTGTCTCGTCAACCAATTGCTTGAGCGCAACCCCATCAGGGTGGTAATTGGCAATTAGTTTTAATAAGCTCAAAGCGCGTGTAACAGCCTGTGTGCCAGGGATGGTTGGCGAAATTTTCTCGATTTTCATTAAGTATCAAACCTACCCATCGAAAGTTTGGGTGAGTGCCCGTCAATAATATGTCCTCAAAACATTATATTGACTGATACATTTATGCGCCAACAAAAAACGAGAAAAGCACGGTGTATGCAGCGTAGCTGGCTTTAATTGCGTACTTGCATGATAAAGTCGGCTTCGAGCACGGTTTCGCCCCGCTGATTGATCGCCTCGCGGCGCAAGGTGATTTCGTCGCGCCCAGGGCGTACGTTTTCCTTTTTTTCTACCACTGTAATACGTGCGAAAATTGTGTCGCCCAAAAAGGTAGGTTTAGGAAATCGACAATTAATGTTGATTAAGGCCACGATATAGGGCTCTAACTGGCGATATTCTGTCGCTTGCGTGGTCAGACCCGAAATCACTGATAAGACGAGTAAGCCATGCGCAATTCTTTGTTCAAAACGTGTGTTTTGTGCAAACACTGCATCAGTGTGTAAGCGATTGAAATCACCTGAAAGGCAGGCAAAGTTAACTACATCAGCTTCTGTTATGGTGCGCCCGGCTGTATCAAAGGTATGGCCAATCGAAAGGTTTGGATGTTCCATCGTGTGCTCGCTCCTTGTTATTGGATGTTGATGTTTGTTGTTTTCTCTCGGTTTGTTGCTATTTGATGTCGGAATTTGTTATTTTGACTTGTTCTTTATGGTTTAGTTTTTGGTCTTAGCCTTAGTTATTTACAATTTACTGCTTGAGCAGAGGTCATTTAGGTCTTAGTGTGGGCAGTGCTTATTTAGGTTTTAGTGTGCGCAATGACCATCAGGCCTTATGCATGCATAGGTGCGTCTGTGCGCCTGTGTGCGTTGGGTTATTGAGGCTTATGACGTTGTTGGCTTTTCTGCCTAATGGGCCCGCAGATTGGTCTGCGGGCCTCTTTCGTTGGCTTTACACGTCCTGCTTGTGCGGGCGACATCAGCTTTTATGCGCCCTGCCCGTGCAGTCGACATTAGCTTTTACGCGTCTTGCCTGTAGAGTCAATTTGAGATTGGGTGTCTTTTGACGACAGTAGCTTGGCAAACATGGCTACCTCGTTGTCAAAGGCTTTTTGCACATTGTCCTTATCCCAATCGTTGAGCATCTCTTTGGTTATGTGCAGGCTGGTGGCGGGTAGCTGTGTCAGTGTTTCTGCGGTTTCTCGCGCATGCTCCAACGCGGTACCTTTTTCTACAAGTTTGGTTGCTAAGCCTGCTTCGTAGGCCTCTTTGGCGTCGAAAAATCTTGCCGTCAAAAGCCAGTCACGTGCTGCTTTTTGCTTAACTGCGAGTTGGAGTAGGTAGGTTGAGGCACCCTCTGGGCAGAGGCCTAGGGCAGCAAATGGCATTCTTAGGCGGGTCTCTTCGCCAATGTAAACAAAGTCACAGTGCTGTAGCATGGTGGCCCCAATGCCGACTGCTACGCCCTCGACCGCTGCTATCACGGGTGCTTTGGCTTTGCTAATGGCCCTTAAAAATGTGACACCTGCTGAGTCGCCCTCGCCGCGTGCCTTTTTAAAATCATTTAAATCTGCTCCAGCGGTAAATGTGTTATTGGCCCCATAAATAATAATGGCGTGGCAGCTGGGCTCATGGCCGTACTGATCAAATAGCTCAGCCAGTTTGTAATACATGTCATGGCTTAGGGCGTTTTTCTTTTCTGGGCGATTAATGCAAATTTCTGCAACATTATTCTCAAATTTATGCTCTATCATGCGGTAGTTCTCCTTATTTAAGGTGCACCGATTAAGGGTTAACACGGATATAGCCAAAAAAACATAGACATTCTTTGGCTTACAGTCTAATCTTCTCATATAATCATTGTACGAGCAACGAGACCACTAGGTGGTCACAACTCCAATCCACGAGGAAAGTAATAGGAGATAACCCATGAGTTTTTTTTCATTACCTAAATCTTTATTTAAAAAGACCAAAGCTTTGCCCATCGCAATTGCATCAAGCTTATTGCTAAGCACTGCCGCGGTGCATGCTCAAACCGACACCATAAGTATTGTCACGGCTTCGCCAGGCGGGGTGTGGTATTCGCTTGGTGCTAGATATGCTCAGTTACTAGAGCAAAACATCGATGGGTTGACGGTGACCAGCTCGCAGGGTGGTTCAGTACCCAATGCCCGTCAGGTTAATGCGGGCGAGGCTGATGTAGGGGTGATTTATGCAGACTTTGCCCAAAAAGCCTATGTCGGCGAGGCACCTTTTAGAGAGTCACATGAAAATCTGCGAATCTTGGCACCTATTGCTCCAGGTAAGTTGCAGGTTGCCGTGCCCGCGAAAAGCGATATTTACTCACTCAAAGATTTGGCCGATAAGCGCATTAACCCCACCAAGGTAGGCTGGGGCACACGCGATATTGCCGAGATGGTATTACAAGAGGGTATTGGTGCAAGCTTTGATGACATCAAGCTCAACGGCGGGAATGTTTTTGCCTTAGACCATAATGACGGCATGAATATGATGGTCAATGGGCAGCTCGATGCGCTGTTCTTTTTAGGTGGGGCAGCATCAACCATCATGAGCTTGGATACTAACCCTGGTGTGCGAATAGTACCTATAGAGGGTGAGGTACTAGAGAACATCTTGAATTCCGAGGCCAATGCGGATGGCATTTTCTTTGGTGATGAAATTACAAACAATATGTATGGCTTCTTAGATGAGTCAGTGCCCACCGTGTCGGTTATGCAGGTGTTTTTGGTCAACAAAGATTTGCCCGAGGACTTAGCCTACGAAATGACCAAGTTGCTGTACGAAGAGGGCGATAGCCTCAAAGACCTCTTTAGCGGACAACAAGACGAGACCTTTAATCTTAAAGATGCTGGGAAAGGCGCTGTCATCCCATTTCACCCCGGTGCTTTGAAGTATCTTGAGGAAAATGGCATCACCATAGAGTGATGAAGTAAATAGTTGGTCTTCTTTTAAATTAATGCATCTGTGTTCGCGATTATGAAACCTTTAGCTCATTACAGCAGTGTAAAAGCGGTTGCCCTGTTTTTAGGCGTGCTTTTTACACTTTATCATCTATTTTTTGGTTATTATCCATCGCCTGGCGCGATGAGCTTGCGGCTGACGCATGTCAGCCTAGCGCTTATTTTGTGCTATTTGATGGTGCCCGCCAAAAAAAATCTCAGTAATAAGCTTGCCATTCAGGCTGATAATATCAGTAGGGTGGTCGCCTGTATTTTGAGTCTAACGATTCTCATATATGTCATTCGCGACACAGATGCATTTGAAATGCAAACTGGCTACCTCAGTGCGATGGATATTTTTCTGGGCACGGTGTTAGTCATATTGGTGTTAGAGGCCACCCGCAGGACTGTTGGCATTGCCATGACAATCTTGGCGATATTGCTCATGTTGCATGCCCTGACCTCTAGCTGGCTACCTGGTATTTTAAAAGGCACCAGCAGTAGCTGGACGTTATTTATTGATAACAACTTTGTACAGACATCTGGCCTGCTGGGCATACCGGTATCGGTGACAGCTGGTTATGTTGTCTTGTTTTTGTTTTTTGGTGCACTGTTATTGAAAACCGGTGTAGGCGACCTCTTGATGGATGTTGCCACCGCTGCAACCGGTCGTTATGCAGGTGGGCCAGCCAAGGCAGCAGTGGTATCAAGTGCTGCGATGGGTACGATGAGTGGCAGTGTGATCGCCAACGTGGTGACCACGGGCTCAATCACCATTCCCTTGATGACTAAATGCGGGTACCGCCCGCGGTTAGCCGCAGCTATCGAGGCCGCGGCCTCGACTGGTGGGGTGATTATGCCACCAGTTATGGGGGCAGCAGCATTTATTTTGGCCCTATTTGCAGGCGTGCCTTATAAAGATGTCATGCTCGCGGCGGCCATACCTTCTATTTTGTATTTCTGGTCTATTTTTGTCACCGTACACTTAGAGGCCAAAAAAGCTAATTTGGGTAGTTTCCCGACAGACCAAATCCCGCGATTAGGGCCTATTTTGAAAAAACGCGGCTATATGTTGCTGCCACTAGTTGTTATTACTGCCTTATTATTAGTGGGCTATACGCCAACCATTGCAGCTTTTTACGGCATTGTTGCGGTTATTGCACTGTCCTACCTAAGGCCCGAGACCCGTCTTACGGCGCGCAAGTTTATCGAGTGTTTAGAGGAAACTGCGCGTGCCTCAGTGCCCGTGGTAGTGGCTTGTGCGGCGGCAGGTATTATTATCAGCTCAGTGATGCTTTCTGGTCTAGGTCTGAGAATCAGTAACGCCATTATGTTGATTTCCGAGGGCAATTTGCTGTTGGCTTTGGTGCTCACCGCCGTTGCAGCGATTATTTTGGGCATGGGCATGACCACCACGGCTGTTTATGTCACCTTGGCCGCATTGATTATTCCCGGTTTAGAGCGCACTGGGGTAGAAACCCTAGCCGCGCATCTGTTTGTGCTTTATTTTGGGGTGGTATCCTATGTCACACCGCCAGTTGCCCTAGGGGCTTTTGCCGCAGCGGGGGTGGCCAAAACCAAGCCCAATGAAACCTCTATAGAGGCATTTAGGGTGGCGTTAACGGCCTTTATTGTGCCCTTTATGTTTGTTTATGGCCCCGAGTTGTTACTCATTGGGAGCACGCCCGATATTATCCTTGCCTTTGTTACCTCAGCGCTGGGGGTGACTTGTTTGTCATCAGGTCTGACTGGCTGGCTATTCTGCGGCATGAATATTTTCGAGCGCATAGGCATGCTCGCCTCAGCCTTTTTGTTGATGTACTCAGGCCTTACCACTGACATCATTGGTTTGGGCATCGCCGTGGCAGTCTTTGTGCTACAAAAGCGCAAGGCGGCCATACTACCAATACGGGCAGCCTAAGGAGCAGTCATGAAAAAGCATTTATTTCATCTTATATTGTTGGTTTGTCTTATTAGCTTCATGCTCTTGGGCGACGAGTTGCTCTTTTTTAGAGATTACTTCTTATTCTTTGGCATTTTTTCATTAATTGCATTGGTAATAAGTTGGGCTGCCCTTGCATGCAACATCATCAGTCTAGATGAGTTTGATGATTATGACTAAGGCCCTAAAGTCAAGTTAGCTGGCCCGTTATCATAAAAAAAAGCAGACCAAGTAATATTGGTCTGCTTTTAATTTTTAAGTTTTCTTTAAGCTTTGTATTTTTGTTATGTTAGCTCATTTGGCTGGTTATTTGAGCTCTGCTAGCTCGCTATAACAGCTTAGTTGGCTGGCTATTTGAGCCCCGTTAGCCCGCTATAACAGCTTGATTAACCGGCTATTTAGGCTCTTTTAGCTCTCTATACCAGCTGTGTTTGCTGCCAACCTAAGCTTTGCTCGCTATTTCAGCTGGCTGAGGTGAGCTATTTTTTAGCTAAAGGCTGTACGCGCTCGGGCTGACCTGACCACTCCCATGCTAAAGAGGTTCTCGAGACCCCAAGCAGCACCCCATTTAAGACTGATGGGTGTATCCAAAGCCCGTTTCTTTCTACAGGGTCATGGGTGCGACGGGTCCATTTGCAATTATGCTCCTTTAGCTTGCTTTTTATTGCATGGAGGTCATCGGTTTGTATATAGCACATATACAGCGAGTCGCCATACCGATTGGTGTAACGGCCCATGGGGTATTGGGTGTCGTGCGCTTCTGAAAGCTCGATACGGTCAAGGGTGTCTGCGGCAAACTTTAGCAGGGTGCCCTCATAGCCAAACCTAGGGAAGGTGATTTCCACCTCATTCTTACGATGAATGCCCAATACATCTGCGTAGTATTGTGCCACCTGATCCCAAGGGCTTTTAAGTACAGAGGTTAGCTCATACAAGAACTCTACGGGTCCGCCTTTACGCTGTCGTGGGGTGGTGGGCACGGGGCTAATAACCAAAGGCAAACCGTAAAAGCCCTCTGGGCTGATATACAGACGCCCATCTTGGTGCTGAAATTCAACTTGCTGAGCTTGCAGGTGGTCGCTCATTTTTTCCAAGTCGGGGGTATTGACCCCACCAAAAAGCAGGCCTTCACCCCGTTCATCGAGTCTAGTCTGGGTGATGCCGGCGCCTGTAGGCTGGCAAAGCTCGACCTCACTGACCCCGATGGCCATTTTGCGGACTTTGGCCTGCAAATAATCGCTATCGAAATCCTTTACTTTTTCAGCACCTAAAAAGGTGGAATAGTTATTTTCCGCCTCGTCTAGGTCATTAACCGCTACCAATATCCTGTCTACTGATGTCAGCATGAAACTCTCCTCTTGCTACCTGATTGTGTTTAGGTTTTGGATGTCTAGTGAAATGTAGGCCGTGCCCATCAAGATCGAGCACGGCCCTAAATGTGCAGCGCACCCACAGTCATATAACCTGGGCATGCACAATACTTAATTACGAAATAGAAACATAAAAAGCACCGCTTTTGAGGGCGCTTTCAATTTCTTCGGCACTGTAATTGGCAATATCTTTTAAAACGGTTAGGGTGTCTTCCCCTCTGATGGGCGCAGATTTATTGCTATCTAAGGGCTGCCCATCGAATTTAATAGGCATGCGCAAATTGGGGATGGCACCCAAGGTCGGGTGGGGGATCTGACCGACCAGGTTGTCCTCCATGCTTTCCTCGCTTAGGAGTGCGGTTTTTAGATCACGGACTTCGCCAGCCGGGACCTTGGCCTGCTCTAACAAGGCTTTGAGCGTATGCCATTCATATTGGGCAAATTTCTTGCTAATAAGGGCAAAGAGCTCTTCTTTGTTCTGCAGGCGGCCTTTGGCCGTTTGAAATCTGTCTTCTTGGGCAACATCTTCAAGGCCTAAGACCTGAGTCATCAAACGCTGAAAGATCTCGTTATTACCGCAGTGCAGGAAAAAGCTACTGTCTTGACACTCAAATACGCCCGTGGGGCAGCTATCGGGGCTGGTATTACCAAAGCGGGTTGGGCTCGTTGCAGTGCACAGGGTTTGCATGCTGGCATAACCTGTCATTAGCAAGCCGCTGCCATATAGGGATACCTCTACATGCTTGCCCTTGTTGAGTTTTTCTCTTTCGTATAAAGCGGCGAGTATGCCATTGCTAGCGAGTAAAGCGGTGCCAATGTCCATCACCGACGATGAAGAGCGCACACCTGGCCGATCGGGGTAACCATTGAGCGAGACAAAACCGCTTTCCGCCTGCACGACCGAATCAAAGCCTGGGCGCTTGGCAAATTTACCCTTGCTGCCATAGGCGGAAATAGAGCAATACACCAACTGGGGGTTAAGTGCCGATAGGGCCTCATAGCCTAGGCCAAGGCGATCCATCACCCCAGTGGCAAAGTTCTCTATCACAATGTCAGTTTGCTTGATCAGCTTTTTTATCAGGGCAATGCCCTCGGGGTGTTTTAAATCGGCCTCTAAACCGTATTTATTGCGATTTGCCCACAAAAACGCTGCCCCCTCTTCGGGCTGCTGATCGCTGTGCGGCGGGTAAGAGCGAAATCTGTCCCCTCTGGGGGGCTCAAACTTAATGACTGTCGCGCCGAGATCAGCCAACAACATGGTAGCCAAAGGCCCAGCAATATAATGCGTAAAATCCAAGACCAAAAGCCCTTGCAATGGGCCTTTCCTGTCTTTATCCGCTTGATGCTTTGGCAATGCGTTTATAAATGTATGATCAAACATCCATACCCCCCAATTATTTGAAAAAAGAATACTTGTTGTTGTTAAATCACAGACTAAATTAGTTTGTTTTCGGACTAGCGTGTTATCATAACCGCTAGATGGGCAAACCATTCACTAGGTGAGCAATATGAAGTATAATCGATCAATACAACGTTGTCTATCGTTACTCAGGCAGTTTAGAAACACGCCTGTGGCTACTTTAAATGAACTCTCTGAGGCGGTAGAACTACCGCGGGCTACCACTTTGCGGATTTTGGCCACACTAGAGCACGAGGGCTATGCGATGCGCGAAGACGGTCGCTGGCAACTTACGACCAATATGCTCGAGATAGGCTTTGCCGTCCTCGAAAGTATCGGTATGAATGAGTTGATCCAAACCCATGTGCAGAGTTTGGCCTCCCAATTTGATGGCACCTCTAATATTGGTGAGCGCCGAGAAGATGAGGTCATTATTATTGCGCGGGCCTTGGCCTCGGCCGAGCGTCGTCGCTTACATATTGCCAACCTGCATGTGGGCAGTGTTTTGGGCAAGGAAAGCGCACTCTTCCGTGCCACAAAGCTAACCGATGGCGAGCGCTTTGCCGAGCATTTTTATGAGGCGGTTAATCAAATCTCGGTTGCCGTGCCCATACCCAATATTTCTGGTCGATTTTTATCGCTAGGTATCTCGGTAGAAAAGACAGTTTTTGCCCAAGAGGGCGAAAAAGAGCGTGTGGTATCGATATTGATTGATGAAGCCGAAAAAGTATCCCGCATCATCGATTCGGGGCAAATCTGATTATCAAGGAGGCTGTATGGCAATAGATAATGAAACATTTTCAATCTTACGCTCAAGCGTGCAACGCTTTGTGCTCGAGCGTTTAATACCTGCTGAAGACGCGGTCGAGGAAAACGACGCCGTGCCCAGCGAGATCGTCGCCGAGCTCAAAGAGCTGGGTATGTTTGGTCTTACGATCCCCGAGGAATACGGCGGCATCGGCCTAACGATGGAGCAGGAATGCCTCGTTATCTATGACATCAGCCATGCAGCTTTCGCTTTTCGCTCAACCTTTGGTACCAACGTGGGCATTGGTTCACAAGGCATATTGATGGATGGCACTGAGGAGCAAAAGGAATTTTGGTTGCCTAAATTCGCCACTGGTGAAATTACTATTTCTTTTGCTTTAACCGAACCCGATGTGGGATCTGATGCTGCCTCGATCAAAACTCGGGCAGTAGAAGATGGCGATCATTACATCATTAACGGCACCAAGCGCTTTATCACTAACGCGCCCACAGCAGGTGCCTTTACCCTGATGGCTCGGACAGGCGAGGCCGGTGCAAAAGGCATATCGGCATTTGTCATTATGGCGGATACCCCCGGTATCACCATCGGTAAGCCCGACAAAAAAATGGGCCAGCGTGGTGCACTCACCAGCGACGTTATTTTTGAAAATGTCCGCGTGAGCAAAGACAGCATCATCGGTGGGGTGCCAGGCAAGGGCTTTTATACCGCAATGAAAGTACTTGACCGGGGTCGCCTGCATATTGCCGCTCAAGCCGTCGGTATGGCCGACCGCCTGATCCGCGATGCCGTGCAATATGCCAAAGAAAGACAGCAGTTTGGCCAGCCTATAGCCAACTTTCAGCTTATCCAAGGGATGCTTGCTGACAGCCAAACTGAGCTGTTTGCGGCCAAATCTATGCTGCTCGAGTCAGCGCGCATGTACGACCAAAACCCACGTGGCAAACGCAACAATGCCCTAAGTATGGCCGCCGCCAGCACCAAGCTATTTTGCACCGAAATGGTTGGCCGCGTTGCCGACCGCGCCGTGCAGATACATGGTGGTGCCGGTTATATCAGCGAATATAAGGTCGAACGTTTTTATCGCGACGTACGTTTATTGCGCTTATACGAGGGCACATCAGAAATACAAAAGATCATCATCGCCAAGCATCTTTTGGCCCGTGATGAAAACGAGAAATTTTAAATATTTGGAGAAAACACATGATGCAACGCCAGAAATTATTTATTGGCGGAAAGTGGAAAGAACCCAACTCAAACGAAAGGCTAGAGGTGATCAACCCATCAGACGAGAGCATCTTGGCCGAAATCAGCATCGCTGATGCCCAAGATGTTAACGAGGCAGTACAAGCTGCTAAAGATGCCTTTAGCTCGTATAGCGCCTTTACCGTTCAAGAACGCAAAGATCTGCTCGACGCCATTATTGCCGCCTATGACAAACGGGCCGAGGATATTGCCGAGGCAATCAGTCTCGAGATGGGCGCCCCAATCTGGTTATCGAGCTCGGCTCAAACTGCCATGGGCAAAGCCCACCTCAGAGAAGCGAGAAAAATACTCGACAGTTTTGAATTTATTCGCCAACAAAAAACCACTGCCATCGCTTATGAGCCTATAGGTGTCGTGGGCATGATCACACCGTGGAATTGGCCCATAAATCAGATCGCCTGTAAGGTTGCACCTGCCTTGGCTGCAGGCTGCACCATGGTGCTCAAGCCCTCAGAGCTATCCCCCTTAAATGCCATGATCTTTGCCGAAGTCCTCGAAGAGGCTGGGGTACCAGCAGGGGTGTTTAATCTGGTCAACGGCGACGGGGCTACTACAGGTGCTGAGCTTGTCGCACACCCCGATGTCGATATGGTGTCTTTTACTGGCTCGACCCGCGCGGGCATAGCCGTGGCCAAAGCTGCCGCCCCTACAATCAAGCGTGTCGCTCAAGAGCTAGGGGGCAAATCAGCCTACATCGTCCTCGATGATGCTGATCTAGAGCGCTCAATAAAAAGCTGTTTAAATGGCTGCTTTTTAAACTCAGGGCAAAACTGCAACGCCCCAACGCGATTGCTCGTACCCAAGCATCTTAAAGAGCAGGCCCTGACACTGTTGAAAGGCCTAGCCGAGCGTTATGCGGTCGAGCAGGCTATTGCTGCCGACGGCAGACAGCTGGGCCCTGTGGTTTCAAAAGAGCAGTTTGACCGTATTCAGGGCTTTCTCGATACAGCCGTCAAAGAGGGGGCAAAAATCCTCGTTGGTGGAACAGGCCGTGCAGAGGGCTTTGATAAAGGTTATTTTGCCAAACCCACTGTAGTGGTTGATGTTACGCCCGAGATGGAAATCGCCCGCGAAGAGGTCTTTGGCCCGGTATTGGCAGTGCTCAGCTACGAAAATCTAGACGAGGCCATTGCCATCGCCAATGATAGCCGTTACGGCCTTTCTGCCTATGTGGATTCTGGCTCATTAGAAACTGCACGCGAAGTCGCCCTACAACTCAGAACAGGGATGGTACACCTCAACGGCGCCATGCCCGACATCAGCGCCCCCTTTGGTGGCTATAAATGGTCAGGAAATGGTCGCGAATGGGGCGTGCACGGCTTTAAAGAGTATTTAGAGGTCAAATCTTTGATGGGTTACTACCCACGCGAGAACTAACCGCCCACCGCCCTCGAAAGGCGCGGGCCAAGATTTTAAATTTAATTGCTTACCTAACCGCTTACTGCCTCGGGGCCGGGTCATCTTTTACAAGAGGCTCGGCCCTATTAATAGAGGCTTACGGTCGTTATGAAACTGCCTTGTTTTTTCTTAAGTGGTCGATAAAGAGTTGAGCAGCTTTTGATA
>Ga0209487_1003624_pt1 | contig 12063 bp, 12 predicted proteins | sample Poulit2012_FD_187524 | JGI IMG/M metagenome (GOLD analysis project Ga0209487, IMG submission 187524) | Agricultural soil microbial communities from Georgia to study Nitrogen management - Poultry litter 2012 (SPAdes) (version 2) | ecosystem: Environmental > Terrestrial > Soil > Agricultural land... | reverse complement strand
AAGAGCAAAAGAGGATTAAAAACCTTCTGAAAACAAATGAAATAAAGGTTGAAGAGGGAAACATACTCCAACAACTAAAGAATAAAAACACCGAATATGATGAACAAATTTCTAAGCTAGAAGAAAGTAGAAAAAAAGAAGGCGCAAACAAGGATGAAATTGATAATCAGATAAAAAGCTTAGAAAACAAGAAGAAAATGAACGACGAAATTAAACGTCAAATTTTAGAAGCCATCGGTCTTAATCAAGATCAGATTGATAAAATAATAGAAGGTACAACGGAAACGAAAAACCAAGGCAGTGAGATTGACGAAAATAACGATAAAACAAGAACCGGAATCAGATTAGAAGAAGATCGAACTGCTGAAGCTGGCAAAAGCGTTGACAAGGATATTTCTGTGTGGCCGTTCCCAACAATACCGGAGTTAAACAGAGGTTTACGTGAGGGAGTCGATAAAGATGTAACCATATTACCATCCACAACTCCGAAAGATCTACGGGATAGTTTAGCGGAAAGTGTAGACAAAGACATTAACTTGAATGCAAAGCCATCCGGTAATAACTTTACGTTGCCTTTACTGCAATATGCACAAGGTACCAAGGGGCATCCTACCGATTCGCCAGCAGTTGTGGGCGATGGAAAAGGTTCTAACGCAGGATCTGAATTAATTACCGAACCAAGCGGAAAGCAATATTTATCGCCAAGCAAGCCCACGGTTGTTGATATGAAGAAAGGGACACATGTCACTCCTGCTAAAACAACTAAGAAAATGTTAGCCAATATTCCACATTATGCCGATGGCGTTGGAACCCTAGCAAAATTTTCATTTAAGAAACTAGGTGCGCTAGGACTTGGAAATCATCTGTTAGGTGGAAGTATGGGGAATCCGTTCGCACCAGTGGCGAAAAGCGCAATTAGTAAAATGACGAGCATGTTCTTGAGTGGTAATCTTGGGTTGGATCTTGTTGGTGGAACAAGCTCCAAAAGCGCATCTGCGTGGGCAAGTGACATACGAAGGGCAGCAGCAACAATGGGCGAAAGTGTTACAAATGCTCAAGTACAAGGGATTATCTCACAAATTAACAGGGAGTCGAATGGTAATCCAGGTATAGTGCAATCATCCAGTGTGGTAGATATCAATACATTATCTGGAAATCCTGCACGCGGATTGCTCCAGTACATCCCGCAAACGTTTTCTGCTTATAAGGTGCCGGGACATGGAAATATTTATTCCGGTTATGACCAATTACTAGCGTTTTTCAACAACAAAAATTGGCGCAGGGATTTACCATATGGTACCAGAGGTTGGGGTCCTACTGGTGGCAGAAAGTACGCAACAGGAACAGATAATCATCCAGGAGGACCATTCCTTGCAGGTGAAAAAGGATGGGAACTTGGACGTTTAGGTGATCATTGGGAAGTTCTGAATAAAGGTGTATATGATCGTCCGCGCGGTTACGAAGTATATCCTCATGATGAATCTAAGAAGATTATGCGTGCTATTCATAATGTGCCGAGGTATGCAGATGGCACGGGTGGGCGTAGTGGCATAATGTCTCATAATGGCAATAGAACAAAAGAGATATCCCTTTTAAAGCAACAAGTTAATTTATTAACCGATATAGTCACCTCCAACAGAGGTATTGAAAGCAAACCTGTTTTATCAGAAGGAGATATTCAACGATCTTATAATAAAATGGATTCCAGACAATCAACTAAACATGCTATATTTGCGGGCAAGGTAGGTGGTGTTACCTAATGTTTTTTAAAATATATGATTTGAATTTTAATCACATTCCACTCCCAGTGGATGATTTAAATTATGGTCTGATCGGTCTGGATTTATTTGTTTCATCCATCGGGGAAGACATTACACCCCACAACATACCGAGAAGGCCAGGAAACATTATTGCGGGCGCGAGGGACAACGAACGTGACATAAGCATTAGCGCTATGATCAATTCAATGAATTCCACAGATTATAAGCTGAAACGTGATAGAGTCTATGCCTTTTTTAAAGGTTTAGGCTCTTTTTATGTTACGGAGACGCAGCAAGGAAACAAATTACTGAAGGTAAGGGTCGTTGAGCAATATACGCCGGAAAGAATAAATAGAAGAGTTGCAGCACTGGACATTCCATTACAGATAGACGGACAACCATATTGGATAAGCCGTTATAAAACAATGGATTTACACAATAACAGGGGTATTCCTGCTAATGGCCACTGGTCATTCGGCATGGGGATTGATGTATCACCAGATAATTTAATTTATCAGTATGAAAATGTTAACGAGTTTAATATTTATAACGCTGGTATTCCAATAAAAACAATACAGGAAAAAGATAATTGTGAAATTAAAATTGAAATAAAACAGAATGTTACTAGTTTCATATTGTACGATGCTACAGGCGGTAAGTGGGAGTATAACCCCACTAAAAATAGTGATTGGAAATTAAAGCCTGGTGACGTGATTACATTCAACGGTCATGATGTGAGGTTAAATAAAACAACGATCATGGAGCGCACTAATAGATACTATCTAATCATAAAAGAAGGCATCAATAAATTTAAAGTCGATGGGTTAACGCAGTATAAAATAACTTTTGATTTTAGATTTAAGTATTACTAAAAGGATGTGGAAGAATGGCTAGGAAAGAAATTAATGCGATATTTAATGATAATGAATTAAATAAAATGAACAGTAATTTCAAGGAATTATACGATGAGTTTGGGAATGTGGTTGCTACCGTAACAGAAAAAGCATTTGATAAAATTGTTGATTCGGCAAAAATAAATTGGGGAGAGCCAGTAGATACATTTGATGATTTACCTTCCAATGCTTCTAATAGCGAAACAAGAATGACGAGAAATGATGGTAAGATTTATCGTTATGACGGTTCGATTTGGCGAGAAATACAAGACATTGATCCGACTGCAATCAATGAAGTTGATTCCCGACTTAGTTCGCAGTTGGCGGAAAAAGCGACTAAAGATGAATTAGTTGTAACTAATCAAAATGTCGTTGATTTAGAAGCAAATAAAATGGATAAAAACACAACTAACATTTCCTTTGGGCAAATCAATAAAAACTTGGTTAAGCTTGACCAAACTTACATGACCGATGAATTTCTACAACAAATGGCGGGGAATGCACCAATAAATTCAACACCTGCAATAAAGAGTGTCACAACAGATAAATTAGCAGGTAAAGCAGTAACACCAGGAGTTACTTCTTTCGTTAAATTAGGAAAGAATAAATTTGATGGTACTTATTATAATGGTGTAGTCTTAGGCGGTACTTCTACGGCTTCTTTTTCCAAACGCTCTACAGGTAAGGTTGCTATTCTCAAAGTAGAACCACACAAAAATTATACAGTTTCACGTTCAAGTGACACCGATAGATTTAGGGTTTTCGGGAATGTTGGTTTTCCGCAAGATGGAGTACAACTTAATTATGCTTTTGTGATTGATGATGTTTTAGGTAAAGCGACCATCTATACAGAGGATGCAGACCATTTATTGGTATATGTTTCGTCTGAAACAGAGAATAAAGTCCCTGCATTCCTGCAAGCGGAATTGGGGGAAGTAGCTACAACTTATAGTCCGCCAAAAGCTATATTTGCCGCTGAAATAGGCTTTTTGGCCGGTCATCCAAGTGCTTTTGGTATCTCACTAGCAAATGAAAAAATCACAACGAAGTTAGCCGGAAGTATGGTAATATCGAGGTCGGAACGCTTGTTTTTAAAAGACGGGGTTTGGGATTTTAGTAGTTATATACAATACCAAACAATAATTGTATGTATGGATAGATCAACTGGTGACATTGTATTTTTAAATCATAATGAGTTAGAGAATGGTGCGGGAGAATATTTAATTATTTTAGGGGCAATTAGACGGGATGCTGGTAGTTATTATATAAGTGGTCTTCATACTGTTGAGGGATCTGAAAATAGCGGAAAGCAACCTTCTGGCGGGGCAAAGAAGGACTTTTTTATAGCTGACATGTACAATGGAACGTTCTATTCTGATGAACCAGTTGCAATGCTAGAGAGAGGCGATAGTTTTTCGTTAAAACTTTATGGTATTTTTGATGCATTAGTTTCGGAATTCCCTGAATACGTTACGAGAACGCTTTTAGGAACAGAAGGAAGTGGTCGCTCTATTTATAGATACGATTTTAACCCCCCAACCAATCATAGCCAAGGTGATTTTTTATATAGCCATCCTACAGTTTATGTACAGTCAATGATTCATGGTCATGAGTGGGCTTCCGGGGTAAGTGTAGCTAACTTCTTTGATGATATTTGTAGAAAATGGAAGGATAATGAAGCGCTCAGAATGTTCAGATGGAATATTCATTTCGTTGTTGTGCCTGTTTTAAATCCATATGGTACGGATTATGTAACTAGAACAAATTATAACGGTGTAGATTTAAACCGTAACTTCCCTGTTGATTGGGTATTTAATCCAGACACGGGAAGCATTAATTACTCAGGAACTGAACCTTTATCAGAAATCGAATCACAAATTGTACGTGACTTATTTGCAAACAATGATTTCATGTTTGCTTTAGATTCACATAATTTTGGAAGTTACTTACAAGATTCAAACCATTACACTTTATGGATGGGGTCAACTTCAGATGAAATGAATAAATTACTTTCTAGTGTAGGTAATCTCACGTCATCAATAATAAAAGAGCAATTCTCAGTTGGTAATAATAGTGAGACATTAACACGAGTATCGTATTTAAATACGCCCGGAGATGCAGTGCGTTATTTTGAAAGTCAGTCTGTTCCATCGGCATTGTTCGAGTTGCCATACGGAATTGAACATGTCGATATAGTTGACAGTGAGAAATTCGCCCAAAAATGCAATAAAGAAGCTTTAGGTAACTTATTATTATCTGTTATTAGAGAGTATCAATATATTAAATAACAAAGTTCGCCCTCTTTGTACAGATATTTTGTGCTATAATCTGTGCAGGGGAGGGGATTGTTATTAAAACTTATTCTACAAATAAAAAGAGAATATTAGGGATTGATTATTTAAGAGCTATAGCATGTTTAAGTATTGTTTTACTTCATTCTATTAAATTTGAAATTGGTTTTGGATCAATTGAATTTGATTCGATAACTACTTTTGTTTTATTTACTATCTCGGGGTTGTTGGCTTTTGGAACTGCTACATTTATAGTAATTTCCGAGATTCTATTAAGCCACTCATATCCCGATAGATTACCTAATGGTTTTTGGAATAAAAGAATAAAGTTTATAGTGATTCCATTTATCTGCATGGCGTTTTTTTACGCAATGGTATATAACTATGAAAACCCAATGCAAATACCTTTAAACTTTATCTATAACTTGTTTGGTAATTACCATGGCTGGTTTATACTCGTGATTTTACAATTTTACTTATTGCATCAGATTTTCATAAAGTTCTTTAGTAAATATCATCCAACAAAAGTACTGATTGGAAGTTTCGTAATTAATGTTGTTTATTTAAGTATATTTAATTTTTATACACCGACAACAGACAATGTTCTGATTCAATACGTATGGGATAGAGGGTATTGGCTTCTGTTTTTAGGGTGGATTTTTTATTTTTCAATTGCGTACTACTTGGGTAAGGACTATGAATATATCATTAATTCGCTTAAAAAATATAAACTGTGGATTTATTTGTTCATTCCAATTTCTATTAGTTTAGTTATTATTTTTAATGAATTATCTTTGAATGTACAAGCTGGTTCAAAAAGACTTGATATGATACTTTTAACCTTTAGCTTTATTGCATTAATACTATTGCTAACAAGAAAAGCACAAGCTCTTCCGACGTTTATTGAATTAATATCAAGATATTCATTCGGAATATACTTATTGCATTGGTTCTTTTTATTATTCAAAACAAGGATCTTTAATATTCTAGGATTAGATTTTGGTCATTTGAACATCGTCCTATATTTTATTATCGGGTTGTTTGGATCAATCGTATCAGTATATGTAATCAACAAATTTAATTTCGGAAAGTATATTGTGGGTAACGTTAAACAGAGTTCAACGAAGGTAATAAAAGAAAGAATGTATAAACAGGCAACTTAATGCAGATTCGGAACATAATGCGAACTAATGAAAATTTAAAGGAATATCCCCTTTTCATGTCGAATATTGATATGTAAAGGAGGCGGAATAATGGATTTAAGTAAAACGGTTGATTATATTACTGTCTATGCCAAAAACGGAAATCCTTTGGTACTTGAGTATTTATCACTAGATTCTAAGAAACAATTACAAGGATGTACTGACGCAGAAATAGTAGATTCGCTTCAAAGGTTTTTCCAAGATAAAGTTAGTACCATTATCGGTAACAGAGCAGAGGATTTCGGTGATCACGTTGAGGTATATTTCCATGATACCGACACAAAAGATCAGTACAAGCTTATATTCCATAAAGATAAAGAAGATGAATGGAAATTAATGTGGAGCTTAAAAGCATTCGAACAGTATCGGTGATAAATCTTTAAAAGGCATCTCTTATGGGGTGTCTTTTTTATGGGGGGTGAACAAAATCAAGGGACAACCATCATTATTCTTACTTGATTTAAAAGGCAAAGAATACCCTGCAATTGCAGAAGTGAATAGAAAAAAACGAGTAAACGGGCAGCGTGAGATATCGCTGTCCTTTTTATATGAAAATATTAATGCTGATTTCATCCATGATATAGAATTTGGTTGGAAGGTGTTATTCAAAGGCGAATGGTACACGATTACTGGCCCATCATATGCATTGGATGGTGATACATTTTCAGTTGGTGTGGATGCTGTATTATCATTCTTTGTCGATATGAACGGTCATTACTTGCAGGACGAGGTTGAGGATAAATCGATGACACCCGCTAACTTTTTCCGAGAATTATTTAAGGGAACAGGGTATAGTTATGTGTTTGTAGACAACCTCGCTGCTAACACACTGAATTACCAAGCCAACCAAAGCAAGACAGAGCGCTTCCTGTATGGCATTGATCGATTCAAAGGGGAATATGTCATAAGAGGTAAATCAGCCTATATACATGGTCTAATAGGGTCTAACAAGGATGTTATTCTGCATGAGGATTTAAATATAAAAGATGTATCTATCGAAGTGGACGGATCGGGATTCCACACATGGGCGCGTGGTTTTGGTGATAAAGATGATAGTGAAGAGGATGCTGACTATAAACTGGAAGTTGAATACGTATCTCCTTTAGTTGAAAAGTATGGATACATCGAAGGTCCGGCAATCCGAGATGGGTCATACAAGCATGAAGACGCCTTAATAGAAGCAGTTAAAGAACAAGTGGAAAACAGCTATAAAGTATCCACCACAATAACTGCGGTCGATTTAACTAACAATGGTTATCCTGAAATGCAGTTTGAAGAAGGCGACCGCGTTTGGTTATACGTCACCGATTTAAAGCAGAATCAGCAGGTGCGCGTGGTAGAAATTGATGAAACATTCGATTGGGAAGGTAACATTATTGATGCTCAATACACAGTCGGTAATGAAGGCATTGCTGCAAGGTATAAGACACAGCAGTATGATACGTTATCTGATTTTAGGGACATACAAAACGGCCGTAAAACATTAGAATTCAATTGGCTACCAGAAGCGATTAGACGTGCATCCGATATTATAAACGGCAACTTGGACAGTCACTTTAGCTATGGCGCAGGTGAGATCATCGGTATTAATCGTGACAATCCTAATGGATATATGCGATTTAATACGGATGGCTTAGGATTTTCCCGAGACGGCGGAAAAACATACCGATCAGCTATCACGTATGAGGGTATTGTGGCAGATGCGATAACAGCAGGGACGCTGCGAAGTATTTTGATCGAAGCTGTGGAGATATACGGTAGCAGGATTGAAGGTACCGAGGTATACGGTGGGTATATCGAGGGGGCAGAAATTGTCTCCAAAGAATCCGATGATGTATTTATCAGATTAAGAGGATCAGAACTTGTTTCAAAAGGTGTACATGACAGAACGTGGATGGGTGAATCGGGAGACAATCAAGTACGATTAATGGTGCAAAATGGTCAGCTTAGAGCGAGAAATGACGATAAAAACTGGTCGCTTTATTTCAATGACTATGGTATATCCACATTCAGAGATGGTAACGGAGATCACGCTGATATGGACGCTTCTGGTTTTATCGAATTCCACAGTACGAGATACCATGAATCACGCGGGCTGACTATAGGCTCCGGTGCAAGGTTGGCGATGGAAACGAATAACGGACGCATTTACCTTAATCCAAGGAATGCTAGTGTTCGAGTTGCGGATGAAAATGATAATTATCTGCCTATAGTGGCATCGAATATCGGACAATCCAGCCGTGCGAACCAGAAAAGAGACATTAAAGAGTTACAAGACGATGCACTTGAAGTTATCAACTCATTAAGAATAGTAGAATACAAACGGCTTACAGGTGGAGAATCAACAATGCTTGATCACTGGCAAGTTGGTATTTTAGTTGAAGAGTCTCCATCACAATTTCTTGCTGATGGCGATAGCGTTGATCTGTATTCTTATTTGAATTACGTTGCCCGCGCCCAACAACAACATCATGATATAACGATGGATATTGAAAAAAGATTATCAAAACTGGAGGAATCGGCATAATGGAAAATAAACAACCTGATTATTTTGCGGAATCGTTAAAAAGGCAAATTGGTAATATGGGTGTCACAATAGCTGATCGAGAAGCGATTATCGCTAATCAGCAACAAAAAATAAAAGAATTAGAAATGGAGAATAAACAATTACATGAGGGAGGTGGCAAGCCGAAAGAGAATAAAAAAGAAACAAACGCTTAATAGGCGTATTTTTTACGGGGAAATACGAGTGAATCTTACATGTTAGGGGGTCTAAAATGGATGATAAGGATGTGGAGAACATGCCAATATGGCAAGATCATGAGCGACGAATTACAACACTTGAAAATACCTTTTCTTCCATGTCGCATGAGATGAAAGAGGTCAAGACAACTGTAAAAGAATCAAGCGATGAACAGAAAAAGTTGCTCAATACTTTGATTGATCATCATTTGGACACAAATAAAATGAAGCTATCAAACTTTTGGAAAGTAGTTTTAAACATTACAGGGGCAGGAGGATTGCTGATGGCAGTCATCTATGCCCTTGTTCAATTTTTAGGTTAGGAGGGATTACATGCAATTTAATAAAAACATGATCGTACGCGTTGCCGTTCTGGTAATCGTGCTGATCAACCAGATCATGATCGGTTTCGGATTTGATCCGTTACCATTTACGGATGAACAGATATATGAAGCATTATCCACTGTAGCAACGGTTGTGGTGGCTATTATTACGACTTACTTTGACACTGACGTTACCAAGCAAGCACGTCATAATAAAGAGTTTTTGAAAAGCAGAGGAATGAAGAAGTAAGGCACTCAATCGAGTGTCTTTTTTAATTATGAAAAGGAGATGTAAAGATGGCTAAAATTGGTCTGGATTATGGTCATGGTAACAATACTTTTCCTCCGGATAAAGGTGTAAGTAAAAACGGTAAAAACTACCCGGAGTATGATTTTAACGCGAAGTTAGGACGTAAAGTAAAATCGCTATTAAAATCACATGGGCATACGATTGTGGAGGGACAACCTCTAAATGGAAGGGATGTTCCTTTGATCACACGTACCAATTTATACAACCGGGAAAATGTTGATCTTGTATGGTCGATTCATGCCAATGCAGGTACTCCAGGTGTAAACGGTCGTTGTTCTTTTTATTGGCATACATCAAGCAAGAGTAAAGACCTGGCTTTTAAATACGCAGAAGAAGTAAAGAAAGCGGGCTACTCTACACATGGTAACGGTACACATGCGAGCAAACGTGGAAGTTGGACAAACCTGCATATTTGCCGTGAAACAACTGCGCCTGCCGTATTGACGGAAAACGGATTTATGACGGGTAGCAAGGACTTTGATCTTGTTTTTGGTGCCAAGCAAGACCAATATATTGATGACATGGCGCAAGTACACGTAAAAGCCATACAGCGCTGGTTAGGAGAATCATTTAATGGTAAGGAAAAACCTAGTAAGCCTGCGCCGTCCAATCCTAAACCATCAAAGCCACAAACAAGCACATCTGCAAGTGGTCGTGTCGAGTCCAAGGTAAACGGCCTACGCTTTTATAACAAGCCTTCTTGGTCTGATAAAGATGTTGTAGGACGTGTGGATAAAGGCATCGGTTTTCCTACAATTGTTAAAAAAGTAAAAGTGGGCAAAGGTAATCAATATCAAGTTAAAAACTCAAAAGGATCAACTTTTTATATTACTGCTGCCGATAAATATGTAAAGGTTGTGGGAGGTTCAGCGCCTAAAGCAAGCAAGCCTGCTCCTAAAAAGTCCACAAGTAATTCAGGCAAAGCAGGTAAGTTAAAGATTGTTGGAGTTTCCAATGCGGCCATTGTAATGAGCAAGCCTGACCGCAACAACTCCAGTAATTTAGGTACAGTTAATAAAGGAAGCACACTGCCGTTAAATGGTTCTGTGCGCGGTAAAAATAGCAGTAGTGGTTATTGGGAAGTTAAATACAAAGGTAAGTTAGGTTATATCACAGGTAAATATGGTAAGCAAGTATAAAAAAAGAGCCGTCACAATGTGGCGGCTAAAAGTCTGAAAGCTATTATGACCTTTAATATTATTTCCAATTACGATTTAATTATACCTATTACGGGGCCCATTCATATTTAATTTTCCCTTTAATCCTCTTAGAAGCACTAACAGCATCTTCTCTTTTTTTGTATGCACCGTAAAAATTCCCGAAGCGATCATAAACCCTGTACATTTTACCCCTCCTTATACAAAACATTCACATCACATTTTAAAATTAATGCTAACTCAACAGCTTTTACAAATGGTATTAAAGTTTCCTCTTTCATCCACCTGCCAAAAGTAGGCGGGGACGTTTCAAGTTTATCTATTATGTAACCTTTTCTTAATCCACTAAGATCAATTAACTCTTCTGCTTTCTCTGCATCAAACCGTATATTCATTCGATCACCTATCTTATAAATTCCACACAAAAATGAAATACCCTTTTAACATTTCTGAAACTTTTTATTTCATTTATGAATAAAGACAAGCTTAGCTTACATATGATCTGATATATGCAAAGTGAAATACAGCGACTGAACAGACCAATGCACTATTAAAAACATTCTTAACAGTCGTTATGCCGCTATTTACTTCAGTTTGCAAACACTTCACTGAAACAGGGACTATCTATTGTATAGATACCGATAGGGGGTGCGGATGATCTTATTCGAATTGTTAAGCACATCAAGTATGGCATTAATAGCTGGATCCACTTATTTTTTACAAAACAGGTCATCATCAAATGATCACGAAAAGATAAAAAAGATTGCGGATGCAGCAGGATTAAAAAACAAAGAAGGGAGTATTCGGATTTACCGTAAAGTTAAAAAGAAGGATTATGCGGAGTACATTTATAAAATCCCTTTGGGCTTATCTTTTAAGGAGTTTGAGGAAAAGAAGCAGCTGTTTATTGATGGTTTAAACAACAAAAGTCAGTCGGATATCAACCTGGCTAACATTAAAAACATCGACTGGAAAGGGGATATTTGGGGACAGTTAAAGATCATTTTTAATAATCGTATAAAACTGGATAAACAAATTGAAATGGAGTATGACGGTATGCTCAAATTCAGAGTTTATGAGAAAGGGATTGATAAGATGATTAATTTTGATGAGGGTATGTTGCCGGGCGAATGGGCAGTATTAGTTGGTCGAACATACAAGGAATTTCTCACGCATGATTTTGAGAGCAGACCGCACATGATTGTTGCAGGTGCTACTGGATTTGGAAAATCGGAATTTTTAAAGCTGCTAATATCCACATTAATCAAGCAAAAATCAGAACATGCTAGACTGCATTTGATCGATTTAAAAGGCGGTAATGAGTTAGGCCCGTTTAAGGACTTGAAGCAATGCAATAGCTTTGCTAGGGATCCAGAAGGCGCTAA
>Ga0209487_1003623_pt1 | contig 12068 bp, 9 predicted proteins | sample Poulit2012_FD_187524 | JGI IMG/M metagenome (GOLD analysis project Ga0209487, IMG submission 187524) | Agricultural soil microbial communities from Georgia to study Nitrogen management - Poultry litter 2012 (SPAdes) (version 2) | ecosystem: Environmental > Terrestrial > Soil > Agricultural land... | reverse complement strand
CTCTTCAAAGAGGGACTTTTGCTTTGTGCAATTCAGTATTCCCTCCCTTCGAAGGGAGGGTTAGGGTGGGATGTGTTTCAAGGTTTGATGTAGCTTTGTGGTGTGATGTATTTCAGCGTTTTACATAGTTCATTTTATTTACACCTTCCTAAATCCCTGCCATAGTTACAAGGAGGTGTTTTCCATTTTCGGATTAGCAAACATTTCGAAAAGAAAAAAAACCATAGAAAGCGCAGCGAAGGGTATCTAAATCCACTAAACCTTAAACCCCTTAACGTGAAATAATCGTAGGTTATGAAGCTAGATGAATGCCGATATAATACAATCATAAGGCACGCGAAAAATTCATCCGCCAGCATATACGAGTCACGAGTTACGATAAAAAGAACTTCTCTTCCGACAGCTCCAACCAACCTACTACTACCTAAACCCCTATACACGAAGGAGGCATTTTCCACAGCCTCGACAAAATCTTAACCGTATTGTAATAAAATAGCAATCGCTCTGTAACATCGCTAGTCTAGTTTTGTAACAAATAAGAGAAGATAATATTACAAATCACATTATGAAAAAAATCATTTTTACAAGTCTGGCCTTAATTCTAGGTATAATTTCGGCTAGTGCGCAGAAAATCAGTGGATCGGATACGGTATTGCCCTTATCTCAGAAGGAAGCAGAGAGTTATATGAAAGAAAATCCATCGGCTGTACTATCAGTAACTGGCGGTGGTAGCGGGGTAGGATTTTCTGCGTTGCTTTCGGGTACTATCGATATTGCCCAAGCCTCTAGGAAAATAAAGTTTGATGAAAAGCTTAAGCTAAAAGCAGCAGGGAAGAAAGCCGTAGAGGTGATCGTTGCTTACGATGCTTTAGCTGTTATTGTTCACCCATCCAACAAGGTAACCGATTTAACTCGCGAGCAACTAGAGGGAATTTTTACAGGACAGATTAAGAACTGGAAAGAACTAGGAGGAGAAGACCTGAGAATAGTTCCTTATGCTAGAGAGTCTTCCTCTGGTACCTATGAGTTTTTTAGACAAAATGTGTTGAAAAATAAGAATTATGTAAACGGGATTATGAGTATGCCGGCTACTGGAGCTATCGTACAATCCATAAAACAAACAAAAGGCGCGATTGGTTATGTAGGCCTAGCCTATTTAAATAAAGAAGTACAAGCAGTGAGTGTGTCCTACGATGCGGGTAAAACCTTTGTCGCGCCATCGGAATCCAATGCGGTAAACGAAACCTACCCTATAGTCCGTCCACTTTACTATTACTACGAGGAAAAATCGAAATCAAAAGTGCAAGGATTCATCGATTATATTCGCTCTGCAAAAGGACAAAAAATAGTATCGGAAATAGGATTTATTCCAGTAAAGTAAACTTTTTTTTAAAAAAAAGTCTTGAGTCGATTTATGTTAGACCTGATTTCATGCGGATGAAAAAATTTAATCGAATACTAGAACGAATTATCGAAGGAGGATTTACCGTAAGTGGTGCCCTAACTAGCATTGTTATGCTACTTATCGTGGTATTCTTATTTAACGAAGGTATAGGACTTTTCCAATCCCCTTCGGTCGAAAAAGGATATTCACTGTATGTGCACTCAGATAATACCGTAACGGACTTATCTACTCCTGAAATAAAACAGATTTTTGATTCGAATATAACGAATTGGAAAGAAGTAGGTGGGGAAGATCGTGAGATAGAGATATTCCGATTCGAAGAGATATTTAACTTCTATGCAGAAGAAGAACTTGGGGAGGATTATGTTTTATTGCCCGAAAAACTGGGCGAAGTAATCGCTCAAAATAAAAATATCATCGCCTATTTACCCCAACAATACGGTCCGAACGAAATTGCAGGCGTAAAGGTGTTGCCAATAAACACGATTAGTTTAAGCGACTTTTTTGGTGGAAAAGAATGGATTCCTACTGCTACGCCAGCACCTTTGTTTGGTGTGCTTCCCTTAATTCTAGGAACTTTATTAGTAAGCTTTTTCGCAATACTTATCGCCCTTCCATTGGGCTTAGGTGTAGCTATTTATCTCTCGGAATTAGCCGGAGATCGCATTCCAAAGTATTTAAAACCCACTATAGAACTACTGGCTGGAATTCCTTCGGTGGTGTATGGATTTTTCGGCCTAGTAGTCTTGGTCCCAATTGTACAGGACAGTTTTGGAATACCAGTGGGAGAAACCGCATTTACTGGAAGTTTAATTCTAGCCATCATGGCATTGCCAACTATTATCTCGGTTGCCGAAGATGCTATGCGAAATACGCCAAGAGAAATGCGCGAAGCAAGTTTAGCCTTAGGCGCCACCCAATGGCAAACCATCTATAAAGTGGTAATTCCCTATTCCGCTTCTGGAATATCGGCAGCCGTTGTTTTGGGAATTGGCCGCGCTATTGGAGAAACCATGGCGGTATTGATGGTAACAGGAAATGCTGCGGTCATTCCAAATTCCATTTTTGAACCCATCCGTACCATTCCTGCGACTATTGCAGCCGAGTTAGGCGAAGCACCTGCCGATAGTGCACACTACCAATCCCTGTTTTTACTGGGATGTATATTATTTGTAATCACCATGATTATAAGTATTACGGCCGAAGTAATATCGAAAAGACATCGTACTAAAGAACTATAACAATGAATAGAAAACTTAGTCAATTTATCGCCTTTAGCCTTTTTAAACTATTAGGAATCTTAGTAGTGGGCATATTATTTTGGATACTAGGATTTATAATTTATAACGGAATAGAGGTAATCAGCTGGGAGTTTATTTCTAGCGCGCCAACCGACGGCATGACTGCAGGGGGAATATTTCCTGCTATTGTAGGTACCCTTGCGCTAATTGTAGGAAGTATGTTGTTCGCTTTCCCATTAGGCGTTATGTCGGCCATTTATACCAGCGAGTATTTACCTGAAGGATGGATTGCAAGGCTTATAAGAATAATGACCAATAACCTAGCTAGCGTTCCCTCCATTGTATTCGGCCTGTTTGGAATGACTTTATTTGTAAATAAATTAGGCTTTGGGAGCTCTATCATAGCCGGATCTCTTACCCTTGGCATACTTGTTTTACCCATGGTTATTCGTACTACAGAAGAAGCCCTTAGGGCTGTACCAAATTCTTATCGGTCGGGAAGTTTAGCTTTAGGAGCAAGTAAGTTTAAAACCATAAGTAAAGTGGTATTGCCTTCTGCATTCCCGAATATCATTACTGGACTTATTCTTTCTATTGGAAGAGTCTCAGGCGAAACCGCTCCTATACTTTTTACAGTGGCTGCCTACTTCTTGCCAAAACTTCCCTCCAGTATTTACGATCAAGTAATGGCCCTTCCTTATCATTTATATGTGATAGCTACCAGTGGAACCGATATAGAATCCTCACGTCCTATAGCATATGGCACCGCTTTGGTTTTAATTAGCATTGTGCTCCTAATGAATTTGCTAGCTGCTTTGTTACGTAGGAGATTTAATAAGAAAATGAAGAAAAAATAAAAAAAATACAATATGATAGAAGCAACTAATATCAACTTCCATTATGGCGATTTTCAAGCGTTAAAAAACATCGATATAAAAATGGCTGCCAATACCGTAACGGCATTTATCGGGCCATCGGGATGTGGGAAATCCACTTTCTTACGCTTGTTTAACCGAATGAATGACTTGATACCCAACACCAAGTTTACCGGGGAGTGTAAAATTCAAGGAAAAGACATTTATCATAAATCCGTACAAGTGGATGAACTTCGTAAGAATGTTGGAATGGTTTTTCAGAAACCCAATCCTTTTCCGAAGTCTATTTTTGAAAACGTAGCTTATGGCCTACGAGTAAATAATATGGGCGATAAGAAGTTTATCGAACAGCGTGTAGAAGAGTCATTGAAAGATGCTGCCTTGTGGGAGGAAGTAAAAGATAAATTGAAGAAATCCGCTTTCGAATTATCGGGCGGCCAGCAACAACGCTTGTGCATTGCAAGGGCCTTGGCTGTTTCGCCTTCGGTTTTACTTATGGACGAACCTGCATCGGCCTTAGATCCGGTTTCTACCGCAAAGATTGAAGAGTTGATTCACGAGCTTAAAAAGAATTATACAATTGTTATCGTAACCCACAACATGCAGCAAGCTAAGAGAGTAAGCGATCATACAGGGTTTTTTATGCTTGGAGAATTAGTGGAGTATAGCGAAACTAAAAAGATGTTCTTAAATCCCGAAAAGGAGCAAACACAAAATTATATTACCGGAAGGTTTGGATGATAAAACTTATGCAAATATGATACATACAGAAAGGGAAATGCTTGCCTTAAAAGAAGAAACGCAACAAATGTGGCGATTGGTTATTTCACAACTAGAGAAAGCAAAACAAGCTTTGTTACAAAGTGATGTTGCCTTGGCCATGGAGGTTGTGAGTCGAGAGAGACGAGTCGATGCTTTTGAATTAAAAATAGATAGCGATTGCGAAAATTATATCGCGCTGTACAATCCTGTAGCGATTGACCTTAGACTTTGTCTTTCGTTGATAAAAATAGCCAATACCTTGGAGCGTATAGGCGATTTTGCCGAGAGTATAGCCAAACATGTGATTGATGAAGATTGCAATAATATGGATCTCGAGCTATTGGAAGAATTGCAGTTAGAACTTATGCTAGATATGGTATTGGGTATGCTATCGGATAGTTTTGCTGCATTGGAGCATGAAAATACTAAGATCTCTGGAGTGATTTTAGCCAAAGATGAAGAGGTAGATAGTATTTATCGCCAGTCTATTGGAGTACTTTCTGAGTACATGAAAAACAATCCTGACTATAACCCATGTGGATTAAAAGTGTTTTTACTGGTACGTAGAATAGAACGTATAGGAGATCACTGTTGTAACCTTGTAGAGGAGATAGTATTCTATATCGATGCGAAGGTGCTAAAGCACATTGGAAAAATCAAAAAGAAAGAATAAAGATACATGTAGTAAGCTATCATCCTAGTGTGATGGAATATGTTTACTTTTACTAGGTGCAATCATCCAAAAACCATGCAACACAAAATATTAATCGTTGAGGACGATCAACATATTTCCGAGATCTTAGAGATTAACTTAAGCAATGAAGGCTTTGAAGTAGTCTGTGCATTTTCAGCTGAAGAAGCTATGGAAAAACTGGACGAATCTTTTCATCTTATCTTATTAGATATCATGATGGGAGGTATGTCTGGCTATAAAATGGCAGGAAAACTTCGATCGGGGGGCAATCATATTCCCATTATATTTCTGACAGCGAAAGACACCGAAAACGATATGCTAACAGGGTTCTCTGTGGGGGGCGATGATTACATTTCCAAACCCTTCTCCATAAAGGAAGTAGTGGCTCGGATTCAAGCTTTATTAAAAAGAAATAAAACGTATTCGAGGACGCCAAAAGAGGAAAGCAAATGGAACTTCGATGATTTAAAAATTAATACAGAATTAAAAGAAGTGTGGATTGGTGAGGATAAAGTCGAGTTAACCAAAACAGAATTTGAAATATTTAGTTTGCTAGCCGAAAACGCAGAACGGATCTTTTCACGTCCAGAAATAATAGATAAGGTTTGGGGAAGCTCGGCATTTATCACCGAACGTACGGTAGATGTTCACATTACAAGGCTTAGAAAAAAGCTAGGTGATTATGCCTATACTATTACTAGTCGTTCTGGTTATGGTTATCGATTTAATGCGAATGAGGGATGAAACTACGTTATAAACAAAAGCTATTTCTGTACTTCTCCATAGTATTCACCTTATTTAGCATAGGTGTTTTATTAGTAGGACAGTCGAGAGAAAAAACCTATCGATTAGAAAACTTAGAAGAGAAACTTGAAGCCTATGCAGAGATAGTGCATGCCAGCTTAGGAGGTAACCAAAACAATAAATTATCGACCTTAGATAGCTTACTTACTATTTTCCCAGATAATATCCGACTAAGCGTAATCGATAAGCATGGAGTAGTGCTGTTCGATAATAAGATTATGGACTTGGCAGAACTGGAGAATCACAGAGAACGATTTGAGATTAAACAAGCTTTAGAAAACGGAAGAGGGAGAAACATTAGAACATCTGCTTCCAATCAACAACCCTATTTATATTTCGCAAAGAATTACTACGATTACTTCGTTCGTGTAGCTTTACCTTATAATGCGCAAACGAAATCCCTGTTGCGATCCGATCATATTTTTCTATCCTTCATCCTTTTGTTCTTCAGCGTAAGCTTAGTATTGCTTTATGCGCTAACCAATAGGTTTGGTAAGTCGATTAAGCAACTTAGAGATTTTGCCTTGGCGGAGGATACCAACAAATTTTCACGCTACTCTTTTCCGAATGATGAACTAGGTGAAATAGGAGCGGAGATAGCGGAGAACTATAAGAAGCTTAAAGACAGTGAGAAGCGAGTAAGATTGGAAAGAGAAAAGCTACTACAACACGTCCAAACTTCTAAGGAAGGTATCTGCTTTTTTTCGTCCACAAAGGAAGTGGAATTTTTTAACGGCTTGTTTATTCAGTATTTGAATACGCTTATCGAGGAACCATCAAGCGAAGTGTCCAGCGTTTTCTCCGATCCAATCTTCACAGAGGTACATCAGTTTTTGAGCACTTCGACAGAGGATTACTTTGAAACACAAATCCATAAACAAGGCAAAGTGTTCTCTGTTAGGCTAACTATTTTTGAAGATAAAGATTTCGAAATCATCTTAAATGATATCACCAAACAAGAAAAAACGCGTAGACTAAAACAACAGATGACAAGTAATATTGCCCATGAATTGCGCACGCCGCTAACTAGTATTCGTGGGTATTTAGAAACTGCCTTGAATTTGCCTTTATCCGAAGAAAAGAAGAAGCATTTTATCACGCAAGCCCATAATCTGAGCTTATTGCTTTCAGAAACCATTCAAGACATGGGGCTTATCACCAGTTTAGAAGAAGCACCACAAATATTTCAACTGGAAGAAATCGATATTCCTAAACTTCTCAATGGTTTACATAACGATTTAAAAGATGCCTTAGACGCAAAAGATATCGAGATGCAGTGGGACATTCCAGAAGACCTTAAGGTTAAAGGTAATGCCAACTTGCTTTACTCCATCTTCCGAAACCTAGCAGACAATGCCATTAACTATGCAGGTACTTCTATTAAAATCCAAATAAACATGTACCACCAAGACAAGGATTTTTATTACTTCTCTTTTTACGATACAGGAAAAGGAATTCAAGAGGAAAGCCACTTGAATCGTTTATTCGAACGCTTTTACCGCATTAATGAAGGCCGCACACGTGAAACTGGTGGTACCGGATTAGGGCTTTCTATTGTGAAAAATGCCATCTTATTTCATAAAGGAAAAATAACGGCGAAAAACAGAAAAGAAGGCGGACTAGAGTTTCTATTCCAATTACGCATCTCCTAAATTTATAGGGGAATACACCCCACATCGATTCTTGGTCAGATTTCTTCTGAAGATTCCTTTTATAGATTCAATTTTCTGTCAAACTACTATTTATCTGCTTGACAAGGAGAAACTATTATCTATTTCTCTCAAAATACCAAGTCAAATAAAACACGCAAACACCCCTATATCTTATGGTTAATGCGTAGCTCCTGATAATTAACTAAAAGGTAATCGCTCTGTAATATCATTGTAACATCTTCCGTCCATATTTGCTGTGAAATCAAAAACAATGACTTTAAAAGCAAACGAAACGCAAGTAGACCGATGAATTACAGAAATATAATAATTTTCAGAATCCTCTTACTCCTCTTGTTTTCTGCCACTACAGCTTTTTCTCAGCATGGTGTGCTAATGGGTACCTTGGTAGATTCCGAAACCAACGAGCCTATTTTTGGTGCCACCGTTTCCATTGAGGAAACCGCTATGGGTGGGGTAACGGATTTTGATGGAAGGTTTAGGCTTAACAATGTTCCAGAAGGAACCTATCAGATTACCAGTTCCTATTTATCTTATAAACCGTCGACGAAAAAAGATGTTCATGTTCGAGCTGGTGATACCCTTCAATTAACCATTGCCTTACATCCAGAAGCCTATAGCCTTGAAACCGTGTCGATAGTGACCCAAGCCAATCGCGAAGCCGAAAGCGTGCTATTGTTCGATCAGCGAGAAGCTATTGCAGTTACACAATTTATAGGGGCTAGGGAACTTTCGCGAAAAGGAGTAGGTGATGCACAGATGGCTGTCTCTAAGGTGTCGGGTATTTCCAAACAGGAAGGAGTAAAGAACGTATTTGTCCGCGGTCTTGGCGATCGATATAACGCCACCTTGCTGAATGGCATGCCAATTCCATCGGAGGATCCAGAGTACAAGAATATAGCCCTAGAGTTTTTTGGAAGTGATATCATTCAAAATATTCGTGTGAGCAAAGTGTTCTCCGGCAGCAATGGAGGCGATGTGGCTGGTGCGATTATCGATATAACCTCCAAGGAACTAATTGGAAGTCAAGATTTTGAGGTCGAAGCTTCGCTTGGAGTTAATTCAGAAACAACAAAAGTTGATTTTTTAAGCCAAGATGGAACCAACTACTTTGGCTACGCAAACAACACTAAACCAATTCCCGGTACCTTTAGTTTTTCGAACAGTCTGGATCCTTCTGTGATGGACAATCCAATAAATCATAGTTACAGACTTTCTGGTGGTAAGAAGCTCATGCTTGGAGCTAATCCTTTCTCATTTTATGTGCTAGCTACACACGCTACTGGGTTTTCTTATACCCAGGAGATAGTTCGAAATACCAACACTGCCGGGAATTTATATCAAGATCAAACTGGCGCAAAACACTCCAGAAAAACCAACCAATTGGTGCTTGCCAATTTGAAATACAAAATGGATAACAAGCATTCCTTAGCATATAACTTTATGATGCTACATGCTAACCATCAATATGTAGGAGAGTACGCGGGAAAACATTCCGAACGGCATCAAGATGGTGTGGGGGATATGGGGTATTTAAGACGTCAACAAGCCAATGATAATACTCTTTTGACACATCAGTTACTTTCTTCCTGGGAATTAAATTCGAAATGGAATCTAAGGGCTGACTTTTCTCTAAACGATATTAAAGCATTAGAACCCGATAGACGGGAGAATTATCTTTCCATGAAAGAAGATGGTTCCTACGGATTAACTGGAAGTAACCGACAAAAACGATTCTTCTCGGAATTAAATAGTCAAGATTATAACACAAAAATGATCTTAGAATATAAGTTAAACGATCGTTTTGAAACTACTAATTCTAAAATATCCATCGGTTATAATGGGCATTTTGCAGAGAACGATTTTGAGGCGATAGAATACAATTTCTCTGCACCGATGGGATCCTTTTTTATAGATACCATTCTACTAGACGACATTTACAACCCATCCAATTTTGACCAAGGTTTGTTTAGCATGACACAAGGAACTCCAAACACTTATGAGGTAACCAAAACCATACACTCTGCTTTCGCCGAAGGAACTTATCAGTTAACCGAGTCCTTTACAGGAAATATTGGCCTAAAAGTAGATCAAGTGGATATGCAAGTAGCTTACGATATTCCTGGACGTGCAGATAAAAATAACCGACTAGAAAAATCTTATTTCTTGCCTTCCTTGAACTTAAAGTATGCTATAAACCAGAAAAATACCCTTCGTTTAGGTACTAGCAAATCTTACACGTTACCACAATCCAAGGAAATATCTCCCTATCAATATGTAAACATTGGTTTTGCTAGCGAAGGAAATCCGAATTTAAAACCATCGGATAATTATAATGTAGATATAAAATGGGATAATTACCTGAGTCGTACGGAGCTATTATCAGCTACCGCTTTCTACAAGCACATTGTTAATCCTATTGGTAGAGTAGACCAAGGAAACTCAGCTGGATTGCTTACTTATAATAACATAGGAGAATCGGCGACGGTTATGGGAGTAGAAATAGAGCTAAGAAAGAATATATTCAGCAACGAGATACCCACTACATCTCAAGAAAGAAATCTTTCTTTTGGACTAAATGCTTCTTGGATCTATACCGATGTAACCTTGGATTTAATCAACACACCAAAGCGAAACTCCGAGCTGGAAGGGGCCTCTCCTTTCCTAATCAATAGTGACCTTACCTATCAAATTATCGATAGAAAAAACAGAAACTTGACCTCTTCCTTGGTGTTTAATTATTTCAGCGATAGGATTTACACCATTGGCGCTTTGGGCTATGAGGATATTATAGAAGAAGGAGTGGCAACATTGGATTTTGTATCGTCCTACCAATTAAGCAAAAGTATTGGATTAAAACTTAAAGCCACCAACCTGTTAGATCCTTCTTTTACGTTGACACGCGAAAGCAATCATTCTTCAGAAAAAACGATCCTTAATCAGTACAAAAAAGGAATAAACGTGAGCTTAGGAGTTAGCCTAGAACTATAAAAATTAACAAACAATAATCACTTAATAATTAAAATCAAAAACAAATGAAAATGAAAAGAAAATTCAACAACCTAGCGATTTTCGCTATAATTCTAGGAGCCTTCATCATGGCATCGTGTAGCTCAGACGATAATACTGTAGAACAAGAGCTACCAATAGCCACCGATGAATTGGTAGGAAGTATTCAAGGCTCCTTTTCCTTAGACGAATCCATAAGCTATACCATTACAGGACCTGTAATAGTGGAAGACGGTGCGGAGTTAAATATTCCTGCTGGGACTACGATAAAAGCTAAAAAAGGATTCAATAGTTATATTCTTGTGCTACAAGGAGGTAAAATCAATGTACGAGGTACGGCCGATAAACCAGTTACTATTACTGCTGATATCGACAACGCAGAACAAGGACACTGGGGTGGTTTGATTATCAACGGTAAAGCACCCTTGGCAGGAGGTACTATTGGAAGTACTGAAATAAGTTCTGCACATCAATACGGAGGAGACAATCCGAATGATAACTCTGGGGTTATTACTTACTTGAAGTTAGAATACACTGGTGCGCGTTCTAGTGCCGACGTAGAACATAACGGACTAACCTTAAACGGCGTTGGAAATGGAACAAAAATTGAGAATCTCTTTATTCCAAATGGTGCCGATGACGGGATTGAGTTCTTTGGAGGAACTGTTGATGTAAAAAATCTTCTGGTAGTTAATAGTGATGACGACATGTTCGATTTCACTCAAGGCTATACCGGTACACTTGAAAATGCATATGGTATTTGGGAAGAAGGCTTTATAAGCTCTGAATCCGATCCACGTGGAATTGAAGCAGACGGTAATCTTGACGGAAATTTCCCAGATCACTCTGGTCAATCTAATTTTACGGTCAGAAACATAACTTTCGATCTTCGATTAAATCCAGCTCTGGATAGCGACACGCAAAATGTGACCAATAAAATGCAAGACGTTATTAAAATTCGTCGTGGTGCAAAAGCAATGATTATAAATGGTCTTCTAAAAGGAACTGGAACGGTAATAGATCTAATTGATTTTACCGATGGTAAAGGAGCAGGAGATATGGATTCGTCTATAAGCCTTACCAACACTTTGTCACCAGAACAAATCCTTGGCCGATCTGTTAATCCAGAAACCGGATATAACAATGCGATAATAGAGGAAGGCAATTCAGGATGTCCGACTTCCATTTTTTCTTGGACGGGGTATAGTTTCTAGTTAAGTAGTTGTAGTTTTAAATACTACCGCTTCTCTACAAGTAGAATAACTTGAAGAGGGCGGTTTTATTTTTTTAACGGTTTCTAGGGTTTATAAGGTTTCGTAATTCGTTCGAATTTCGTTTATCTGTCATGCTGAACGACGATTCAGCATTTTCTGTTTCGGAGCATATATTTTATCTAGTTTTAAGTTACTGTCATTGTTAATAAGGAACAGTGTAGTCTATCGCTTTGCTCAGAGAGTAGGTTCCGTCAGCCAACAAGTTGGCTTTGGAAGGGTATATTGTTTTTGCTTCGCAAAATCGGAAGGTTGAGTTTTCACACATCATACTTGTTTCCACTCCGCTACCGCGAGAATCTTTCTCGTGGGCACATATCCTACTTCTTCCAAATTG
>Ga0209487_1003622_pt1 | contig 12068 bp, 12 predicted proteins | sample Poulit2012_FD_187524 | JGI IMG/M metagenome (GOLD analysis project Ga0209487, IMG submission 187524) | Agricultural soil microbial communities from Georgia to study Nitrogen management - Poultry litter 2012 (SPAdes) (version 2) | ecosystem: Environmental > Terrestrial > Soil > Agricultural land... | reverse complement strand
CCTGGCCTACTCCAGCGCGACCGCCCCGCTGCTGGACCCCGGTGCCTGGCACGACCCGGTCGACCAGTCGGTCGTGCTCGTCGACGTGGCTGGGCGGCGGACCCACCGCAGCGGCATGACCACCCTCGTCACGCGCCGTCAGGACGACGTGGCGATCGCTGCCTCGCGGGCGCAGGCCCGCTGGCTCACCCCCGAACCCGACGTGCCCAACCACGGCAGCGGCCTGCCCGGCGAGACCGAGCCGGCCGGCACCATCACGACCGTCTCGGCCCTGCGCGGCGCCTGGGAGGTGCGCCTGGTGCACCTGGCCGACCCGGTGCCGGACGCCGTCAGCCTCGAGGCCGGCGGCTGGGCAGTGGCCGCCGACAGCAACGTCGTGGTGCACCACCACGAGCGCGGGGTGGCCCTCACCAGCTCCCGCCTGCGGGCGGACCTGGTCGCCGGTGCCGGCTGGCAGTGGCGGCGGGTCGAACATCGCGACGGCGCCTCCCCCCTGGGCGCCCACGCCGCGGCCGTCGTCCTCGGCGCCCCGCCCACTCCGGGCTGGTACGCCCTGTCCCTGTCCCTCACCACCACCGACACGTCCGCGGGCCATCCGCCCACGGTCGACCTCACACCTACCCACGCGCAGATCGCGTGGGCGGACGGGACCTCCACCGCGGTGGAGCTGCCCGCACCGGTGCCGCCGGCACACGCCGATCGCACCTCGTCCACGCCCACTCCGGGCGCGAACCACCACAAGTAGGGAGAACGCAATGAAGCGCAAGTTCATGATGAGCGCGTCGACCATCGCGGTCGCCGCACTCGTCCTGAGTGCCTGCGGCGACACCGGCGGGGACGGCGACACCCCCGGCGACGGCGGCACCGACAACGCGGGCGGCAGCGAGACCACCACCATCACCTTCGCCGGCTGGAGCCTGGCTACCACCCCGGAGTTCCAGGTGCTCGCCGATGGCTTCGAGGCCGCCAACGACGACGTCAAGGTCGAGATCGTCGAGTACGCCGACGGCGATGACTACGACACCCAGATGATCACCGACCTCGCGGCCGGCACCGCACCGGACGTCTACCCGCTGAAGAACCTCAACCACTTCTTCACCTACCAGGACGGCGGCCAGCTGCAGGACATCAGCGACGTCGCGGCCGAGCTCGGCGACGAGGTCAACGGCCTGCAGAACTACGAGATGGACGGGTCCTACTACGCGGTGCCCTACCGCCAGGACGCCTGGTACCTGTTCTACAACAAGGACCTGTTCGAGGCCGCCGGCGTCGAACAGCCCGACGGCTCGTGGACGTGGGACGACTACACCGCCGCGGCCGAGGAGCTGACCGAGGCGCTCGCGGACACCGACACCCCCGCCAAGGGCGCCTACCAGCACAGCTGGCGCTCCACCGTCCAGGGCCTGGCCACCGCCCAGTCCCCGGATGTGGACTACCTGTCGGGCGAGTGGGACTACTTCGTGCCCTACTACGAGCGCTCGATCGCCATGCAGGACTCTGGCGCGCAGGTCGACTACGGCACTGTCACCACGAACTCCCTGAGCTACCAGGGCCAGTTCGGCACCCAGGAGGCGGCCATGCTCATCATGGGCTCCTGGTACGTGGCCACCCTGGTGGCCCAGCAGGAGTCCGGCGAGGCGGACGACTTCGAGTGGGGCATCGCCCCGGCACCGCAGTACGACTCCTCCACCGTCGACATGCCGGTGACCTTCGGTGACCCCACCGGTCTCGGGCTCAACGCCGCGGCGGACGAGGACGTCGTCGACGCCGCCAAGCGGTTCCTGGCCTACGCCGCCAGCGAGGAGGCCGCCATCGCGCTGGCCGAGATCGGCATCACCCCCGCGGTGAGCACCGACGCGGTGACCGAGACGTTCTTCGCGCTCGACGGCATCCCCACCGACGAGCTCTCGCAGTTCTCCTTCTCCACCTACGACGTGCGCCCGGAGAACTACGTCGCCCCGACCAGCGCGGCACTGGACAACATCCTCAACGACGCCCACTCGGCGATCATGTCCGGCAGCACGTCCCCGGCCGACGGCATCGCCGAGGCGATGCAGCGCGCCCAGGACGAGGTGCTCAACTAAGCCGACCACGTACCGGCCGGCGCCCAGCGGCGCCGGCCGGTACCGACCAAGGAGGCTCCATGGCCACGGTGGCCACCACCGCCCCGCCCCGCCGGCGCCCGGGCGCGCGGCTCAAGCGGCGCAACACGCTCATCGGGTGGACCTTCATCCTGCCCAACTTCCTGGGCTTCGCGCTGCTCACGATGGTCCCGGTGCTCATCCTGTTCTACCTGGGCTTCACGTCGTGGAACGCCTTCGGGGCGGCCGAGTGGGTGGGTCTGGAGAACTACCGGGGCCTGGTCGGTGACCGCACCTTCCACCGGGCGCTGCTCAACACGGCCTACTACGCCGTCTTCCACATCCCGCTGACCCTGGCCGCCTCCCTGGGGCTGGCGCTGCTGCTCAATCAGAAGCTGCGCGGCGCCGCGTTCTTCCGCACCGTCGCCTTCTTCCCCTACATCACCTCGATCGTGGCGATCGCGGTGGTGTGGAACATGCTGTTCTCCGCCGAGGCGGGGCCGATCAACCAGTTCCTCATGGCGATCGGCATCGAGAACGTCCCGAGCTGGACGGTCTCCACCACCTGGGCGATGCCGGCGATCATCATCGTGGGCACCTGGCGGGTGATGGGGTACTACATGCTGCTGTTCCTCGCCGGGCTGCAGACGATCCCGCCGGAGCTGCACGAGGCCGGCCGGGTCGACGGCGCCAACGCGTGGCAGCGCTTCGTCAGCATCACCCTGCCGAGCCTGCGGCCCACGACCTTCTTCGTCACGGTGATCCTCACGATCGAGAGCTTCAAGGTCCTCGACCTCATCCTCGTCATGACCGACGGCGGGCCCGGGATCTCCACCCTGGTGCTCTCCCAGTACATCTTCCGCAAGGGCTTCCAGGAGAACAACTTCGGCTACGCCTCGGCCGTGGCGATCGTGCTGTTCTTCATCTGCATCCTCGTCACGGTCGTGCAGTTCGTCATCAACAAGCGTCGGGAGAGCTGATGGCCACCCTCACCCTCGACCCGCCCGCCGCCCCCGGCACCGCCCCCGAGCGCCGGGACGCCGACCGGATGACGCCCAAGCGGCTCGTCGGCACGGTGGTGCTCTACGTCCTGCTCATCGCGGCCTCCGCGGCGATCATGCTGCCGTTCGTCTGGATGATCATCTCCTCGCTGAAGACGAACAACCAGGTCTTCACCGTGCCGGTGCAGTGGGTCCCCGACCCCGTCGTGTGGAGCAACTACATCGACATCTGGCAGCGCTCGGACATGCTCAACTGGATCAAGAACACCCTGATCCTGTCCGTGGCGGTGACCTTCCTGCAGGTGTTCACCGGCAGCTTCGCCGCCTACGGGTTCTCCAAGATGCGCTTCCCGGGCCGCGACGTGCTGTTCCTCGGCTACATCGGGACCATTGCCGTGCCGTGGGCGGCCTACATGATCCCGCAGTTCATCATCCTGTCGCGGGCCGGTCTGGCCAACACGCTGTGGTCGATCATGCTGCTCCAGGCCTTCGGCGCCTTTGGGGTGTTCCTCATGAAGCAGTACTACGACTCCATCCCCGAGGAGCTGTCCGAGGCCGCCCGGATCGACGGGCTGTCCGAGTACTCGATCTGGCGGCGCATCATCGTGCCGCTGTCCGGACCGGCGGTGGCCACGCTGACCCTGCTGACCTTCGTCAACACGTGGAACGACTACCTCGGGCCCTTGATCTACCTGCGGGACCGGGACATCTGGACGATCCAGATCGGCCTGAACTCCTTCGTCTCGCAGTACAACACCGAGCACGCGCTCATCATGACCGGCTCGGTGATCTCGGTGCTGCCGATCGCGATCATCTTCCTGTCCGGCCAGCGCTTCTTCATCCAGGGGATCGCCACCGCCGGGCTGAAAGGATAGGAGCGATGGCACAGCAGCGGCGGGTGTCGGCTGACACCTGGGAGATGGTCTTCGGGGTGGGCTACCTGCTCATCGGGACCAACGCGATGCTCGTCGTCGCTACCCTGCCGCTGCTCGTGCTGCTCGTGTCCACCGATCCGCGCAGCTCCTGGCCGGCACTGGCCCTGGCCGCGGTGCTCGCCACACCGGCGCTCACCGCCGCCTTCGCCGTCTTCCAGGCATACAGCCAGCGCCGCAGCACCGACGTCCTGCGTACCTTCTGGCGGGCCTGGCGACGCCACCTGCGTCGATCGTTGGCGGTCGGCGGGCTCGTGGTGGGTGCCGCCGTCATCATCCTCGTCGACATCAGCGTGCTCATGGGGCTGCGCCTGGGCGCGCTGGTGATCCCGCTGCTGGGCGTGCTGGCCCTGCTGGCGGCGGCCACCGGCCTGCTGGCGCTGGTGGCGAGCGTGGAGCGGCCCGACGCGCGGCTGCGGGACGTCCTCAAGGCCAGTCTCTACCTCGGGGTGCGGCGCTGGTACCTCACGCTGGTCTCGTTCGCGGCGCTCGGACTGCTCGGCGCCTTGTTCGTCGAGCACCCGGCACTGGCCTTCGGGATCGCCGCCACCCCGTTGCTGTACGCCGCGTGGGGCAACTCGCGCTTCTCCCTCAAGCCGGTGCTGCCGCACGGCGCGGCCGTGCGCACCTGATCAGCGGCGCAGCAGCCAGTCGACCTCGCGGCGCAGCAGAGCCAGCCGGCTCGGGCTGGCGTAGGAGCCGACGTCGTGGCCCAGGGAGTCGTAGACGACGCGCCCGGTGGCACTCACCCAGGCCACCGGGTGGTCGGTGCCCTCGTGGCGGGTGGTGAGGAAGACCTGCGAGCCCGGCTCGAGCACCAGGTGGCAGTACTGCTCGTCATCGACCACGACCGGGTCCAGGCCGTCGACGATCGGGTGGTCCCCGGTAGGGCGGAAGGTGGCGAGCTCCTGCGGCGGGTGCATCGAGTGTCCCCACACCCACCGGCCCCCCAGCGCCGCGCCCCAGCCGGTGTTGTCCGCGAAGGTACCCGCGGCCTGGTGCAGGCCCAGCACGGCACCGCCCGCATCGATGAAGGACATCATTGCCCGGTGGGCCGGTACCCAGGCGGCGTGGTCGCCGTCGAAGTCCGGGTCCACCCGGCCGTGGCCGGCGTTGACCACCACGAGGTCGTAGTCCGCCAGGTCCCCCATCGAGTCGGGGAACAGGCTGCGTACCTCCGCCTCGATGCCCATGGTGCCCAGGGTGCGGGCCACCACGTGGGAGGTGGCGGCGTGGTCGTGCCACGGGTCCTCATAGCGCCCCCGGCCGGTGAGGACGAGTGCTCGCGGTGTCATGGCAGCTCCTGGTCGGTGGTGTCTCCGCGAGCCTACGGCGCAACCGGGGGGCTCGAGCCGGCGGGCGCCGGCGGGCGCGGGCCGTGGCGCCGGCTTACGGCGTGGCCGGGCCGCCCGGCAGCGGCTCGGTCGTGAGCTGGGGCATCAGCCACTCGAAGGTGCCCTGCCAGGCCGCCGAGAAGCCGAGCGCGAGCCCGGCGGCGACCACGGCGACCCCCACGAGGTAGAGCGCCAGGGCGGTCCAGGTGTGGCGTCGCCCGGTGCGTCCGGTGGTGACGGGGACCATCACGCCCTCCCTGGGGTCAGTACCTGGCGCAGCACCGGCTGGGCGGCGGCGACACCGGCCAGCACCAGCGCGAGCCCGACCGCGATGGCGCCGGCGACGACGAGGATGCTGAGCGGAGAGGTCACCAGCGCCATCCCCACGATCGGGGCGAGCAGCGTGGCGGACAGCCCCAGTGCCAGGGCGGTGACCGTGAGCAGCGGTACCACGATCGTGCGGCGCTGGGCGGCGACCATCGTCTCGACCGGCATCCCGAGCTTGTCCAGGCTGCGGTAGAGCTCGGTACGGTCGTAGACCTCGGCCGCCTGCGTGACTCCGGCCGATCCGGCCACCATGAGGAAGGTGCCGATCACGGTGATGAGGATGCCGGTGAGGATGTCGCCGGCCAGGAACTGCTCCGGTCCGCTCGTGGGCTCGTCGACGCCCTGGATGACCGCGATCCCGCTGCCGGCCACCACCGCCACGAAGCAGGCCATCACCACGCCGCTGATCTGCCGCCAGATGGCCTTCGGGGCCTGGGCCATGCTGCGTGCGGCCAGCAGGCGGTGCGGTCGGTCCGCCCGCCGCACCTGGACCCGCGCGAGGACCGAGATCACCCACGGGCCGAGCAGGTTGAGCACCGCCAGGGCAACCCCGAAGCCACCGATCACCACCGCGGCGACCACGGCGAGCTCGGCATAGCTGCCCTGAGTGGCGACGACGAGGACGGCGATGATCACCACGCCGACCACCGCGCGCAACCAGCCCGCTCGGGGGACGTCACGCCGCCGCCGGACGCCCAGTGGCGAGATGCTCACCTGTCGTAGCCCGGCCGCGGCGCTCAGCGCCGCCAGCAGAGCCACTGCGGTAACGACCGCGGCCACCACCCACGGGGTCAGCCAGTAGGCGGTGCCGATCGGCTCCCCGCGGAAGTGGATGAGCTGGACGAAGGGCCCGGTGAGCAGGTAGCCGGCGACCCCGACCAGAGCGCCGATGACGGCGACGGCGCCGGCCTCGAGCACCGTCATCCGGGCCACGGTCGCGGTAGTCGCCCCGAGGAGCCGCAGCGTGGCCAGCCGGTCGTCCCTCCGCCGGGCCGACAGGCGCGCCGCGGCACCGCCCAGCGAGATCAGCGGCACCACCAGCAGGACCGTCGCCAGCGCGGCTAGGAGCTGGTAGGTCGCGGCCAGCTCATCGTCCCAGCGCAGGAAGGACAGCGCGCCGGCGAGCACCGTCAGCAGGAGCGTGGTGGTGACCGCGAATGCGATCCCCGGCAGCAGCAGGATCGCGGCGCTGCTGCCGCCCCGGCGGCTGAGCAGCCAGGTCGCGCGCAGGGCGACCCAGCCGCGCCGGCCCACGGGTGCGGACGGTGGGGCAGGAATTGAGCTGTCGGCGGGCGGGGAAGTGGTGGCGGGGGTCATGCCGCGACCGCCGAGTCGGCCACGACCGCGCCGTCCCGCAGCCGAACGATCCGCGCGCACTGCTGGGCCACCGTCTCGTCGTGGGTGACCACCACGAGCGTGCGACCACCGCCGACGGTGGCGTGCAGCAGTGCCTGCATGACCTCCTGGGAGGTCCCATGGTCCAGCGCGCCGGTCGGCTCGTCGGCGAACACCACCTCGGCGCCGGTGACCTGGGCCCGGGCGATGGCCACGCGCTGCGCCTGCCCGCCGGACAGCTGCCCGATACGCCGCTGCTCCAGCCCGGCGAGCCCCAGGTACTGCAGCCATACCGCCGCGTGGTGCTCGGCCTCCGGGCGGCTGACGCCTCGCAGCATGAGGGCCATGGCGACGTTCTCCACCGCCGTCAGCTCCGGGATGAGCAGGCCCTCCTGGAAGACGAAGCCGAACCGCTCCCGGCGCAGCTGGGAGCGTTGCCGATCGGACATCGCGCTGACCTCGAGCGAGCCGCCCGGCCCGGTGAGCAGGATGCTGCCCCGGCTGGGCCGCACGATCCCCGCCAGGCAGTGCAGCAAGGTGGTCTTGCCCGAGCCCGAGGCGCCCATGACGGCGACCGACTGACCCGCCCACAGGTCCAGGTCCACGCCGGCCAGCGCCGTCGTCATCCCGTAGGTCTTGGTCAGGCCGCGAGCGGCGAGTACCGGCTGCGCGACTGGCGGTGATTGGGGAAGGTGGTGCGCGTGTGCGGTCATGTCTCCAGGTTCACGCGGCCACGCCTCCGACCGCGTCGGGAGGTGGGTTGATCCGTCCAGGGCCAGATCCACTTCTGGGCGGAGGCGGGATACGCCTGGAGTCTGACGTGGAATATCCCGGCCGAAAGCGCGTTGACACTAATAGAGGCTTGAAGCGTTAACTAAGGAAGGGAATGGGATTCACCAATGACTGATATTGCTCGTGTCACCGTGCTTGGAACCGGTGTGCTCGGTTCGCAGATCATCATGCAGAACGCCTACCACGGGAAGAACGTGGTGGCCTACGACATCTCCGACGAGGTGCTGGCGAAGCTGCCGGCGCGCTGGGACTGGATGCGTGGGCACTACAAGAAGGACCTGCCCGACTTCACCGACGCCCGATTCGACGAGGCGCTGGGCCGCATCACGACGACCACCAACCTGGCCGAGGCCGTCGCCGAGGCCGACCTGGTCATCGAGGCGGTGCCGGAGAACCTGGAGCTGAAGCGAGAGGTGTGGGCCGAGGTGGGGGCGGCAGCGCCGGACCGGACGATCTTCGCCACCAACTCCTCTTCCCTCCTGCCGAGCGACATGGCCGAGAGCACCGGCCGCCCGGCACGTTTCGGCACGCTGCACTTCGCCAACATGATCTGGCGCCAGAACATGGGTGAGGTCATGGGACACCCCGGGACCGACCCGGAGGTGCTCGACACGATCGCCGAGTACGCCACCGAGATCGACATCGTGCCCTTCCGGGTGCGCAAGGAGACCCCGGGCTACCTGCTCAACAGCGTGCTCATCCCGTGGCTCGACGCTGGCGCAAAGCTCTACGTGGACGGCGTCGGCACGGTCGAGGACATCGACGGGGCGTGGCGGATGGGGACCGGAGCCCCGCTGGGTCCGTTCCAGATCTACGACATCGTCGGCTTCAACGTCGCCTACAACATCGGCAAGAACCGCGCTGAGGCGGGCGACGAGGACTCCGCGAAGTTCAACGAGGTCCTCAAGGTCGGCCTCGACAGTGGCAAGAACGGCCTGGGCGCCGGCGAGGGCTTCTACGTCTACGACCAGGACGGCGCGATCACCGGTCGCTCGTCCCAGTACCCCGAGGTGTGGGACAAGTAGCGGATGCGAGCCCGGCCTGGGGCGCGCATGCTGGGTGCTCGACCGGAAGGGAGAGCGACATGCCCGCCAAGCGTGACCCAGGCCCCAGCGTCAAGGACCCCGACCTCTACGAGGAGCTGCGGGACGAGGGCAACTCCAAGGAGAAGTCCGCCCGGATCGCCAACGCCGCAGCAGCGAGCTCGCGCAGCGAGGTGGGGGAGAAGGGCGGCCAGTCCGGCTCCTACGAGGACTGGACGGTCGACGACCTTCAAGGCCGCGCCCGCGAGATCGGCATCGAGGGTCGCTCCTCGATGAACAAGGACGAGCTCATCAAGGCACTGCGCAACCACTGACCAGGTCGGCTGCTGCGGCCGCCCCCCGGTGGGGGGCGGCCCTGCCCCGGCGCCGGCGGTGACGCGCGGAGGTGCGGCGCTGGTGGTGGCGCGCGCCGGTGCGGCGCTGGTGGTGACGCGCGGTGGTCCGGCGCGGCCTGCCCCGGCCCTGCCGGGTGGGGCCCGGCGACGTTGTGCTACAAGCGCCAGCGATACGCGTATGAGACGTCGCTGGCAATCGATTACCCCCGCCACGGGGCAGTTGCTTGTAGCACAACTCGCTCGAGGGTCCCGAGCACCGCGCAACGGAGCTGCTGAGCCCGCTACGCCACCGAGCCCCCCGGGCCGCTACGCCCGAGCACCGGGCCGCCACGCCGTCCGGCCGCTGGGCCGCTTACTCACCCGGGCTCCCGCGCTGGCCGCGCCGGTGTGTCGTAACGCACCACCGCCCACCCCTCCCCAGAAGCATGCATGCTGCATGTAAGTGTTAGCATCGCTCCTTGTGCCTGACGACATCGACCGCCTCATCGACTCCCTCGCCGACCTGGTCCGCCGCCACCGCAACCTCACCGTGCGGCTGGCCCGCGAGACCGGCCTGGCAGCCAGCCACATCGCCGTGCTCGCCACGCTCGGCCGCCTGGGCGAGGTGCGCCTCCACGCCCTGGCTGACGAGCTCTTCGTCGACCCCTCGGTGGTGAGCCGACACATCAGTGCGCTGGAGCAGGAGGGCTGCATCGACCGCCGTCCCGACCCTGCCGACGCCCGCGCCGCCCTCATCCGACTGAGCCACAGCGGCGAGGCTGCCCTCTCCGGGGTGCGGGAGCGGCGCCGTCGTCATCTCCAGTCGGCCATGGCCGACTGGACCCAACCGGAGGTCGCGGCCCTGGCGACGACGCTGCAGACCGTCGCCCCACTGCTCGACCAGGCGACCTCCGAGGTGAGCGAGTGACGACTCGTCCGGGAGCCGGCTGGCGCGGCCGGCGTCGCAGCGCCGAGGAGGAGGCGAAGCACCGCGAGATCATGCAGGTCTTCACCGGCCTGCTGCTCGCCCTGTTCGTCGCCATGCTCTCCGGCACCATCGTGGGCAACGCGCTGCCGGTGATCATCGCCGACCTCGGCGGCAACCAGCTGCAGTACGCGTGGATCGTCACGGCCGCGCTGCTGGCCTCTACCGCCGCCACACCGATCTTCGGCAAGCTCGCCGACCTGTTCGACAAGAAGCGGCTGCTGCTGACGGCGATCGCCCTGTTCAGCCTCGGCTCACTGCTGGCGGGCCTGTCCACCAGCCCCGGCGCGCTCATCGCCTTCCGTGCCATCCAAGGCGTGGGGATGGGCGCCCAGATGGCACTTGTCCAGGTGACCATCGCCTCGATCATCTCCCCGCGCGAACGCGGCCGGTACAACGGCTACATGGGCGCGGTGATGGCGGTCGCCACCGTGTCCGGACCGCTCATCGGCGGCGTCATCGTCGACACCCCCTGGCTGGGGTGGCGCTGGACCTACTGGAGCGCGATCCCGTTCTCGATCGCCGCGATCTGGGTGCTGCACCGCCGTCTCGTGGTGCCGGCCGCGCCCCGCCGCAAGCCGCAGATCGACTACTGGGGCTCGGCGCTCATCGTCGCCGCGGTGACCGTGCTGCTGCTGTGGCTGTCCTTCGTGGGGACCGCCTTCCCGTGGCTGTCTTGGCAGTCGGCGCTCATGGTGGGCGGCGCCGTCATCGGCACGGTCGTGTTCGTGCTCGTCGAGCTACGGGTGCCCGAGCCCGTGGTGCCGATGTGGATCATCACCGAGCGCACCACGGCGCTGAGCATCGTGGCGAGCTTCGCCGTGGGCGTCGTGATGTTCGCCGTGCCGGTGTTCCTCGGCCAGTACTTCCAGATCGGGCGCGGCTACGGCCCGGCCGCCTCCGGACTCCTCATGGTGCCGATGATGCTCGGGGTGTTCTTGGCCTCGACGATCGCCGGGCGGCTGGTGAGCCGCCGCGGCACCTGGAAGCGCTATGTCGTCGGCGGGATCTCGGTGCAGGCGGCCGGCGTGCTGCTCATGGCCACCGTGCGTGTGGATACCCCGCTGTGGTTGCTCGCGATCTACTTCGTGCTCATCGGCGTGGGGCAGGGCGCCTCGATGCAGAACCTCGTGCTCGCGGTGCAGAACACCGTGCCGCTCAAGGACATGGGCGCGGCGAGCTCGGCGGTCGCCTTCTTCCGCTCCCTCGGCGGAGCCATCGGGGTCCAGGTGCTCGGCGCGATCCTCAGCATCCGGATCGCCACCCTCACCGCCGAACGGCTGCGTGCAGCCGGCATCCCGGGCTCGGCGGTGGCGGACGCCGACGAGCTGGACGTCGCCGCGTTGCCCGATGCCGCTGAGGAGATCGTGCGCAGCGCCTACGGCGACGGGATGGCGCTGATCTTCCTCATCATGGGCGCCCTGGCGGTGATCGCACTGCTGGCCACCATTGCCATGCGCAACTCCACCCTGCGCAACACCGTGGACCTCGAGGTCAAGCGCGCTGTGGAGGAGGCCAGCGAGCCCGGCGGCACGGTCCGGGACGGGAGTGTGCGGGATGCCGACGACCTCAGCCGGCCTGCACCCGACGAGCACGACGACGACGGCGCGGGGTCGCGTTGACCTGGTTGCCGTCCAGTTTCGCGGTGGTCCAGTCGATCACGGTGCGTTCGTAGTGCTCGCGGGCCGGCCGCGGGGAGAGGGCGAGGTCGTGGATCCCGCCGGGGATCTGAGCCACCGTGACGTCGGGGCCGATGAGGTCGGCGCGCTCCACCATGTGCGCGACATCCAGCACGCAGTCAGCGGTGCGCAGCTCCTCGGGGGACGGATTCGCGGCTGAACCGGTGCGAGTGGAACAGCACAGCAGCACCGGCACCGTGACGTCGAGCCCGCGCGCCAGGCGCGCCTGCTCACGGCGCACACTG
>Ga0209487_1003621_pt1 | contig 12068 bp, 17 predicted proteins | sample Poulit2012_FD_187524 | JGI IMG/M metagenome (GOLD analysis project Ga0209487, IMG submission 187524) | Agricultural soil microbial communities from Georgia to study Nitrogen management - Poultry litter 2012 (SPAdes) (version 2) | ecosystem: Environmental > Terrestrial > Soil > Agricultural land... | reverse complement strand
TACTAAAATAATTGCAACAGGAATATAACGAATTAAAGTAAAATAAAACGGACTTATATATTGGAAAGCATGATTAGCGACGGGAAACATCGCTCCCCATGAAATACTTGCTATCGCTGCAAGCAAAGCACCGATAAAAATTGAGTTCCTCATTTCCTTTATCTCCAATCTTTACGTAATCGTTTTCTGTATATTATTTAACTATAGAATGGATATCATGTAAAATGAATATAAAAGATAACAACTATCATAAAAAGTGATAAGGTGATACAGATGAATATAAAGGATTTGCTTATTTTTCAGACGGTCGCACAACAAGGAAGTTTTAATCGAGCTGCCCAACAGTTAAGTTACGTGCAGTCGAATATTACGTCACGAATCCAAAAGCTCGAACAATTACTAGGTACAAAACTGTTTCATCGTCACCAACGAGGTATCACATTAACTAGTGACGGTGCTCAATTACTTCCTTATGCTCAACAAATTATTTCCCTTTCCGATGAAATGAAATCTCTCGCCCAAAATGAAGAGAGTCCAAGGGGAAAACTCGATATCGCTTCAGTAGAAACAGTCATTCAGTTACCTCTTATTTTGTCTCAATATGCGCAACGTTATCCGGAGGTCGATTTGACATTATCCACCGGAGTAACAGCTGAGTTAAAAGATAAAGTATTACAGTATGAATTAGACGGTGCTTTTGTTACGAAGGAAGCAATCTCAAAAGACCCAGCATTAAAACAAGTCGACGTCTTTTATGAAAAATTAGTTATAATAAGTGGAAAGAAAAACCGTTCTTTTGAAGAAATTATGCAATTGCCGATTATCCGCTTCAGCGATGGTTGTGGTTACCGGGCAAAATTAGATGAATATTTATATGACCATCAGATTATCCCGACGAAAGTAATGGAGCTAGGAACGTTAGAGACAACGTTAGGTTCTGTTATTTCTGGTTTAGGTATCGCTTATGTACCTTATGCGGCGATAAAAGAATATGAGGCAAAAGGGTTAATTGAATGTTACGAACTTCCAGGAAAGTATAGTAAAATAACGACAGTTTTTATTTATCGCAATGATCAATACATTCCACCAGCATTAAAGTTATTCGTCCGTACAGTAAGGGAAATTCATAAAACGTTATATACGAAAACAATGAACTGATAAAAATGTTTCCTTAATGAAACAATTATGCTTATGTTACTCCTTTTCTTGTATAATTACGATAGACACGGTATGATAAGGTGAGAAACAAAGTTGAATAACATTTAGGAAGAGGGGTAAACTCTTTGCCAACACCAACGATGGAAGATTATATCGAACAAATTTATTCGTTAATATCGACAAAGGGATACGCTCGGGTTACCGATTTAGCAGAAGCCCTTCTCGTCCATCCTTCGACCGTAACAAAAATGATTCAAAAATTAGATAAAGAAAATTTCGTTCATTATGAAAAATATCGGGGATTTATTTTAACAGAAAAAGGGGCAAAAATCGGTAAACGACTTGTCTTTAGACACGATTTATTAGAGGAATTTTTAGAATTAATTGGTGTCGATGAAGAACAAATTTATGAAGATGTAGAAGGAATTGAGCACCATTTAAGTTGGAATGCAATCGATCGTATCGCCGATTTAGTCGAATATTTTAAAGAGGATGAACAACGTACACTCGACTTAAAAAAGATTCAAAAACGGAATGAACGGTTAAACGAAAATGAATAACTTCTATTTCACATACGAATGTCCGAAAGATTCCAATAATATGTTGGAATCTTTTTTATTTAAAAATCGCTTTTCCCATCGCTTGTCTACACATAAATAGTTTAAATATAGCGTACGCATAGGGTAGGTATCATTTGTGAGGTGTGACAAATGAAAATTGATGCGGTTTTTTCCGGCGGTGGTGTAAAAGCGTTTGCTTTTTTAGGAGCGTTAGAAATATTAGAGGAAAAAAATTATAGACTCGAACGAGTCGGTGGCACGTCGGCTGGTGCCATTTTAGCTAGCCTGTTGGCTGCTGGTTATCATGTAGGAGAGATTAAAGAGTTATTTTTTTCCCTTGATTTAAAGACGTTTTTAGATCCACCTTTTTATGCCCGCAAATATTCACCTCTTAAATTACTTTCAATTTATTGGAACAAAGGATTATATAAGGGAGACCGGTTCGAGAGATGGATTGAATTACGCTTACGGGAAAAAGGAGTTGTTACTTTTAATGATTTACGAAAAGGCTATTTAAAAGTAGTTGCTAGCGACTTGACAAAGGGAAGGCTCGTTGTCTTACCGGATGATTTAGAGCGGTTATATCATATTGATCCGGCACAATTTAGTGTCGCAAAAGCAGTGCGAATGAGCGCTGGCTTTCCTTACTTTTTTATGCCTGAAAAACTAAAAAATGATGAAAAAGCAATTAGTTATCTTGTCGACGGAGGATTGTTAAGTAATTTCCCACTTTGGCTTTTTAAAAACAAACAGAAGACAACTCGTCCAGTGATTGGTGCAACGTTAAGTGAAACGGTTGAACAACAACAACCGGAACTTATTCATAACGGTGTCGACATGTTACAAGCGATATTTAAAACGATGCTCAAAGCTCACGATACTCGTTACATTTCTGTAAAAAAGTCGAAAGATATTATTTTTATCCCAGTAAAAGAAATAAAGACGGTTGATTTTACAATTGATGAATTAACTAAGAATAAGTTAATTCTACTAGGAAGGAAACGGACAGAACAGTTTTTAAAAACATGGACTTTTTAAACTGAAATAAGGAAGCACCCACAAAATTATATTTTTGCGGGTGCTTTAGTTTAATTAGAAGCTTGATCGTTATTTACTTTTTTGCGATGTTTGTTTCCTTCTATAACGGTTAAATGCGTCGGTCTTCTCTTTTTTCGTTGCTGGGTTCTTATTCGTTGATTACGATTCATCGGTCTTGAATTACCATACTTTCGTTTTGACTGTTTAACAGCTTGACGATACTTGCGCATTTCGACCTGATTACCACCGCTCATACGGCTTTGTAAAACAGCTCGGGCGATGAAAAAAAAGATTGCACCGACAATAGCGGTTATGAATAAGTATTTAATTAGTTGTCCTAAATCTCGAACAAAAAAGGAAAAGAGACCGATTGCAGCTAATCCAGTCACACCATAAAATAGGGGTGAAGCTTGTTTATTTCTCAATGAAGGCTCCTCCTTTATTTTTAAACCTCGCTCGCCTTACGATGAATCAATTCTTCTTGTACTACGGGTTGCGCCTCCTCTGAATCAGTGCTTGGAAATAGATCTCCGAGATCAACTTCGTCATTTTCAAGGACTTTTTTAAACGAACAAATCGCAACTTCAACTTGGTCATCTTCCGGCTCCTTCGTCGTTAGTAGTTGTAACCAAAGACCGGGATATCCTAACCATTTTAAAAAAGGTATGTGGCGGACTTTGTTTGTTAGTTGTAAAACTTCAAAGGATAGACCAATAACAATCGGAATTAAAAGAATTCGATTGACAACTCGCCACCAGAGAGGATCTGTTGCAACGAACATATAGACGAACATTCCAACGATTACTGTAAAGAGAATAAAACTTGAACCGCAACGGTAATGGAGACGAGATTGTCGTTGAATTTCTTCAACCGTTAAAGGTACGCCATTTTCATAAGCGTTAATCACTTTATGTTCGGCACCATGATATTGAAAGACCCGTTTAATAAGCGGTGTAAGAGAGATGACGTAAATGTAACCGAGTAAGAAGAATAGTTTTATAATACTTTCTAAAATTATTTGTCCTGTTTTTGATGGTACTATTGTTGTGAAAAAGTTTGCGACAATTGCAGGTGTTACCGTAAAAATTAATTTTCCTATAAGAAAGGATAAAACACCAACAACTCCAAGTCCTAACCAAAGAACGAGTTTCGATTCTTCTTTTTCTTGATCGACTTTATAATCTTCTTCTGGGTCTATATCGTATCGGTCTGAAGCAAACTCCAAATGTTTAACACCATTTGCACTTGATTGAATTAACGCAACGATTCCTCGTAGTAATGGAATTTTTTTCAATCGTTTCGCTATATATGATTCTTCCCGCTTTACTTCAAAATATTCAATTGATCGGTCTTTTCTTCGAATCGCTGAGACAAAACTTGTTTTTCCGGCAAACATAACACCTTCAATTAAAGCTTGCCCACCGTACAATGTTTTCTTATTTGACACAGTTTTCACCAACCTTCATTTTCATTTTACTAAATTGACCGCTATATCACTAGTATTTTTTATTTTTCGGCTTAAAAAAATCAAGATGGATATACTAAATTATGAATATGTACGAGAACTTGGAGTGAAGTTTATGAAGGAAAAACAGAATCTCAGTTTTTTATTGTTGAACGCTTTAGTAATAGGATTTTTCGGGGGATTATTTTTTTCTTTACTACACCTGGGCTTTCATTATTTTAGTATTACGAAAGTAAGTCATAAACAAGTGTTACAATTTTTAAAGATTGATTTTCCTTGGATAGAAAAGTGGTATGGTTATATTTTTTTCATAATTTTGATTAGTTTATTATCTATCGTATTGGCTGTCGTTTATTACCTAATTGCTAAACGTTTAAAAGGATGGATTTATGGTGCGATTTATGGCCTTATTTTATGGGGTATTTTTGGTTTGCTCATTCCGTATGTGACAAATGTGACGACTTTTCCTCAATATTTAAAGACTTATACGAATGTGTTTTACTTATGCTCTTTTATTATTTATGGTATTTTTATCGGTTATTCAATTTCTTACGACTATGAAATGAGTAAACAACGAATACAAAATGGTTAAAACATGTACAAGCCTTATAGTTATCTCGATAAATATAGAAGTATCTAATTTTTTATGATAAAATTGTACGAGATACGTTTCTATAGAAGAGGTGACACATTGAGTACTTTAGAACAAATACGTCAATATATACAGCAAGAAAGATTAGATGGCTTTTTCATTACTAGTCCTTATAATCGCCATTATACGACAAATTTTACCGGAAGTGCTGGGTCAGTACTCATTACAGATACTGACGCTTTATTTATTACTGATTTTCGTTATATCGAGCAAGCTGAGCGAGAGGCAAAGCAGTTTACTATCGTCCAGCATAAAGCCTTAATGATCGATGAAGTAAAAACACAAATCGACCGTTTAGGCCTTAAACGTGTCGGGTTTGAAGCCGAGCATATGTCGATGGCGGAATATACTACGTATAAAGAAACACTAAATTGTGAACTCGTTCCGACAAAACAAGTAATCGAAACGTTCCGGCAAATTAAAACAGAAGAAGAAATTGAAAAAATAAGAAAAGCAGCTACTATCGCCGACAAGGCATTCGAACATATTTTAACGTTGATTAAACCGGGAGTTCGTGAAATTGAACTGGCAAACGAACTAGAATATTTTATGCGAAAACAAGGAGCAACTGAATCTAGCTTCGACACGATTGTCGCTTCAGGTGTACGTTCTAGTTTACCACACGGTGTAGCATCGACGAAGAAGATTAATGAGGGAGAACTGATTACGTTCGATTTCGGTGCGTTATATGAAGGGTATTGCTCGGATATTACGCGAACCGTAGCCTTAGGTGAAATCTCTGATGAGTTAAGGGAAATTTATGATATCGTTTTAGAGGCTCAAAAGCGTGGTGTAGACAATATAAAAGCAAATATTAGCGGGAAAGAAGCGGATGCATTTACCCGGGATTACATAACGGAAAAAGGATACGGTAATTATTTCGGCCATTCTACGGGACATGGAATCGGTTTAGAAGTTCATGAGGGACCATCTTTATCACCCCGTTCGGAACAAATTTTAAAAGAAAATATGGTTGTCACAGTCGAACCAGGAATTTACATACCGAACGTCGGTGGATGCCGTATTGAAGATGATATTGTCATTACAACTGATGGAAACGAACGATTAACAACTTCGATGAAAGAATTTATTCAATTATAAAAGATTATTTTGGGGGTTTTGACATGATTTCAGTAAACGATTTTCGTACAGGAGTAACGATTGAATATGACGGAAGTATTTGGCAAGTGTTAGAATTCCAACATGTAAAGCCAGGAAAAGGAGCAGCTTTTGTCCGTTCTAAATTACGCGATTTACGAAACCAAAACATTCAAGAAATTACTTTCCGTGCTGGCGAGCGAGTGAAGCGTGCCCATATTGAAAATAAAAGTATGCAATATTTATATGCTTCTGGTGATACGCATGCTTTTATGGATAATGAAACGTATGAACAGATTGAAATTCCAACTAGCCAAATCGAACATGAATTAAATTTCATTAAAGAAAATATTACAGTTACAATTATGATGTTTGAAGGAGAAGTCCTCGGTATTGACCTACCGAACCATGTTGAATTAGAAGTAACTGAAACAGAACCAGGAATTCGTGGAGATACTGTAAGTGGCGGGACGAAAGATGCTACCTTAGAAACAGGCTTAGTCGTTCAGGTTCCATTATTTATCGAAACAGGCGACGTCCTCGTTATTAGTACTGAGGATGGAAAATATATATCACGTAAAAATTAAAGTAATACTTAAGATAAAGGTGTTCAGTAAAAAGCTGGACACCTTTTTTATTTTGTCAACTATCATAAACTAATAAAACGAGCATACATATTAGTAAAGAAAGATAAAAGGTTGTTGAAACGATGGATAATATTTTACGTCTACTGCCTCCAGATTTAAGAAATCTAATAAACCAATATGTGGTGCGAAGAACCGCCAACTTAGAAGAAATTCGTCTACGTGTACAGCAACCTATAGAGTTAATTTTTTTAAACGAAACAATTTGGTTAAATAAGACGAATTTTACTATGCAGGACCGGGATTTTGTCCTAAAACAATTGAGTGAACATTCATTATATCGATTTGAGACCGAGTTAAAAGAAGGTTATATAACCGTCTCGGGTGGGCACCGAGTTGGACTAGCTGGAAAAGTAGTAATTAGTGAGAAAGATATAAAGGGTTTGCAATTTATTACTTCTTTTAATATCCGGATTGCAAAGCAACATAAAGGAATTGCACAAGTATTTTTTAATAAGTTGTTCGTCGATAACCACTTTGCTCATACATTATTAATCGGTCCACCTCAATCTGGAAAGACAACTTTATTACGTGATCTTGCACGCCTTATTAGTACTGGTACGGACACAATCAAAGCAAGGAAAGTAGCAATTATCGATGAGCGTTCTGAAATTGCAGCATCAAAAGACGGTGTACCACAATTCGATGTCGGTTATCGTACGGATGTAATGGATGGATGTCCGAAATCAATCGGCATGATGATGATGATTCGTTCTATGTCTCCGGAAGTAATCGTCGTTGATGAAATTGGCAGGAAGGAAGATGTCCAAGCATTGCAAGAAGCACTACATGCCGGTGTGACTGTCCTTTGTTCGGCTCATGGTTCATCACTTCAAGAAATTAAAAGAAGACGTTCCTTCAAGCCACTAATTGAAGATAAGGTTTTTCAACGGTTCATCTTGTTAGAAAAAACAAGTTCACAACAATTTACCTATCATCTATACGATGAGAATAAAATTCGGCTGTTTACAAAGAGTGATGTGCAATGTTTAAACTGATCGGAGCGACACTTTTTATAACCGCTTCATCTCTTGTAGGCTTTGACATAAGTCGCAATTTTACACTAAGAACGAAACAATTACGGATATTAATTTATACACTCCAAATGATGGAAGCAGAAATGACCTTTAGTTTTCATTCATTACAGCAAATTTTTTTTAACATTCACAAGAAGACAGTCGGTCCAATAGCTGGATTTTACGGTGCTTTAGCGGAACAACTTACCTATCCGGTAGATAATTTTTATAACGTTTGGACAGATGAGCTCAATAAGTTAAAAGCGACATCGACCTTAAAAAATGAAGACCTCGAGGTGATGTACGAATTCGGTAAAAATATTGGTAACCATACGATAGAGCAACAACAAAAACAAATTACATTAACGATATATTATTTACAAAAACAATTAGATCTAGCTTTGGAAAGAAAACAAAGATATGAACAAATGGTTAAGACCGTAAGTGTTTTACTCGGTATTTTCATCGTATTAATCCTCATATAGGAGGGGATTATCATTCTGTTTGATACGACGATTTTATTTCAAATAGGTGGAATTGGGATTGTTACGGCACTGTTGTTTACTATGTTACGTCAATTAGGTCGAGAAGATATTGCACAATTTATTTCTCTCGTTGGATTCATTCTTGTTTTATTAATCGTAATTCATCATTTAGCTCGACTTTTTCAGCAAATTCAATCGGTATTTTTATTAAAAGGAATGTAACAATGGATATTATCCAGATTGTTTTATTCGCCTTAACAAGTGCATTACTATACCTTGCATTAAAAGATGTGCAAACGAACATTGCTTTTCTTATTGCTTTTCTCGCATCTATTATTATTTTTTTATTTATTGTTGAACAAATTAAGGCTATTATTGTCTACTTCGAGCAATTGGCATTACAAGCATCGATCCAACGTTTTTATTTAGATACTGTATTTAAAATTATCGGAATAAGTTACATCGTTGAAATAAGTGCCAATTTAGTAAGGGATTCAGGATTAACTAGTTTAGCTGCGAAAATTGAGCTTGCAGGGAAAATATTCATTCTACTGTTAGCCTTACCGATTATCCAAGCGGTAATCGAAATGATTCTCGAGTTAATTCCAATAGGGTTGAATTGAATAAAGGAGTTGCGACATATGCATGGACAATTTAAAGATGGATGTTATTTTCAAAATATTCTTACTCGTACTTATTAGTAGCTTTTTGCTTTCATTAAAAAGTGTCGCTGCAGAAGAAGATGTTCCACTAGTTGATGAGGAAAATATTCAGGAAGAAGTAATGGAACAATTGCATACCGATGAAGTAGAAATGTTTTGGCAACAGTTGAGAGAGTCTTACGGGCCTTATGTAGATGAGCTCCAAACCAAAAGTATAAAAGACTTAATTAAAAGTGAAGAAAAATTTTCGCTCTCTAATTTTGTGAAAGGATTGTTAGCCTATTTATTTCACGAAGTACTTGTAAATGGGAAATTGCTAGGTACATTAATCCTTTTAACAATATGCGCTACTGTTTTACAGACGATGTTAAATGCCTTTGAAAAAAGTACGGTCCAACAAGTTGCTCGTTTTGTGGTCGTTACAGTTTTATTTTTATTAACGTTACAATCGTTTTATTTAGCAATTTCTTATGCTAAGGATGCAATCCAATTAATGAGCGATTTTATTATCGCACTTTTTCCCTTGCTTTTAGGAATTATTGCATCTTTAGGTCAGTTTACACAAGTAGCTTTCTTTCATCCAATTATTATTTTCCTTATTCATATGAGCGGTCTTTTATTAAGTCGATTTGTATTTCCACTACTTTATGTTGCAGCATTGTTAATGTTTGTAAGTGAGTTTAATAAGCGGTTTCAAGTGACCCATTTAGCTCAATTAATTCGAACAATTAGTCTAGGAGGTCTAGGTCTATATTTAGGAGTGTTTTTAACCGTTTTATCGATTCAAGGGGCCGCAAGTGCTGTCCAAGATGGAGTTGCGTTAAAGACGACAAAGTTTATTGCAAGTAATTTTATACCTGTTATCGGACAAACAGTCACCGATGCAGCTGATACGATTTTATCTGCTAGTTTATTATTAAAAAACTCTCTAGGAATCGTCGGCTTACTAATTATCGTACTATTTGCTATATTTCCAGCAATCAAAATTGGAGTTATTGCCTTTATATATAAACTTGTCGCTTCGCTTATGCAACTTCTAGCTCCAAAGGAAACGGTCCAAATCTTACACACGATGAGTCAATATACGATGTATGTACTGGCCTGTTTAATCGGCATGACGTTTATGTTTTTTCTAACTATTGTCATTATCGTTGCAGCAAGTAATATTCCGATTCTTTTACGGTAGAAAGTAGGGATCAACAATGAACTTTTTATACGACTGGCTAAGGCAAATAGTCGTCCTTATCTTTATCGGAACGATTCTAGAAATGTTACTCCCTTCCAACCGGTTAAAGAAATATGTCCATTTTGTATTTGGTTTATTGTTTTTGCTTCTATTAGGGCAACCTATTTTTTATTTGTTAAAGACAGACATCACAGAACATATTTCAACTTTTGAACATTATTTAATGCAAGATGAATCAGAGCTCGAAGAAACAAAGCAACAAGTAGAGAAACAAAAAGAGGATATACAAGCCGAACAAGTTGCATATATATGGAATGAGTTAGAAGAACAGTATAAGGTATCTGCCAATCCTATCTTAGAAAGCAACTATAATCTAAAAATAAAGGACATAACGTTTCATGTTACTGAAGGCGAAGAGGTAGGACTTGAGTCGATAGGAATTCATTTACAAAACTCTAGTGAAGCAAATATAAATAAAATAAAACCGATTGAAAATGTGACGATTGGAGCAGTAACTAAAAACAAAAATGAACCAAAAACAAAAGACGAAATGGAAATAGAACAGACATTGCGTAATATTTGGCAGTTAGAGGAAGAAGTTCAATTTACCTTTTACTGGGGAGGAGGGACAATTGATTAAAAACCTTTTTGAACAAGTTCGTTCCTTATTCAAACAAATCGAACGAAGAAAATTGTTAATTCTTAGCTTAGCAATCGTCGGTGTTGTCTTTATTATGATCAGTGATTTATTTAAACAAGATGAAAAAGACGAATTTAGTTTACTCGATGAAGAGGATATCGAAGAGACAATAAAACAAGATAGAGACCAACTAATTTCTGATATAAAAGAAATGGAACAGGAGTATGAAAAAGGTCTACAAGCGATGTTAAATAAACTAAGTGGTGTGACCGAAGTCGAGGTAATGGTCAATATCGATTCAACGAATGTACAAATGTATGAAAAAGACGTCGTATTAGGACAACAAACAACTATTGAAACAGACCAAAGCGGTGGGCAAAGGACGGTAGAAGACGAAACGAAAGAAACAAGGATCGTTCATGTCAGACAAGGGGACGAAGAAGTTCCAGTCCTTTTAAAAACAGAAAAACCACAAGTTCGAGGTGTGTTTATTATTGCTAAAGGTGTAGAAAACGCTGCCGTCAAACAACAAATAGTTGAGGCTGTCTCTCGTGTCCTCGATGTGCCGACGTATAGAATTAGTGTATTACCAAAATAAGGGGGAGTTTCCGTGTTGAAAAAACAGACTGTTTGGTTATTAACGATGTTAAGTTTAATGATCGTCTTAAGTGTGTATTATTTAATGTCCGATCAAGAGGATCTAGCCTATATACATACGGAAGACGAAGCAGGTCAGTTTCAGTTTGATTTTGATGAATCTTATGAAGAAATCGAGGATGATGCTTCAGTTGAAGATATAACAACATTAGGAATGAGTGAACTTTTTGCTACGTTACGAATGGAAATTGACGATGAGCGAAGCTTACAAAAAGAACGACTTCAGGAAATTATTGCTTCCAGTGATTCATCGACAGTAGAAATCAACCAAGCGATGAACGAAATAAATGAAATCGATAAAATTGCTACAAAAGAAAAAATTTTACAAGAGACAATTTTATCAAAACAGGAACATTATAAAGATGTTTTAGTTCGCGCAGAAGAAGAAAAAGTCCATGTTCACGTCATTACGAAAGAATTGCCTCGGGAAGAAGCAGTGCAAATCATGCAAACGGTACGAGATGAGTTAGGCAATGTGCAAGTTGACGTTCATTTTCAAGATCAATAGGTATATATGGTAAAACATTTATTTCTTTAAAGTAAATTGATTGTTTAAGAGCTTGAGACAACACCAGCATAAATGAAAGAATGTACTGAGTTTCTCTTTGGTTAGAAACTTAGTACATTTTGTTTTTTTATTTTCCGAAAAATTGTTTAAAATCGATTCTTATGATAATAAAATTGCCTCACTTTCCCGAACTTTTAATAAAATTTACATAAGGTTTCTCCAAGACAGAAAAGTTTTACAAAAAACTTACCTCACATTTTCTACGTTGAAAAATTTTAACTACATACCGTCATTTTATT
>Ga0209487_1003620_pt1 | contig 12070 bp, 18 predicted proteins | sample Poulit2012_FD_187524 | JGI IMG/M metagenome (GOLD analysis project Ga0209487, IMG submission 187524) | Agricultural soil microbial communities from Georgia to study Nitrogen management - Poultry litter 2012 (SPAdes) (version 2) | ecosystem: Environmental > Terrestrial > Soil > Agricultural land... | reverse complement strand
ATTGTTCGACAGGACGCCGTTCTACGCTGTGAGCGGCGGACAGGTCGCAGACAAGGGGACCATCGAGAGCAGGGGTGCCAGGCTTGAAGTCACATCTGTCTACAAAGCCCCGAACGGCCAGAATGTACATGTTGCAAAACTGCTCAGCGGAACAATCAATACGGGTGAGACATATACGCTCACTGTCAGTCGTGAGGACCGGAATTTCATCATCAAGAACCATACAGCAACACACCTGCTTCATCAGGCGCTCAAGGATACGCTTGGCAGTCACGTCAACCAGGCCGGTTCCCTTGTGGAAAAGGAGCGACTGCGCTTTGACTTTTCCCACCTCGAAGGTCTGTCCGAAGCAGAAATAAAAACAATCGAGGACATTGTGAACGAAAAGATATATGAAAACCTCGAAGTCCATATCTCTGAAATGTCGATCGAGGAGGCGAAGGCGAAGGGCGCAATGGCGCTTTTCGGCGAGAAATACGGCAATGTAGTGCGCGTTGTTGATATTGATGGATATTCAGTGGAACTCTGCGGCGGCATACACGTCAGAAACACCGCCGAAATCGGCCTGTTCAAGATTGTTTCAGAGTCAGGCATTGGCGCCGGTGTGCGCAGAATCGAAGCAGTGACAAGCAGATATGCAGCCGCTGTCTACAAGGAGAAAGAGGAGCGCCTGAATGAAATCGCCTCAAACCTGAAAGTGAAGGAAATCCAGGTCGTAAAAAAGGTGGAGGCAGTGCAGGAGGATGTCCGTGCGCTGAAAGAGGAGAACAAGTCACTCAAGGCCAGAAGCCAGGATGAAAAACTCAGCAATATTGACGAGCTGGCAGAAACGGTCGAAGGAGTGCGTGTGATTGCTGCTGAAGTGCCGGCAGGAAACGCAAAAGAACTCAGGGAAACGATGGACACTATCAAATCGAAAGCACAGGATGCCGTCATCGCACTTGCCTCCCAGAATGAAGGCAAGGTTTCACTTGTCGTCACGGTCCCAAAAGAGATGACCAAAACAGTGAGAGCCGGAGATATCATGAAGGAGATGGCGGAAGCTGTCGGCGGAAAAGGCGGCGGCCGTCCTGATATGGCACAAGGCGGCGGTACAGACCCTTCGAATATAACAATTGCGTTACAATTGGCTAAAAACCACATTAAAAGTTCATTCTAGGCATTCAAAAATGCTATAATAGAATACAAATGTTAGTAGGATGGGAGTGCTGATTTTGAGTCAATTTGACGAAACGATGAAGTTCAATGTTGAAGATACACAGGCACATGATGTCAAAGAAATACTCGCCAATGTCTATAACACCCTGGAGGAACGCGGCTATAATCCTATCAACCAGATTGTCGGCTATCTCCAGAGCGGCGACCCGGCCTATATTCCGCGCCATAACGAAGCACGGAACCATATACGCCACGTAGACCGCGATGAAATCATGGAGGTCCTGGTCAGGACATATATCGAGCGGGAGATAAATGACTAGGACGCTCGGCCTGGATGTCGGCACCAAAACAGTCGGGGTTGCCCTCAGTGATGCACTGGGATGGACAGCCCAGGGTTTGACGACTCTGAAAATTGATTCTGAAAATGGTCATTTCGGCATTGATGAAGTGGTGAAAATAACAGAGGAGAATGATGTATCCACCATTGTGGTCGGGCTGCCAAAGCACATGAACAACTCGATAGGCGAGAGCGGGGAGCGTTCCATCCATTATAGTAAATTGCTTGAAAACAGCATGCCAGATGTTAAAATACTATTATGGGATGAGCGTCTCAGCACCGCAGGTGCAGAGAGAACATTGCTTGAAGCGGACGTCTCCCGCAAAAAACGGAAAGCTGTGATCGACAAGATGGCTGCAGTATTCATACTCCAGGGCTTTCTTGACAATCCGGCAAAAGGAGAATAACCAATGAGTCAGGAAGAAATGGATTTTAACCAGGAAGAAGAGCTTCTCACGCTGTACGACGAGGACGGCAATGAAGTGCTATACCGAAAAATGCTTGAATTCCATCATCCTGAATTTGAGAAAGACTATGTCATTCTCGCAGAAGAGGGCAACTTCTCAAATGAAGATGAAGAGATCGAACTCATCCCGATGATAAATGTCGCCGATGAAGACGGCGAAGGCGGGAAGTTCCTGCCGGTAGAAACAGACGATGAGTGGGATATGATCGAAGAAGTGGTCAATACCCAGATGGATGATCCCGAAGAGTAGATCATCAGCAAAAGGTTACAGAATGGCTTCCAATGAGAATTGGAAGCTATTTTTGGGATAGGAGTTTTATATGAGTAGAAATGATGATATCAAGTTTTCAAAGAACGTATCTTCCTACCTGTCATTGTTCGTCATCGGGATATTGGCAATAGGTCTGATTATTGCAGCAATCATTGTTTACATGTACATAAAGTCAGGATCTGAGCCCCTTGATGCCAATTCGACCGAGACAACGCAGGTCGTCATCGAACAGGGGGCATCAGCGGAGATGATCGGTCAGCAGCTGGAAGAGGAGGGTATCATAAGGAATGGCATGATGTTTGAGTACTTCCTCAAATTGAACAGCATCACCGATTATCATTCAGGAGAATATGAACTGTCTCCGAGCATGGATTTCCAGCAGATTGCCAAAACGCTGGAAACGGGGCGACTCTACCAGGAAGTATTGTACCGGCTGACAGTACCGGAGGGGTATTCGGTCGAAGAGATTGCAGCCCAGGCTGAAGACCAGCTGCCGGTTGCAGCCGACCGCTTCATGGAACTCATGGAGGATGAGGAATTCATCAAATCCCTGATCGAGGAATATCCAGATATGCTGTCGGATGAAATACTCGATGAAGAGGTGAAGTATCCGCTTGAAGGCTACCTTTATCCGGCCACATACGACATAACAGAGGAAGAGCCGAACATCGAAGACCTCATCCGCGAGATGCTGGACGCAACACAGTCCAACAGCTACAGTGTCTATAACTCTGTAGACAGCTACAGCATCACTCTGGAAGGTGATAATAAGGAGCTTACGTTCCATGAATTCCTGACGCTTTCATCCCTGGTGGAAAAAGAGGCGACTTCTCTTGCAGACCGCTCCAAGATTGTCAGTGTATTCCTGAACAGGATGTCTGAAAACCCGGCCATGCCGCTGCAGACGGACCCGACGGTCCTCTATGCGCTCGGCGAACATCAGGAACGTACATTGTTCGAGGATCTCGAGGTCGAGGACCCATACAATACTTACATCCATACCGGACTGCCACCGGGGCCGATCGCATCCCCCGGGCTCGAGTCACTGCAGAGTACGATGAATCCTTCAAATACTGATTACTATTATTTCCTTGCCGACAGTGAGGGTAACAATCACTTTGCCCGGACTTTCGAAGAACATGTTGAAAACAGGGAAAAATATATAAATAATCAGGAGTAGTTGGTAAAAACCACCTTTTCAAGTGGTATAAACTGTGCTACTATAAATTGTGATAAATATAGCAACTGATAACGGAAGTTATCAGTTGTATTTTTTATATGTGGTGAGGACATGGAAATATTTGAATATATTGAGAGGATGAACAGCGGACCGGAACTGTTCCCTGATGTACTCTCTTATGCCAGGGAGTACAAAGTACCGATCATGGATTTCGATGCGCTGCAGGTGATGAAGCATTATATTCATCTTACAGGAGCAGAACGCATACTTGAAATTGGCACTGCAATCGGTTACAGTGCGCTGCACATGCTTTCAGTCAGTGACGCTGTGGAAGTCGTGACGATCGAGAAGGACGGGGACAGCCACAGGGTGGCGAAAGATTTCTTCGAGGCATATGGAGTGACCGGAAGAGTCGATCCGGTACTTCAGGATGCCAGGGAAATTGATCCTGAAACGCTCAAAGGGCCGTTTGACATTCTGTTCATTGATGCGTCAAAAGGCAATAATGAATACTTCTTCGAAAACTTCAGTCCGCTTATAAAAGACGGCGGTCTCATCATAGTGGATAATATTCTGCTCAGGGGACTTGTGGTCGAAGAGGAGACCCATTCGAGGAACAGACGGCGCATGAAGGAGAAAGTCGATGCGTTCAATAAAAGGATTGCCGCATCGGGGATGCTCTCATCATTCCTTCCAGTCGGGGACGGACTGCTTATCATCAGTAAACAGGAAGAGGGAAAGAACGCATGAACAGACCGACGATTATTGGGATAGCCGGGGGGTCCGGATCAGGGAAAACCTCGGTTACCAGAAAAATAATGGAGGCACTGGATGGTCACAGCGTCGTTCTGATCGAACAGGATTACTACTATAAAGATCAGAGTGAAAAAACTTTCGAGGAGCGTCTTGAGACCAACTACGATCATCCCTTCGCGTTCGACAACGACCTGCTCATTTCTCACGTCAGGCAGCTTCTGGACCGGAAGGCCGTGGAAGTGCCGACATACAATTATGAAATCCATACGAGAAGTGACCGGACGATTCTCGTCGAACCGAGGGATGTAATCATCATCGAGGGGATTTTTGCCCTCGAAAATGAAATACTCAGGAATCTGATGGATGTGAAACTTTATGTCGATACTGATTCTGATATCAGGATCCTGCGCCGCATGCAGCGGGATATCGAAAAACGCGGCAGGACGATGGATTCCGTCATCAACCAGTATTTGACGGTTGTCCGCCCGATGCATCTCCAGTTCATCGAGCCGACAAAGCGTTTCAGCGATGTCATCATCCCCGAGGGCGGGGAGAACAATGTCGCAATCGACCTGATAACAACCAAGATAAGAACATTGATAAACAATTAGAATTCATTAAAACAAAGAACTTTATGGAGGAATTATGATGGATATGCAAAAAGAATTTCCGATGACACAGAGTGGTTATGAACAACTGCAGGAGGAGCTTGAGCAGCTTAAGACGGTCAAGCGTCCTGAAGTGGTGGAAAAGATAAAAGTGGCAAGAAGTTTCGGTGACCTTTCCGAGAACTCCGAATACGATGCCGCCAAAGATGAACAGGGTTTCGTCGAGCAGGAAATCACAAAGATCGAGGACATGATCCGTCATGCCAAGATCATTGAAGAGAGCAACAACAAAAACGAAGTCCAGCTCGGGAACACTGTGACATTCACTGAACTTCCCGACGGAGACAAAGAGGAGTACCAGATTGTCGGAAGTGCGGAAGCGAACCCGTTCGAAGGGAAAATCTCCAACGAGTCACCAATCGCAAAAGCACTGCTTGGTGCAAAACTTAAAGACGAGATCAACGTTCCGCTCCCGAATGGCAATGATATGAAAGTCAAGATTGTTTCCATTGACTGATAACACTGTCATAGGGATCATCGGTGCGATGAAACCTGAAGTTGATATTCTGAAGGAGTGGATGGATATCAGCACCACGGACAGCATTGCCCATACGAAGGTATACCGGGGACGGCTTGCAGGCCGCGAAGTGGCTCTTGTCGAAAGCGGCATAGGCAAAGTGAACGCGAGTATGATCACTGCACTGCTGCTCGAGAAGTATGATGTGCGCATTGTCATCAATACGGGAGTCGCAGGTGCCATGTCTGACAAGCTGGATGTGACGGATATGGTGGTGAGCACTTCTGTACTCCACCATGATGTGGACGCGGTCGAGTTCGGATATGATCTCGGTCAGGTGCCGGGCATGCCGAAGTTCTATCTTGCGGACAAAGGGCTCTCCAAGCTTGCACTTGAGGCAATCAGCAGCAATCCGGATATCAAAGGCCATGGCGGCCTCGTCGTGAGCGGGGATTCATTCATAAGCAGCAGCGGACAGAAGCAGGCAATCACAAACAACTTCAGGCAGGCGCTTGCGGTGGATATGGAATCCGCAGCCATCGCACAGACCTGCTACCAGTATTCGACAGCATTTGTCATCATCCGGTCGATTTCCGATAAAGCCGATGACACTGCGGATATGACATATGATGAATTTTTAGCGAAAGCTTGTATTCATTCGTCTGAAGTTGTAAAATCATTATTGAAGGACTTGTAATTTGGAGGGATATCCATGCTTTTTCTCATGATCATTTCAATCGTCATTACAGTCGTTATCGGATACCTTGTATACAGGGATACTGAAACAGAGGATAATGAAATCGTTGAATAATCCATAAAGCGCCTTAATAAATTAAGGCGCTTTTAATTTTGTGTTAAAATATAGGAAAACTCATCAAAGATGCAATATAGTGAAGTTCTTGGAAAAATATTTCCTGCCCAGTGATTATGTGAAGCATTTTCATTCCATTACTCCTGAATATCTGAAGGCACGCGGAATCAGTGCGGTGATCACCGACCTTGACAACACGCTTGTCGGATTTGATGAAGCACATGCCAATGACGTGGTCATCCATTGGTTCAAGACGCTGAATGTCCACGATATCAAAGTGACGATCGTATCCAACGGCAACAGAACCCGGGTAAGCGGATTCTGTGATCCGCATGACATCGATTATATATTCAGCGCACGAAAGCCGTTGGGCAAATCATTCAGAAAAGCAGTCCGCATGATGGATGTCGATCCGTCATCCACTGTGATGGTCGGCGATCAGCTCATGACTGATATTTTCGGCGCCAACAGGGCAGGGCTCGAAAGCATACTTGTACTGCCGGTCAAAAAGAAAGACGGCTGGGCGACACTGCTCAACCGGAAGATCGAGAGGCGGATTATGAAGTACTTCGACCGGAAAGGTCTGATCAATTGGGGGGAATAAAGTTTGGAACAGTTTAAATGTATCGGCTGCGGCGCTGTGCTGCAGTCGGAAGATGAAACGAAACCGGGCTTCATACCGGCAAGCGGCATGGGCCGTGAAGATGCAATATGCAAAAGGTGCTACCGCCTGAAACACTACAATGAAGTGATGGATCTGGATGTAGATTCCGGAGAATTCATGGCGATGCTCAATGCACTTTATGAAACGGACGGACTGATTGTAAAAGTGCTTGATGTCTTCGATTTCAACAGCAGCATCATTCCGTCATTCAACAGGATTGTCGGTGATAAGAAAGTGCTTGCAGTCATCAATAAGATCGATCTGCTCCCGCGGTCCGTGAACAGGAACAGAGTCGTACACAGAGCCAAACATATGCTCAGCGAGGCCGGCATCAAAGCAGTCGATACCGTCGTCATCAGTGCGAAAAAGAACGAAGGCATAGATATGCTGGTCAAAAGGATGTCTGAGTTGGCCGGTGGCCAGGATGTATATGTAGTCGGCACGACAAACGTCGGGAAATCGACCCTGATCAACAAACTGATAGAAAACACCACCGGTGACAAAGACGTCATCACCACAAGTAAATTCCCTGGCACGACACTCGATCTCATCGATATACCGCTCGGCGGGAATTCCTGCATCTTTGACACTCCTGGAGTCGTGGTGAATTCCCAGATGTCACACTATGTGCATAAGGATTCCCTGAAATACATCACGCCGGTCAAAGAGATAAAACCCAAAGGGTTCCAGCTCAATGCAGAACAGACTTTATTCATCTCAAATCTTGCCCGTGTCGACTTCACTGATGGCGGCCGCAGCAGTTTCAATGTATATGCTTCCGACAAGATGAACATCCACAGGACAAAGCTTGAGAATGCGGATGATTTCTATGATAAGCATTACAATGGCCTGCTCGCTCCGCCGGAAATCGAGCGGCCGTATCTCTCGGAAGAATTCTCAGAGTTCGAATTCAGGACAGATGCGGACAGCGACATATCAATCAGCGGGCTGGCATTCGTTTCCACAGGCCCCGGAGTGACAGTTCGTGTAAGAGTGCCAAAAGGCGTGGATGTCGTTTTAAGACCGACTATATTTAAAGGTGGGATATGATGGGTAGATATGCAGTAATAGGACATCCGATTGCCCATACGCTGTCCCCGCTCATCCATCATGCGAACTTTGAAGCAAAAATGACATCGGACGAGTATAAGGCGCTGGACATATTCCCGGAACAGCTCAAGTTCATCCGGGAAATCGTAAAAGAGGAATCACTCGATGGATTTAATGTGACAATCCCCCATAAAGAGAGCATAATGGAATTTTTGGATGAGGTGGATGACGGTGCAAAACAGATCGGCGCCGTTAATACCGTGTCTGTGAAGAATGGTGTTTTCAAAGGGTATAATACGGATATTTCGGGATATATGAATGCATTCGCAGGACGTTTTGGAGAAAAGAGGCGGAACGTTCTGATCATCGGTGCCGGCGGCGCTGCAAAGGCTGTACAGAAGGCACACAGTGACCACGGCGATGAAGTGACTGTGGCAGCCAGACGCCATGAGAGTTTCAAAAGATTCAACACGGAGGACTTCAGGAAACTGCTCATAAGTAATATATCCGGAGATTTTCATTATGATGCGATCATCAACGCGACGCCTGTCGGCATGAAGCATGAAGATGTGTTTTCCGTAATGGGTATTCCTGATTCCATCATCAAAGATGAGACAATCGGCATGGACCTGATATATCAGCCCGAGACAACGCCGTTTCTGACCCGCTTTAACGAAGAAAATGCGATGAACGGCCTGCCTATGCTGGTTTCACAGGCAATGGACGCCTATGCCATTTGGACTGGCGAAGCGGGCGATTACGCCGCAGCAAATAAAAAATGCAAGGAATATTTTGGAGGTAAATCATGAATAATTTAACTTCACGTCAAGTGAAGCAGCTCAAATCCAAGGCACACCATCTGAACCCGATTTTTCAGGTCGGAAAAAACGGTGTCAATGAAAATTTTACGGAACAGATCAGTGATGTTCTGGAGAAAAGGGAGCTTATAAAAATTTCGGTGCTGCAGAACTGTCTTGAAGACAAGGATGATATCGCAAAACAGATCAGTGAGGCCACAGAGAGCCATATAGTGACGATCATAGGCAATACGATCATTCTCTACAAACAGTCAGAAAAAGCCGGGAAAATCGAGTTCTCATGAAGATAGCAGTTTTTGGCGGGACTTTTGATCCGGTCCATATCGGGCATGTCCATGCAGTGGTGGAAGCGAAGATCTCCCTTGGCCTGGACAGGATCATTTTCGTGCCGGCACGGCAGTCCCCGCTTAAAAAAACCCCCCCGGCAGGAGATGCACATCGTCTGGAAATGCTGCATCGGGCAACAGATGCTTATGAATTCATGGAAGTCGATACTTTTGAGCTGGAACAGGAGGGTGTCAGCTACACTCACGACACCGCTTCCTACCTTTCGAAAAAGTACCCTGAGGATGAACTTTATTTTCTCATGGGAGTGGATCAGTATCTCGACTTTGATAAATGGCACAATAACGATGAATTGCTCAGGCTGATGTCATTTGCAGTGATGGCCCGGGCTTCTGAAGAAGTGACGGTGAAAGCTCCTTTCATCAGGGTCCAGCAGCCGGTCGTGGAAGTTTCTGCGACGATTATCCGGGAGCGTATTGCTGAAGGTGAGATAGTGCGCCATCAGCTGAATGACACCGTCCATGACTATATAAAGGAGCAGAGATTGTATGAAGCATAAGGAAGCAGTCAGGCTTGTGAAAGAGAAGCTGCCGGAAAAAAGGTACAAACATTCCAAACGTGTGGCTGAAACTGCCGAACAGATGGCGAAAATCTTTGAAGGCAATGCTGATAAATGCTATCTGGCAGGCATGCTCCATGACTATTCAAAATACGACGAGCTCAGCGACATGTACCAGTATGTGACGGAGTATGAACTGGATCCGAACCTTCTGAGCTTCAAATCGGAAGTGCTGCACGGTCCGGTTGCGGCTGTCAGGATGAGAGAGGAGTTCGGCGTCGATGATGAAGAGATATTCCAGGCGATTACGAATCATACTTCGGGCAGAGCCCAGATGATGCTGAATGAGAAAATCATTTTCGTTGCAGATTATATAGAACCGAAAAGAAGCCAGCCGGGGGTCGATTATATCCGGGATATTGTTTTCGAAAAACAGGACCTGGATTTTGCAGTATATGAAATTACCAAAGCGAACATACTGCACCTGGTGGCAAAAGACCGGCCGGTCTACATGAGGACTGTGGACTGTCTGAATTACTATAATATGGTGAAGGAGTGAAACGATGCAGAGTGAAGAGCTTTTGCAGTTGATGATCGAAGCATGTGACGACAAGCGTGCCGAAGATATAATAAAATTCAACGTGACAAAAACGAGCAGTGTGACTGACTATTATATCATTTGTCACGGAACTTCCGACAGGCAGGTGCAGGCAATCGCCGACGAAATCAAGGAGGTTGCAAAGAATCATGGCATAGAACCGGTGATCGAAGGCTACAGGGAGGCTAAATGGATATTGTGTGATGTTGACAATGTCGTCATCCATGTATTCCACAAACCTGAACGTGATTACTATAACCTTGAGCGTCTGTTCCAGAATGGTGAGCATGTTGAAGTCTGATGCAACCTACAGACAGTTCAGCAGGTACTATGATGAACTGACGTATGACATGCCATATGCGCTCTGGCTCGACATCATCCACCAATTTAAGGATGGGCGCCGCTCTTTGCTCGACATCGGGTGCGGGACAGGAAATCTTAGCGGAATGCTTGAGTATGAAGACATCTGCGCATTCGACCAGTCAGAGCATATGGTTGCAGAAGCCAGGGAGAAGGGGCCGGAGCATATCGGTTATTTCACTGATGATATGCGGTATTTTGAACTGGACAGGACATTCGATGTCATCTGTGCAACTGTCGACGTACTGAACTACTGCCAAAACCCTGAGGAAGTGATGCAGGTATTCAGGCAGGTGAAAAAGCATCTGTCGGATGACGGTGTCTTCATCTTTGATATACACAGTGCATACAAGATGGAGAATGAATTGAACGGTGCCACATACAGTGATGAGACGGAACATATCACTTATATATGGCATGCAATACCCAGCGAGTCTCCCTTATCCGTCATTCATGACATGACATTTTTTGTGCGTGATGAAGAGGCGGACGGTATGTACAGACGCTTCAGTGAAACGCATACTCAGCGGACATATAAGCATAGGGATATGATCGGCATGATTGATGATGCCGGTCTGAAACTGGATCTTGCATTCAGTGATTTTGATATGGGAAATGCGGTGACCGAGGTCTGCGACCGGGTGTTCTATGTTGTCAAAAAAACTTTGTGACCATCAGGTTGCAAAGTTTTTTTGAGTTATTTTATTTATTTGACAAAAGAAATAATCAAATCAGGCCTTTTTATCCATATATATATAAAGAGCTTTTTAAGGAGGAATATTATGGATATCAAGGTTTTCTGGAAGCGTTACAATCTCTATATTGCTGGCGGACTGTTTCTCATCGCTGCTTCTGCCCTGGCTGTTCTGCTTTTTTCACGCGATGACGGGGCTGAGGCGGTTGAACCATTCCCTGTCCAGGAGTTCACAGAAGAAAGTGAAGAGACGCCGGCTGAGCCTTTGGATGCCAGCATCTTTGTTGAAGTGAAGGGGGCGGTGAAGCATCCAGGTGTTTTTGAAGTGCCGAAGGATGCCAGGGTGAAAAATGTCCTGGAAATGGCACAGCCTGATGCCGATGCCGATCTTCTGACTGTCAATCAGTCGATGAAACTGGCAGATGAGATGGTGATCTATGTGCCCAAGGAGGGTGAGACCGGAGAATTTGATCCTGCTGCCGGCTTCGGGTCAGCGACAGATGCGGAGTCCGATACAATCAATATAAACACAGCAGGCATTCCGGAGCTTACGACTCTGAACGGAATCGGGGAGAAGAAGGCACAGCTGATCATTGATCACCGGGAGGAGAGCGGGTTGTTCATGGCGCCTGAGGATCTGATGAATGTACCGGGAATCGGAGAAAAAACTTTTGAAAGTCTTAAACCGTATATTACAATAGATTAAAAGAGAGAAGCGGGGGATAATTTTGAGAATCGACTGGCATGATTACTTTTTGGCACAAAGTTACCTGCTCAGCCTCAGGTCCACATGTGAGAGGCTGAAAGTGGGCGCAACCATCGTCAAGGATAACCGCGTCATAGCAGGGGGATATAATGGCTCTGTATCGGGTGAGGATCACTGCATCGATGTTGGGTGCCTTCTTGAGGATGGGCACTGCATTCGCACCATCCATGCA
>Ga0209487_1003619_pt1 | contig 12073 bp, 15 predicted proteins | sample Poulit2012_FD_187524 | JGI IMG/M metagenome (GOLD analysis project Ga0209487, IMG submission 187524) | Agricultural soil microbial communities from Georgia to study Nitrogen management - Poultry litter 2012 (SPAdes) (version 2) | ecosystem: Environmental > Terrestrial > Soil > Agricultural land... | reverse complement strand
TATGGTCGCTGTTACAAAGGGTCTGTCACTTGCAAAATCATATGACGCGGAACACCCAATAAGCAAAGCGAACCAAATCAATAACAAATATGGGGAAAATACATTTTGTTTAGCCATATGATCTCCTCCTTTGCATCCTGCTAAATTGGAGGTACTAGCAATCGATATTGGAATGAATTTACATGAAATAAATCAAGAATAACATAAACTCAAGCATTTGGATGTGTTCGGAAATAATGGACCTTCATACCATTAGCAGGAATATCCTTAAGTACACTCATTCGAGCAAAAAAGTAAAAGACCGTACTATTTTAACTTAATACTGTAGCTTTAAAATAAAGTCTGATCAAAAAACAACTCTCAAATACTTATATTAACATAAACAAGGGAATCCATTTTGAAAAAAGATTGATCAAAATGAATTCCTTTGATGTATTGTTTTATTTTCAGAAAAAAGTTTGATCATTTCAGTAATATTTAATGGACTAAAGTACCCTTCACCTTCATGATTACATAAAATTCGAGCATCTCTAATTCATCTAAATTCTACTAAGTGTTTTTTTATATCTTTTATCACATCTTTTTAACTGGTATCCAAATTTCGCTCTTGAATTTTGTCGAGTTTGTATCCTTACTTTCATTCCATAGAATTTCAGGACCTTTTACCTGTTCATAATTAGAAGATGGAAACCATTCAGAATAAATACGACCCCATATATCTTGTAATGTTTCAGGAAATGGTCCAACAGATTTAAACACAGCCCATGTTAAAGCTGGAACTTTTAGTTCGGTAAAGTTACTTGGTGTTTTGTTTGTCGTTGCTACACCAATATAATGATCAAGCTCCCCTTTTTCCTCCATACGTCCTTCTGAAAAGTTTGTAGATGCACTAAGCAAACCTACTGGCTCTACATTAGAAAGATTTTTAAGCTCTTTGATTCCTTTTTCATCTAAACTTGCCCACATAGAGGCAATGTCTGGATTAACCCCATGAAACACTATAGGAACTCTTTTGTGAATCCCAACAATTTTAAACGCACCTTTTTCTTCAATTCGATAATTCATTGCATTTCCTCCCTTAATTGATAATTGGAAGGTCATTTGTGGATAAGATTTTATCATGTGACCATTATTTCTAGCTTCAGATGGTGTTATTCCATGCATATGACGAAAAGCCCTCGTAAAAGCATCTGGTGAATCGTATCCGTATTTCATTGCAATATCAATGATTCTAGAATTACTATCATTCAGCTCAAATACCGCTAGAGTGAGGCGTCTCCTCCGAATATACTCTGACAAAGTCACACCAGCTAGAAACGAAAACATTCGCTTAAAATGGTACTCTGAACATAATGCTCGTTTTGCTACTTCACGAACATCAATTTCATTAGTAAGATTTTGTTCAATAAAGCTCAAAGCATCATTCATGTTTTGCAGTGAATTCACTCTCATGACCTCCCTTATATGAATAGAATAGCAGGAGGATAAAGAAACTATCCGACTTTTTATGCACACTTGTGTAGGGTCAATTTATATGCAACATAATGGCTCATTTGATCATTATCACCGCAATCATTTATTTAACAAATGCGCTCCGTTAATTAAAAAAGATCCCGTTATGTCTCACTAAACTCTTAGCTTTATGGCTCTGGTAGCAATAAAAGTTTTAGCATATTTGTCAACTAAGTTTACACCGCTCAAATCACTTTCATAAAAGCCAGTTATAACAAAACCTGCATCAATTTGGCCTTGAATTTGATCTTCTAAAGTATGTGCAAATTCAATTGCTCGACCTGAATTAATATATTCTTCGATTTCCTCTTCAGCCATACGGTCCAAGGTGGAAGAAGGAATGGAGTGTTTTACCTCTAGGGTCCCTTTCCTTTCTTGTTTCTCATCGAAAAGCCAAAGAAGTGGATTTGTAAATCCTGCAATTAGTACCCCTTTGTTTTTCAAAATTCTTGAAATCCCACCCCATACAGGGAGTATATTTTCAACAAACAGATTAGATACAGGATGAACCACTATATCGAAGTACTCATCTTCAAATCTGCTGAGATCAGACATATCTCCGTGTAGTATTTTTATACTTAATCCATCACGTTCCGCTACCTTCCTATCTTGTTCTAACTGCATTTTAGACATATCAAGAACTGTGACGTTTGCTCCCGCAGCGGCTAAAACAGGTGCTTGTTGACCACCGCCTGATGCCAAACAGAGTATATTAATCCCTTTTAAAGACTTTGGAAACCATTCTCTAGGTACCGGTATATTAGGTACAACGTAGATTTTCCATTTACCGGATTTACTCTCTTCTACAATTTCGCTACTTACTGGCTGTGTATACATAGACTTTTCTTCCACTTTTTTGTCCCAAGCAATACTATTATGTCTTAAGAAGTCCATAGCATTTTTCTTCCCCTTCTATACTACAATAAAGTTTATACAACAAAATGGCCTGTCTATTGAATAATCATTAATGTCTAACTCAATATTATCATAATATTCAGGTGAATTATAAAAATTATTTTCATTTTGTCTATTAATAACTATATCCACAGCTTTTATCAAATGTGTTCATTTACTAGCTTCCATTTGGTATAATAATTTCAATTTCATTTGTATCGAGGTGTCGACATATTTTAACAGAAATCAAAGAAAATCTACCAGATATTATTTTAGATTCATTCTTTTTAATCATTGCTGTATTGTTGATCATTTTCATTGGCTTTATTTTCTTTTTATTAGGGAAAGTTCCATTGTTTCGCTGGATTGGCATTACAGTCATTACGATAATTAAATACACCCTCATAACGATTTTCAATATATTAGCGATGGGTGTTCTTTCGGGAATGGCTGCAATTGGTGTAGCTATATTATTAGCTTTATTTCATTATTTAGATTGGGAGCTTTTCATGGTTGGAAGTGAAATATTAATTATAAATCATAGTGCATTTTTCATTGCTTCTTTTTTAATGGGATTATGCTTTGTTATTGGGATTTTATTTGGTACACTCATCTTTTCATTTGTGTCTCTATCGACAAGGATATATGTCGTCACTTCCTATGCTACAGGTGTCATTGTATTCGTCTTACTATTGCCAACTGTTCTAAAATTTTTCACTCCTGAAGTGGAAGCAACATTTCTAGGTATGATTGTGATTTGTGCAATATTACCAATACTTGGAATGGTCTTCGCAATTGGGACTGCGCAAAAGCGGAAAGAAAGGAGAAGAAGAATGACGAAGCGAGAACGTGAAATAGAAGACAGTGAAGAGAAGCGAAAAGAAAACTTTAATAAATACGTTATTTTCCCCTGGATCAGAACCCGGTCTCGGTGAATGTAGAGAATACTTCGTTACATGCTAATTTGTATTTTCGGCAATTCTTTTCAGTTCTTTTGCCCGCGACTTGATGAAGTTTAGCATATATTTTTCCAAAAATAATTTGTCAGCAATTTTTCCAATTGGCCCGAACGGGGACTTATATTTAAATGTATCAATCATGATCGTCCCCTCGCTTTTTTCTTTAAATTGGTGAATATGTGTAAAAGAATGAAAAGCTCCTTTTACCATAACATCTACAAATATATGTGGTTTCTCCAGATGAGTTATTTTAGCTGTTAGTCTTTGTTTGATACCTAAATGAACTGCTTCCCATGTTACTGTATCACCCTTTTCTAACAGCCCTTGCGTAACTCCATCAACAGCTTTTTCTTTCGTTTTAGCGGTAGTTTCAGTATGTATGTCTACGTTTCTTGCAAGGTCAAAACATATATTGATAGGTGCTTGGATAAATTGTTTATGTTGAATAACAGGCATGTGCATTCTCCTTCATATTATAATTGAACTAAAATGGCCAACTCTGTCATTGGATGTAGATCAATATTCAAAAAACCCCCACGTTTCTTTTATGGAAATATTACACTTTGCCATTTACCTGCACCCTTTATAAGTAACAAACATGGTGTATATACCAAAGGGCAGAGTTTAGGGCAATGCTTTTGGGTCACGTCGGTCCATTTCCCCTTTCATTATCCCAATTTAATGGAAACAGAACCAGTGCACAAGTGGAAAAATGTTTTTTGAACACGTAATATAGATTAACATTTTGAATCTTGCTAGTTATCTAATTATGGTTTTCTAAAGGATATGACGTGTTGTTTATTATTTAGAGGCTGATTACCCACAACTAATTGTTATATCATATAAATAATAGGATGTGTCTTATAATATCTGCGAAAATATGAGATACATCCTATTATTCATTCTGTAATAACATTAAAAGTGACAATTTTAACATTTATTGAAAGGAATATTTTATGAGAAGGATAGCATTTTTCGGTTCAGCAATTAGCTTTATTATCTTTATTTTTATCATTATTATTGGCGAAACATTTGAATTTAATTTCATAACAAGTGCTTTAATGATAAGTATAAGTGTCATATTCTTGTTATTATTTTTTGTTTGTCTTTGTATATTATGGAGTATATCGACTAAAAAAGGAATTAAAAGAATATTCCCCATTTTTTTCATCTGTATTTTTTTTATATCAACATTATTCATGATTAACCAAGTGTTTAATTTAAATAAAGATAAAGAAAACTATAGAGAGAAGGATTTCACCATCGTGGAAGGCATACCTGATGAAGTATCTTTTAATGAACAAAATTATTTAAATGACTTAATAGTTGATGGAGTGGAATTAGACGTAACAATGCTTGATATGACAAAGAATGATTTTGAACAGAAGTACGATAATAATGAGATTATCGTGCAATACTTACCAAGGACTAAATTAGTCGTCGAGATAAAGATTGCCGAATGATAATAGCTATTTTTAGTAAAGGGACGTGACATATATGAATCATAAAGTGACATTTCAGGAAAGCCGAATGATTAAAACAACGATTTTATTATTTGTTATAGGCGGTATAATCAGCATTATTCCAGAAGGCGACCCTATATTTTTGATCTTTAATTTATCATTATCCCTGATTGCCGGTGTGCTGTTTTATGTTTTCTGGAAAAAATTGAAACATCATAAGAAACGTTATTATTCTTTATTATCTTTTGTCATGATAAATGTCATCGCCATTTATTTTGCTATGCCATTACTCCGAATTTATTTCTTAACAATCACTTTTTGGATAGGTGTTGTTGTTTTATTGGTTATGAATATACTTCCCTATTTATATTCACAGGAAATAGCATTCGGCATCCAAAAACCAAATAAATCAAAGTTGGGAAAATTATATATCATATACACAATATTGATTCTATTCTTTGGTTCCATTGCATATTCCAATGGATTGGTTACCCAACATACAGACGCTTTAACAGTAGCAGTTATCACTTTCTTAATTTCTATTTTATTTTTCTTCATTTCACCAATTATGCTTATTAAACCAAAAGAAATGGATAAGCTTATGAATGAATAAGTTTAACATATGATGATAGCCATCAGAGTGACCTAGTTCTGCTATCTTTTTGATCCATTAGTGACGAGAAAATGACTCAACTATGACGAAGGTGAGCCACTCGCTAGAAATAACTCTATTCTAACCACAGCTTCAGCTGCTTGTCCGTGGTACGCTACTGACATTGTATCATCAGGAATGGTTACAGATGACCCATCTCTGTCCTCTATGGCACCAATTCTATATTACTAAAAACTAACATTTAATCTGTGTATGTTTGAATGTAATATTAACGGTTTGAGTTTTAAGGGAGAACAATCCATTAAATCATCCTCCATCATCTGTCAAATAAGTCTAAAACATCATAATTAAAATATTCAACATTTCTTCTTTGCGATGGATCTTTGAACAATAAATCTTTTTCTACTAATGCATTTAAAGCTCTTCTAGCTGTTGTAGGTGCAACCTTTACTTGTTTTGCCGCTTCAATAGCAGTGATGTTCGGGATACTGAATGTTAGTATATATATATATCTTTCTGTATGACTGGTGCATTTTTCTATTCCTTCTTCAGCTAATATATTCGCATGATCTAGCAAGTTGTTCAACTTCTTAGCCATTCGCCCTGATGCATCTACGAAAAATTCAATCCAACTATACCAATCTGGTTCATCACCCCGTGTTTTGTTCAATAAATGATAATATTTTGCTCTTTGTTTTTCTAATTCCTCACTCACAAAGAAAATTGGACTTGGCAATTGTCCCGCTTGCATCATAAATAACGGAATAATTATTCTACCGATCCTTCCATTTCCATCTAAAAAAGGATGAATTGATTCGAACTGAGCATGAAGGATAGCTACTTTCAATAATGGGTGTGCATCTTCATCTAATATAAATGCATCATTTGATAAATGATTAATGCTCATCATTTCATTATAAGGGTGTTTGTTTGCATATAATTCCCAATTCATCATATAATCTTCAATTTCATCTGCTTCTACAGGTATATAAACAGCATCTTCAAATTTCTTTGTTGGCCCAATCCAATTAGGCACTTTACGAAACTCCCCACTATTTGCTTCAGTACCTCTTCCGCCTTCCATTAATATTTTATGAAGATCTAACAATAAACGAGTAGTGATTGGATAACCATTTTGTATTCTTTCCTGTCCTATAAATAAAGCTCTACGATAGTTTAGAATCTCTATATGATCCTGTCTTTGTCTTTGCGAGTGTATTTCATTTATCATATCTGCAAATGTTACCTGGGTACCTTCAATTCTCGTCGATTGAACTGATTCCTTTAATGCTAACGTATTTACTAATTCACTTGCTATGATAGAATTTTTTAATTTTTCATCTAATCTAGTAATTGCAGATGCAACTGACGTCAATTTCATAAATAATTCTGGTGCACGATCTTTAGTAATACTGACAGGTAATTTTTTTATTCCTCGTATTGGTTTCATCATCTCACTCCCGTTAAATTCACTTTTTATAAATATGAACTTAATATGCTTATTATACGCATATTAGCTCTAAATTAATACATTTTTAACTTAGTAAACATTTTTATCAAAGTATTTAAAAACCCTTTCCCACAAAAATGAGAAAGGGTTTAATATACGATAATATAATATTATCGTTTTGAGAAATACAAGCATACGTTCCATGCATACTCAGTCCATCTCAATCCTTTTACATCAAGGTTTGGAAATACAGAAAAGGGATAGAGGTGGACAGGAATGTATCCAGAGGGATATCACTTGCATCAATTTGCATCATTTATGGTAGTTGTTAGTTAGATACAAACTACATATTTAATAATAGACCTCTTAGAAAAGTTCACCACTACTAAAAACTGATGTACTTTCAAAATCTTCAGTTATAGGAGCGAAGAGCCTCTTAATACCAATAATCTTTTCTTCATTATTTAAGTCTAAATAACTTAGATTAGTTTCATTATTTTTATCACCATTATATGATTTTTCAATTAAAGATCCTAATTCTTCATTAGAATTACCTTGTTCTTTTTCTAGAATAAAATTAAGAAGTTCTATTATGTTTTCACCTCTTAAGAACTCATAAACTTTCATTGGATCAGTTAACGAAAAGACCTCTAATATAACAAGAAATTCAACATATCCCCAGAGATTGCTATCATTTCCTAAGTAATATCTATTCATTATGAAGCCTCTATTAGTTCGCTTAAAATAACCCGTTTGTAATTTCTGCGTAATACTTTTACAAATTCTATTTAGTGTGCGCAATGATTCTAATTGATCTAGCCCCATATATTTCATTATTAAATTTCTTATGTTTGGTATACTATAACCTATTGAAAAGCTTATAAGCTTTTCATCAATATAGGATTCAATTTCATTTTTAGTCAATTTTTTAAGTGATACTATTTCATCAAAAACTTTATGTGTAAATATTTCTACATTATATTCATAGCCATAGTAATGTTTAACGATACTACTTAATTGAGTCATATCAACAGAGTAAACTATGTGGGTCGGCAGCTCATCCTGTAAATGATGAAACATCTCCATTGTTCTTAATGCAAAATCCGGCTTTGCTCTATCTAATTCATCAATAAAAATAATCAGTTCATTTGACCTTTCTTCCTTAAATTTTTTAACTGCTGTTATCATGATCTCATTCAAGGCATCAATATACTCCGATTCATTTAAAAGCCTATTATATGTATCATCCCTATTTTTAGACATGGCTATATTTAAAAATGGTAAGTTCAATCCAACCTGTGGTTCAATTCCATTCTTTTGAATATCACTCATTATTATTTTAAATATCTCTGGTAATTCTTTTTGCATTACTTTTAGCAGTGCAAAAAGTGGATCTTGATAGTGTTCATATTTCCATGCGTCTAAATATAATACTAAAGGTTTAATCCCTTCATCAATCTTGTCTAAACGATCCATAATTCCCATGATTGTAGTTGTTTTACCACTTCCCCAAACCCCGTTTATACATATGTGCACAGATCTCGTTTGATTTTGAAGATGTTTGATAAAGTCCCCTATAAAAGGTTTCCGGCCTAACCAATTGAAATTTGGATCTTTTATCGCCTTTTTGATTTCATTTTTATTTCTCAAAAATACCCTCCTTAATATCTCATCAAAATTAGTAACTTGAATTAAAGCCTTTAATGACAAGGAATAATATTTTTTTATTCTTTATCAAACTCAACATTTCCTATAAAATCCGCGACCTCATAAGGTTCAAAGGGTTCTATATACTTTTCCTCAGCTTCTTCTATAACTTCTTGACCTGTTCTTATGGCATGATTTAAAGGTACTGGATATACTCTAATATAGCCATTCTTAATAGATGCATAAGTATAACTAATCTCATCTATTCTAGTTTTATTTTGCAAATATAAAATAGTTACATCTTCTGGATATCCAACCTCAGCATCACCATCAATATACGGAATAAAGTCACCTTTATTACTGTAGGTTACACCAATAACTGGTTTATCACCGTCATATTCTGAACTGTATGCTGCCCAAGAATCTAGACTTGGTACACCTCTTAATGTCATAATAATTCGTGCATAATCAATCTCTGACTGATCATAGTTATTTTGTAAATCTTGATTAGACATAGAATAGAGAGACTCATCTTTCGTAATTGAATGTAGGATTTTCTTATCATCTATATAACTTAGTTCGAATTGTTCTATTCCACTTTCGCTATGAAATCCCCATTGTTCATCTTCGTCACTATCTAAATCAAGTGTTAAAATATTTCCTTCTACAGTTTTCTCCAAAATAGTTGATGTCATATCAAAATCCCAACGATTAAAACTTCGGAAAAAATCGTCTCCCAACACTATGATGTCTGACATTCCTATAGGTGAGTTATACGGCTCTCCTATAAAAGACACATATATTCCTTTAAAGTCTTCATATGTATACGTTTGTTCTTCATCAAATTCTGCTGGCTTTGCATGATCATCTTCCGTTCCCGCTTCTTCTACTTGATTTCCTCCTTCCTCTGCTCCTTGTTCTATTCGTTCGTCCGCGATTTCACTTTCACTAACAAGTGCATATATTCCAATAAATCCAAATATCAGGAGAAAAAAAAGAACGCCAAACATCCAAAAGCCCCATTTCTTATAAAACGGTTCTGAAGGTCTCGATCTAATTTCATTCCCGTGTTCATCATAAAACCTTTTCTTTACCATCTGTTTTCCCCCCTATTATTAATTGTAGTAACTTAACTAAGATGTGTCCTTGAAACTTATACTAGCATCATTCGAATAGTCTATTAATGTTTTAACTTCCTCTATATCTTTATATTTATAAATGTCTTTCAACAATCGCCTATATTGGCCTGGTGTCATGAGACATATCTTTTTAAATGCCCTTGTAAAAGCCTCTTGGGATTGAAAGTGGTACAAAATAGCAAGATCAATAATACGAATATCCGTCTCTATTAATGCCTTTGCACTTTCCGTCATACGTCATTCTCTAACATATGCTGAAACTGATCTACCTGTAACTCTTCTAAATATGCGCTGAAAATAAAAACGTGAATAACCTACTTGTTTAGATGAAGCATGTACATCAATTTCTGCTGTTAAATGATTTTCAATATGCTCAAGTGCTTTTTGAATCGCTCTTTCGTAATCCTGATACACATTATTTCACTTCCTTTCCACTAACAACTTTAGTATATCTATTTTTTGTGCTATGTTAAAAAGGAATATAAATCGTGTATGAATTTATACTCTAATTTCATTTATACTATTGTATCGCCTTTAAGTAGAGATCAAGTGAGTCTTTTACTTCAGTTGCTACTAAAGAAATAAAATCCTTGTAGTCTTGGGTTGTATGTGCTTTATCTAATGCTTCATAATAAGCTAATCGATTTTCTACTTTAATAATAATTGGCGGATATCCGTCTTTCATTAATTCCAGATTAAGTAAGAGTCTTGCTGTTCTTCCATTCCCATCGATAAATGGATGAATTCCTACAAAAATGGCATGTAACATTGCACCACGTTCAATTACATTTAAATGACTGCCTTCATTTTTGTACCAACTTATCATATCTTCCATTTTTTCTGGAATCAAAACAGCTGCTGGTGGTACGTGTTTTGCACCCGAAATAAATACCTGTTCATCCCTGTATACACCTGCATTAGGATCATCTATTCCTTTTAAGACAAGCCTATGGATATTCTTTATTTGCCATTCTGAAAGAGGTTCTTCATCTTTAACTATTTCTTTTACAAATAAAATCGCTTCTTGATGATTAATCACTTCTAAATGCTCACGTAATGTTTTCCCACCAACTGTTATACCTTCTAATACAACCTTGGTTTCATTCAGTGTTAATGTATTTCCTTCTATTGCGTTTGAGTTATAAGTCCATTCTAAAAACAACTTTTCTTGAAGCGTTCGTAAAGTGTGTTTTGGTAATGGACGTGCTGCATCTAACTGTTCTTTCTTTTTTAAAATATCATTTAACAAGTGTATCACCTCTTTTTAATCTTTCTTCCGTGCACTATATTTATTTTATGATTGTACCATTTATTATAACATAGGCCTATTATAAGATTTTCTATACAAAAAGCCCTCTCCCACCAAAGTGAGAAAGGGTTTGAAACGAATAATATAAAATTAACGTTTTAAGTTTTACAAGTTCTTGTTTAATATATATTCAGTCCATTTGAACCCCTCCGTATCGACATTTCCATTTATAGAATACGGACTGAATTTGATTATTATGGACGAATATGGATGTTATTTACATCTTTTTACATCATTAAACTTTTGGAAGTTTAAAATAGCTAAATTCTAACCCAAATTGATAGACTGCTACCTTTTCTATTATGTTCAACACTTCCAATGTATTTACGTAAAAATAACGATTTATTCATTGAGTTCAAATAAATAATCTTCTGTTTCTTTGACCCAATCATAGTATTCATCTTTCACATGATTGAATATAATATCTTCGATTTCATTATATTCTTTATGACCAGAATTTTCACCACCAACTGTTCGTTTTCGTTCTTTTTCATAAACCGTAATTCTACTACCGTCACCATCCATTACATCATAATCTGTCACATCTTTCGGTATAGAGGAGAATCGATTTTTCTCGATAACTTGTTTTATTTCTTCCACTTGCTTTGATGAGATTTTCTTTTCAATTGTTGGGGGATTGCCTCCTACTTTCATTTCGATTCTTCCATCCGCCCTAACCATTTCTTTAGTAAACACTCGAACATTTCCATCATTTGATATTGTAATTATTTTTGGAAAATGATCTAAATATGTACCTGATGAGGCCAAATATAATTCTAATTTCACAAAAGGCCCTTCTTCTACAAATTCAATTATATTAGATTCAACTTCATTAAATTCATTTTCATTTGTACAACCTATAAGTAACATTATAAACATCAGTCCGATTATCTTTGGCCCGAGAAGAACTTTGTTTATAATCCTATCCATAAATAAATGACCTCCCTTTACTATTCAGTCATCAGTCATAAACCATACTTTATCAACAATACTATTTTTGTCATTATAACATAGTTCACATTCGTCAAAATAAAAATTACTTTTCAAAGCACAAAAGCCCTCTCCCACCAAGGTGAGAGGGGTTTTT
>Ga0209487_1003618_pt1 | contig 12075 bp, 6 predicted proteins | sample Poulit2012_FD_187524 | JGI IMG/M metagenome (GOLD analysis project Ga0209487, IMG submission 187524) | Agricultural soil microbial communities from Georgia to study Nitrogen management - Poultry litter 2012 (SPAdes) (version 2) | ecosystem: Environmental > Terrestrial > Soil > Agricultural land... | reverse complement strand
GAAGGCTGGCTTGGCCGCTATACGGGAACGCTGGTGGTCATTTCGCACGACCGGGATTTTCTCGACAATATTGCAGAGCGCATCGTGCATATCGAACACCGCAAGCTCAACAGCTACACCGGCGGCTACAGCAGCTTCGAACGCCAGCGCGCCGAGCAGCTGGCCCTGCAGCAGGCCAGCCACGAAAAGCAGCAGCAGAAAATTGCCCACATGCAGTCGTTTGTCGACCGCTTTCGGGCCAAGGCCAGCAAGGCGCGCCAGGCCCAGGCACGCATCAAGGCCATGGAGCGCATGGAAAAGGTGGCGCCGGCCCACGTCGACTCGCCCTTTGACTTTTCCTTTCCCGAGCCCGGACGCGCCACCACCCCGCTGCTGCATCTCGATCAGGTCAGCCTGGGCTACGGCGACAGGGTCGTGCTCGACCGCATTTCCACCAGCCTGGCGCCCGGCGACCGCATCGGGCTTTTGGGGCTCAACGGCGCCGGAAAATCCACGCTGGTGCGCGCCCTGGCCGGCGATCTTGAGCCCCTGTCGGGCCAGCTGACCCGCAGCCGCGGGCTGGAAATCGGCTATTTTGCCCAGCACCAGCTCGAGCAGCTCGATGCAGACGCCAGCCCGCTGACCCACTTGCAGCGCCTGGCGCCCGATGAACATGAACAGCGCCTGCGGGACTATCTGGGCGGCTTCAATTTTATTGATGACATGGCCACGCGCCCGGTCGAGGGGTTTTCCGGCGGCGAAAAGGCCCGGCTGGTGCTCGCCATGCTGGTGTGGCAGGCGCCCAACCTGCTGCTGCTCGACGAACCGACCAACCACCTGGATCTGGACATGCGCCATGCGCTGACCGTGGCCCTGCAGGGCTACGAAGGCGCTGTGGTCATCGTCTCGCACGACCGCCACCTGCTGCGCAACACCATCGACCATTTCTGGCTGGTTGCCGACAGTCGCCTGGCGCCGTTCAGGGGCAGCCTGGACGACTATCGCCAGTGGCTGGCCGAGCATCATCACAGCAACAGCTCGAGCGCCGAACGGCCCGACAGGGCCGCGCCGCCGTCCGAGCATTCGGCTGAGGGCCGCCGCACCAGGCGCCGGCAGGACGCTGACCTGCGGGCGCGGCTTCGGCCGCTGCAAAACCGGGCAAGAAAGCTGGAACGCGAGCTGGCCGAGGCGTCGGAAAAGCTCAGCGCCGCCGAAGCCGGGCTGGCCGATCCGGACATCTACAGCGCCGATCAAAAGCAGCGGCTCGACAAGCTGCTGGCCCAACAGGCCCAAGCCCGACAGCAGGTTGAGCGCCTGGAAGCGGAATGGATGAACGCCGCCGAAGCGCTGGAAAACGAAGAGCAGGCGCAGCAGACCCGCCAATAGCGGTTTCCCGGCCCCGACTTGTCGACAGGCCCGCAATCAATTATTTTGACTGCTTCAAATACGTTCAGGGACACACTTGACCAAACTGCTTGCCATAGGCGACATGCACCTGGGGCGGATCCTTGCTGCCCTGCCCGAAGACCTGCGCAGCCGCGCCGAAGAGCTTGGCCCCGAGCAAGCCTGGAAGAACGCCGTCAGGCTGGCCATTGAGCATGAAGTGGATGCGGTGCTGCTGGCCGGTGATCTGGTCGACAACAACCGCGATTTCTTTGTGGCCTACGGCCATCTGAAAAAAGGCGTGGAAGAACTCGCTGCCGCTGGAATAAAAATTCTGGCCGTGGCCGGCAACCACGACACCGAGATTTTGCCGCGGCTGGCCGCCGGCATCGACGAGCTGCAGCTGGTTGGCGAGGGCGGCAAGTGGCAGGCTGTCGATCTGGATGACCTGGTGGTGCTGGGCTGGTCCTTTCCGCAGCCGCAGGTACACAGCAGCCCGCTGGCCAGCCTGCCCGGCTGGCAGTACAAAAAAACCGCCATCGGTCTTTTGCACTGTGACATTGACCAGGCAGGCAGCGTCTATGCGCCCGTCTTGCGCTCAGAGCTGGAAGCGGCGCCTGTCGATGGCTGGCTGCTTGGCCATATCCACAAACCGGACAACCTGGACAGCGACCGGCCCATAGGCTACCTGGGCTCCATCACCGCCCTGCGAGCGTCTGAAACCGGCGCTCGCGGGGCCTGGCTGATGCGCATCAAGGACAGCAGCATTGGCATCAGGCACGTGCCGCTGGCGCCGCTGCGCTTTGACTCGCTTGAGATAGACTGCAGCCACCTTGAAAGCGTCGACTCGCTCCACGAACTCATCCTGCAGGCCGCAGATGGCCATCTGAAGGACCTGGTGCAGCTGGAAACCCGGCCCAAAGCAACAGGCCTGCGCATTGTCCTGACAGGCCAGTCCGACTTTGCTGCTGCGCTGGCCGACGCAGCGGGGCAGCTTGCAGCCGACAACCGCTCCTGGCCCGCACACGGCCTGCACTGCTTTGTTCACAGCGTCGAATCCCGGGTGCTGCCCAGGGTGGATCTGGAACAGCTGGCCGACCAACCTGGTCCCGGCGGGCTGCTGGCACAGCGCCTGTTGGCCCTTGAGCAGCCCGACAGCGACGAATACCAGCGCCTGATACGCCTTGCGCGTCAGGCCATGGCACCGGAGTGGAACGCGCGTGAGTTCAGAGGCCTTGACATGAAACCGAGCGACGACGACATGGCCAACTGGCTGCGCCGCGCCGCACGGCTGGCGCTGACAGCCCTGCTTGAGCAGCACAGGGGGCCGGCATGAAGCTGAAACACATTGAAATCCGCTCTCTCGAAGGCCTCGGCGGTTCCCTGTCGGCACGATTCAGTGCCGACACCACCAATTTCATTACCGGTCCCAATGCCTCAGGCAAATCAAGCATCGTCCGGGCCGTCAGGGCTGTTCTTTTCCCGGAAACCAGCCCCGGATTCTGCGACATAACAACGCGCTGGGAGGTTGATGGCAGACAGCTGGAAGCCCGGCGGCAGGGAGACAGGGTTTACTGGTACGACAGCGGCACCCCCGCTGATCCGCCCGCCCTGCCCGCCCCCGAAAACGCCGGTGCCTATTTGATCAGCCCCGAAGACCTGGCCACGCCCGGCAGCACCGAAGCGCATATCTCGGGCCGCATCAGAACCCTGCTGGCCGGCGGCTACGACCTGGATGCGATACAGGCCGCGGGCCCGCTTCAGATGCCCGCCCTGCCCCGCCGCCTGCACAACGAGCTCATTGACAAAAGCGACAAGGTCGAAAGCAAGCAGAAAGAATACGCCCGCCTGCGGGAAGAGCTGGACCACCTGGCCGACCTGAAGCGTGAACTTGAGAAGACCGCCCGGGCCAGCGGAAAGCTGGCAGCCTGCCAGGATGCGCTGAAGCTGGCAGGCACCCTCGCCAGGCACAGCGCGCTGGAAAAAGTGCTGCGCGACGACTTTCCGCCCGCCATGGACAGGTTGGGTGGTGACGAGATCGACCGGCTCGACAGGCTGGACAAACAAATTGCCGAGCGCGAACAGGCGCTCTCACAGGGAAAGAAACAGCTTGCCGACATCGCAGCACAGCTGAAGGAAAGCCCCCACAGCCAGCCGCAGGACCTTGAAGCCCTTCAGGCGCGCCTGGCCCGTCAACGGGACCACCTGCGCGTGCTTGAAGATCGCGTGCGCGATCATGCCCTGTCCGTAAAAAAAGCCGCTGAAAAACGTCAGCTGGCCGCAGCCCAGCTGGGTGCCTCGAACAACATGATCCGGGTCCGGCTGACGCTGGAGCAGCTGAATGGTTTTGAAGCGCTCGTGCGCCGGGTCATGGATGAAGAACGCGCAGTGCAGGCGCTGAAAGAGCAAAGAGAACTGCTCAACATCCCCGACTCCGTTGACGGCAACACGTTCAGCGCCCTTCAAAAGGCACATGACGCGCTTGAAAAGTGGCTGGGCCTGATCAGGCCCAACCCGCTGGTGGGCGTGCTGTGGGGCGGACTTGCGTTGTTTGCTGCACTGGCCGGCTGGCGGCTGTTTGACCCCCACGCCCTGCCACCCGTGGCAGAACTGCTCTTTCTGCTGTCCATCGCAATTGGCGTGCCGGCTGCCCTGCTGGTGCGCTTTGTCATCCATGCCCGTTCCCACCACAGCGCCCGCAGGGAATTTTTAAGCACCGGCGTTGAAGAGCCGCTGGGCTGGACGCAAAAGGAAGCCGGGGTGCGGCTTGAGCGACTCAAGACAGAGCTTGAAAACACCCGCGAGCGCGAGCGGCTGCAAAAATCCGACAGTCAATACCGCGAACAGCTGGGCATCCGGACCGAACGGCTTGCCAGGGCCAGGGAACAGCTTTTCAAAACTGCGGAAAGTCTTGGCCTGGGCGCAGAAGCCCGCCTGGACAAAGGCTTCTTTTCCTGGGCCCGGCTGCTGCACGACTGGCAGCAGGCCGAGCAGGATGAGCACACGTGCCGCAAGGCGCTGGAACACGACCAGGCGGTACTTGAAGAGCGCCGGGAAAAGGCTGAAGAACTCCTGGCCGGCCTGAATGCCGAAATTGACGGCCGGGTCACAAGTGAACTGCTTTCCCGCCGGATTGACCGGCTCATCCCGCAGGCGCGCGCCGTTGCCGAACTGCACAACCATCTTCAGGGACTGAAAAGGCGCGCGGCGGAAATTCGCGCCGACATCGACCGGCTCCAGCAGGAACGCTCGGCGCTTTTCGAAATGGCCGGCCTTGAAAAAGGCAGCCGCCAGCTGCTGGCCGAGCGGCTGAACAAGCGCGAGCAGTGGCTTGCCCATGCGCAGGAAAAACTCAGCGCCTCCATAAAAATCAGCGAACTGGACAAGGCACTGAAAACCGAGCCCGAGCTGCTGGAGCTGGCCCGCCGGGGAAACAGGGAAGCCCTGTCTGACATGCTTGATGAACTGACCGCGCTGTCGGAAAGCCGCGACGACCTCACCCGCCGGATCACCGCGCTGGAAACCCGCCATGCGCAAACCATCAGGCAGCGCGAGCTGGCCGGCTGGACCGCACAACGCGAGGAAGCGCACGAAGCGCTGGCAAGGGAATTTGATCGCCGCATGGTGGCCGCGGCCGGGCACTTGCTGATCGATGACATTCGCATGGCCCACCAGTCCGACAATGAACCCGACGCCCTCAAGCGCGCCGGACGCTGGCTGGAGCGTTTCACGGGCTATCGCTATCAGCTGCATTTCGACAATGGCCGATTCAAGGCGCTGGACACCCGGGATGAGCGCGTCCGCCCGCTTGAAGAGCTGTCAACCGCCACCCGCGCACAGCTGATGCTGGCCGTTCGCCTGGCGTGGCTGGAACAGGCCGAAAGCGGCCGCAACAAACTGCCGGTGTTTATGGATGAGGTGCTGACCACCTCGGACCCCGACCGCTACCTGCAGGTGGTCAAATCAACTCATGAACTGATTGAAAACGGGCGCCAGATGTTTTACCTGACGGCCCAGGACAATGAAGCGGCCGCCTGGGAAAATGAGCACATGCAGCCGCCTGTTCATATTGTCAACATGACCGAAGCGCGCCGCGGGCAGCGGATAGCGCCCGTGCAGGCAAGCATGCCCGACCGGACCATGCCGGCGCCCGTCATTCCCGACCCGAGCGGTCTTTCACCGCTTCAATGGGCCGAAAAAGCCGGCGTGGAGGCCATCAACCCGTGGCAAAAAACGGGCGCCCTGCAGGTGTTTCATCTTCTGCAGGATGACCTGGAGCTGGCCGCCTTTCTGATGCGGCTGGAGTTGTCTCAGGTCGGTGCGTTGGAAGCATTTCTGGCCAGCCAGCCTGATACCGACCTGCTCAGCGCTGAACAAAAACACGTGCTGAACCGGCGCTGCCAGGCCGCCAGGCTAATTCTGGACGACTGGCGCGAGCGCCATCACCGGCCCGTGGACGAGGCCGCCCTGCAGGCCTCGGGGGAAGTTTCCGACATCTTCATGCCCCAGGTCGCGGCGCTGGCCAAAAAACTCGACGGCGACCCACCGGCCCTGATCGAGGCGCTCAGAAACGGTGAAGTTCCCCGGTTTCGCAGCGACAAGACCGATGCGCTGGAAGCGTGGCTGGCCGACGAATCCACGCGCCATACAGCGCTGCGCCCCGGTGATGAGCCCGTTTCAGCTGCAGTTCTGGCCAGCCGCACGGGCCTGGAGCCTGAAACTGCGGCCCGCCTGCGCACGTGGATGATTGAAGCCATTATGAACTTGTCGGTGTAAAAATGTCTGTACATGTTGATTTGCATTACTTGCGGCTGAATCAGCTACACTTGCCACATAAATTCATTCTTGACATCGGATGCGTTCGTCTTCCATGACGTTTCTGCTCGATAACACAACCATTCATTATGAAATCTGATATGGAAATCGATAGAGACTTTCAGTTTTACCCCATCAACCGTGAAGCGATGAACCGCTTCCTGTCCATCTGCGAGCGTCGGCACTATCCGGCCAAGTCAACCATTTCCCGACCCGGCGATCCGGGCGACGAGCTGCTTTACATCATCGAGGGCTCGGTGTCGGTTTCAACCGAGGGCGAAGACGGGCGCGAACTGATCATCAGCTACCTCAATCCCGGCGACTTCATTGGCGAAATCGGCCTGTACATGAAGCCCGCGCCGCGCTCCTCGCTGGTGCGCACCCGCAACCGCTGCGATATTGCCGCCGTCAGCTATGAGCACCTGCGCGAAGCGCTGGAAGGCGAGCTGGCCGAATATGCGGTCGATATCCTGACCGCCATCGGCTCCAAGCTGGCCGAGCGGCTGCTGCAAACCAGGCGCAAGGTGCTTCACCTGGCCTTTCTGGATACCCAGGGGCGCATTGCCAAAACCCTTATCGAGCTGTGCAAGCAGCCCGATGCGGTTTCGCACCCTGAAGGCACCCAGCTCAGAATTACCCGCCAGGAGCTCAGCCGCATTGTTGGCTGCTCGCGCGAAATGGCCGGTCGCGTCATGAAGATTCTTGAAGAGGAAGGCATGGTGCGCGCCTCGGGCAAGACGGTTGTGGTGCTGGGCACCTACAAGGGCGCGCCCGCCTGACGGGCCTTTTCTTCAGGACACCCGTCTTTTTTTGACCAGATCGCTCAGGCGCTGCCTGAGCGAAACCTTGCCGCGTTGCTGCAAGGCCGCCGGTGCCGCCACGGCCACCACCGAAACATTGTCGTGCCCGCCGGCCTCCAGCGCAGCCGCTATCAGGGCTTCAACCAGGCTGTCGGTGTCATTGCCATGCGCGGCACTGATGATTGCCCTGATTTCACCATCATCCAGCTCGCCCGAAAGCCCGTCGGTACATAAAATGATGACCTCTCCGGGCTGCCAGATTCCTTCAGCGTGATCAACGCGCGGCGCCTGCCCGCCCGACAGTCCAAGGCAGCTGGTCAGCACGTTGCGCTGGGGGTGGTGCGCGGCCTCTTCGGCCGACAGTGCTCCGGCGGCCACCAGGCTGCCGGCAATATTGTGATCACGGGTCAGGCGCCTGAGGCTGCCGCTGGCGGCTGAATACAGATAGGCGCGGCTGTCGCCCGTCCAGCCAATCTCATAGCGGCCATTGCACTCCCTGAGCACCACGGCGGTGGTGCCCATGCCGCTGTAACCGGGCCGGCGCTGCTGTTCCTGCCGAATCCTTTCGTGCGCCCTGGTCAACGCATCATCCAGGTCCAGGCCCTTTTCCACCGCCGCGCGAATCGTGTCCAGTGCAATCAGGCTGGCGCAGGATCCACCGGCATGACCGCCCATGCCGTCCGCCACCAGCCACAGGCCCAGCCCGTCATCGGCCAGGACCGCGTCCTGATTGTCCGGGCGCACGTGACCCACATGACTGGCTGACGCCGACCGTTTCTTGTGATTGTTGTTGCTGTTCATGGCCGTGCCGTCGATGTAGAATCCCGTTCTGTCTGTTTACTGGAGAACAGGCTCTCATACAAGTCTTTATTTTGTCCAGACTATCCGATTTTGACAGGTCATCTCAATGAACAAGCCCAACAGCAATGCTGAAAGACAATGGCGGGTCGTCAAGTACGGCGGCTCGTCCATAGCCAACCCGGAAAACTGGCCACATATCGTCAAACGGGTTCGCAGCATCAAACAGAAGGGCTTTCACGTCATCGTTGTGGTGTCGGCGCTGCGCGGCATCACCGACCTGCTGCAGGCCCACATCAATGCTGGCCCCGGGGCCAGCGCAAGCGAGCTTGTGAACACGCTGGAACAGCGGCACCGGAACCTGCTTGCAGCCCTGGGCCTGCCCGCCGCAACGCTCGACAAGCCTTTTGGTGAGATTCGAACCCTGCTTGAAAGCTTTGGTTCCCACAGCAGCACGCCGCCCGACCAGGCCCGCCTGCTGGCCTGCGGTGAATACCTGTCCAGCAAGCTGACGCTGGCCGCGCTCAACGCCAGCCAGATCGACAGCCAGTGGCTGGACAGCGCCCGGGTGCTGACCTGCGGCCGCGAAGACCGACGCAGCCGCCGGGCGCGCTTTCTGTCGGCCAGAATCACGGCGGAGCCCGATCCGCAGCTGACCGATGAACTGGCTGATGCGGGCCAGGTATGGGTCATGCCCGGTTTTTCAGCCGCCGATGCCTGGGGGCGCACCGTGCTTCTGGGCCGCGGCGGCTCGGACACATCGGCCACTTCGGCCGCAGCGGTGGTCGGCGCCCGCCGGGTCGACATCTTTTCCGACGTGCCCGGCCTTTTTTCAGCTGCGCCACGGCGCATCACCGGCGCCCGCCTGCTGCGCCAGATCGGCTTTCGCGAGGCCCAGGAGCTGGCCGCCATGGGCGCCAGGGCACTGCACCCCGCCGCCCTGTCGCCCGCCATACTGCACAACATCGAAATTCACATGCACCAGACCGATCGCCCGGATATAGAAGGCACGCGAATTTCACGCGCGGTGCACGAGCACGGCAGCCAGGTCAAGGCCATTGTGGAACGCAAGCCCATTACGCTCATCTCGCTGGAGGGCATGGGCATGTGGCAGGAGGTCGGCTTTCTGGCCGCAATTTTCGGCATTTTCGGCGACATGGGCCTGTCGGTCGACCAGGTCTCCACATCCGAATCCAACGTTACAGTCACCCTTGACCCCGGCGCCAACGTCCTTGATCAGAATGTGCTCGACGACCTGTCGCGACGCCTGTCGCGCCTGTGCCAGGTCGATATTTTCAGCGACTGCGCCACCGTCAGCCTGGTCGGACTGGGCATTCGCACCATTCTTCACAAGATCGGACCGGCGCTCGAGGTGTTCGAGCAGCGCCGCATTCTGCAGGTCAGCCAGGCGGCCAACGACCTCAACCTGAGTTTTGTTGTCGAGTCGCGTCACGCCGACCGCCTCATCGCCCAGCTCCACCAGCAGCTCATTCCCGGCGGCACCGGCGGTGACTCGGTCTTTGGCCCTACCTGGGAGCAGCTGTTTGGCAATGCATCCGCCGCCAGCCCGGCACCGCCATGGTGGCGTCAGCAAAAAGAGCAGCTGCTCAATCTTATGGACGGCAAGAACTGCGCCTATGTCTACCACCTGCCAACGGCCCGCCAGGCCTGCCGCCAGCTGCTTGGCCTCGACGCCGTCAACCGGGTGCTTTATTCCATGAAGGCCAACTCTCACCCCCGGCTGCTGCGCGCGGTGGTTGACGAAGGCCTTGGAATCGAGTGCGTATCTTTGGCCGAAGCGCAACACGCGCTTGAAGCGGCGCCCGCCCTGAAAGCCGAAAACATGCTGTTCACGCCCAACTTCGCGCCCCGTGAGGAATACCGCCAGGCGCTTGATCTGGGCCTGAACCTGACCGTGGACAATCTGCACGTGCTGCAGCACTGGGGCGGCGATCTTGCCGGGCACAGCCTGTTCCTGCGCCTTGATCCCGGCTCCGGGCTGGGACACCACAAGATGGTGCGCACCGCCGGCGCCAACTCAAAATTCGGCATTCCGCTGGCTGAACTCGATGAAGCCCTTTCCCTGTGCCGCGCCCATGACATCGAAATCATCGGGCTGCACGCGCATACCGGCTCGGGCATCATGCATCCGGCCAACTGGCACCGCAGCCTGGAAGTGCTCGGCGAGGCCGCCCGCCGGATTGACTCGGTCAGGTTCGTCAATATCGGCGGCGGCCTGGGCGTTCCCGAGCGCCCTGACAGCCTGCCGCTGGATCTGGCCACCCTCAACGGCGGGCTGGCGCAGCTGCGCAAAAAGCTGCCGCCGTCGGTGGAGCTGTGGATAGAGCCCGGCCGCTATATCGCCGCGCCTGCCGGCGTGCTGCTGGCCCGGGTCACGCAAACCAAGACCAAGGGCGACCAGCACTATGTGGGCATCGCCACCGGCATGAACTCGCTGATTCGCCCGGCGCTGTACGGTGCCTGGCACGAAATCGTCAATCTCAGCCGCCTGCAGGAGCCGGGCAGCCGGGTTTCCAATGTGGTTGGCCCCATCTGTGAAACCGGCGACATTCTCGGGCTGGACAGGCTGCTGCCCGACACCGGTGAAGGTGATGTGATGCTCATCGCCAACGCCGGCGCCTATGGAGCGGTCATGGCGTCAAACTACAATCTGCGACCGCCGGCGAGCGAATATACGCTGGACTGACAGCCAGCCCGGTCACCGGATTCAGCGCGCGGCGATAAACACCGGCAGCTGCCACAGCGCCAGCACGCGGCCGGCCGCCGGTGAGTCCAGCCAGGGGCCGGCGCGACCGATAACCAATTCGGCCGCGTGTTCTTCGGCCAGTGCCGGCAGCAGCTCGGCCGCGGTTTTTGCCGCCACGGCGCGTACCCGGCAGCGAATTCCGCACTGCTGCAACATGCCGGCAATGGCGGCCGAACGCCGGGCCTGCGGGGTCAGCAGCGCCACCAGCCGCCGACCGGTCAGCCGTGCCCTGCCGGCCGCTGTTTCAAACAGGCGCGCGGCGCTGTGTTCATCATCCAGCAAAACAGCCACCCGGCCACGATCAACAGCCGATGCCGGCTGAACCATCTGGACAGCGCCGGCAGCGCGCCTGGCCAATGCCAGGGCCGCCCGCCTCCATTCAGCAGCCCGCTCGGGGACGGACAGAATTCGGGTCAGCATCAGCAGGTCATCCGGGCGATTCAGTGCCAGCACTTCCTCCACCAGCTGGCCGTCTATTTCCAGCAGCTGCCAGCGGATACCGGCCCGCCTTGCCACAGCTGCCATGCGGCGCCTCATGTCTGCCAGGCAGCGCGCATGGTGGCGGGTTACAAAGCCGCTGTCCATGGGGCGCACCCTTCCGGACCAGCGCCCCACTTCGGTGGCAAATGGGTAGGCCGCACAGCGGGCAGCATGAGACTGGCGGTGTGCAAGCACCAAAAGCGGCGCCTCGTGACGAACCGCCTGATGGATGGCGGCGTCAAGCACGCCGCCTGTATCCGGCATGTCATCGACCAGCGCCACAATGCGCGCCGGGCCACGCCGTTTTCCGCTGTTGCTACTCGCTGCTGCTGTTGTCATCTCCATCACTTTCATTGTCATCCTTTCGGCGCCTGTCGCGGCGGGCAGCGCGCGCAAACTCCGCCAGGCGATCGGCCACACAGCGGTTGAAGCTGCCCTCGGGGTAGTCGCCATTCTCATCGGCTTCGCCCACCGGCATGCCGGTCAGCAGCCCCAGCGCTTCGCTGACGGACCGCACCGGATAAATCCTGAAGCTGTCATCGGCCACCGCCTTTTGAACATCGGGGTTGACCATCAAATGCTCAACATTTGATGCAGGAATAATCACGCCCTGGCCTTCCAGCTTGCCGGCCTGCCGGCAAACCTCGAAAAAACCCTCGACCTTTTCGCTGACGCCGCCCACCGCCTGCACCTGCCCGTGCTGGCTGATGGAACCGGTGACCGCCAGCGACTGCCGGAGCGGCACCCGGGCAATGGCCGACAGCAAAACGCAGGTTTCGGCCAGCGAGGCCGAGTCACCGTCCACCCCTCCGTAGGACTGCTCGAACACCACGCTGGCCGCCAGCGACAGATTGCTGGTAGCCGCATAGCGGCTGGCAATATAGCTGGACAAAATCAGCATGCCCTTGCTGTGAATGGGGCCGCCAAGCTTGACCTCGCGCTCGATATCCACCACCCGGCCGCTGCCCGGACGCGCCGTGGCGGTAATTCTTGTTGGCTGGCCAAAGCGAAAGTCGCCAAGCTGCAGTACCGACAGGCCATTGATGCCGGCCA
>Ga0209487_1003615_pt1 | contig 12079 bp, 9 predicted proteins | sample Poulit2012_FD_187524 | JGI IMG/M metagenome (GOLD analysis project Ga0209487, IMG submission 187524) | Agricultural soil microbial communities from Georgia to study Nitrogen management - Poultry litter 2012 (SPAdes) (version 2) | ecosystem: Environmental > Terrestrial > Soil > Agricultural land... | reverse complement strand
TCGGCGTACGGCAATTTTGCCACCGACAGTGCGGCGGCAATGAAGCCGTTCTCGTCGCGGCCGTGCATCGGGTTGGCACCCGGCGCGAACGGTTCGCCCTGGCGGCGGCCGTCGGGTGTGTTACCCGTTGCCTTACCGTAAACCACGTTCGACGTGATGGTCAGCACCGACTGCGTGTGCACCGCGTTGCGGTAGGTAGGCAGACGCCGCAGCTTCTCCATGAAGGTCTGCACCAGCCAGACGGCGATGGCATCTACGTCATCGTTGTTATTACCGAACTTGGGGAAGTCCCCTTCGGTCACATAGTCGACCACGAGCCCGTTCTCACTGCGCACCGGCTTGACGCGGGCGAACTTGATGGCCGCAAGGCTGTCGGCCGCCACCGAGAGGCCGGCAACGCCGAAGGCCATGGTGCGCTTCGGGTCGTAGTCGTGCAGCGCCATCTCGATGCGCTCGTACGCATACTTGTCGTGCATGTAGTGGATGACGTTCATGGCGTTGACGTACACCTTCGCCAGCCACTCCATCATGATGTCGAAGCGCGTCAGGACGTCGTCGTAGTCGAGCACATCGCCGTCGATCGGACCCAGGTCGGGGCCGACTTGCGCGCCGGTGACTTCATCGCGGCCGCCGTTGATGGCGTAAAGCAGACACTTGGCCAGGTTGACGCGTGCGCCGAAGAGCTGCATCTGCTTGCCGACTTCCATCGCCGAGACACAGCACGCGATGGCCGTGTCGTCGCCGTATGTCGGGCGCATCAGCTCGTCGCTCTCGTACTGAATCGAACTCGTTTCGATGGATAGCTCGGCGCAGTAGCGCTTGAAACCCTCCGGCAGCTCCGGCGACCAGAACACGGTCAGGTTGGGTTCGGGCGCCGGGCCCAGGTTCTCGAGCGTGCGTAGGAACCGGAAGCTCGATTTGGTGACGAGCGTCCGGCCGTCGCTGCCCATGCCGCCGATCACTTCGGTGACCCACGTTGGGTCTCCGGAAAACAGTGCGTCGTACTCGGGCGTGCGGAGGAAACGCACGATGCGCAGCTTGATGACGAAGTCGTCAATCAGCTCCTGGACGGCCGCTTCATCGAGGATGCCGGCGGCCATGTCGCGCTCGAAGTAAATATCGAGGAACGTGGACACGCGGCCGAGCGACATCGCGGCGCCGTTTTGCTCTTTGACGGCGGCAAGGTATGCAAAGTAGAGCCACTGCACGGCTTCGTGCGCGTTCTCGGCCGGACGCGAGATATCGTAGCCGTAGCTGATCGCCATCTCCTTCAGCTCGTCGAGTGCGCGGAGCTGCTCGGCGAGTTCTTCGCGATCGCGGATGATCTCGTCGGTAGCGTGGCAGTTGTCGATGCTCGCGATCTCGTCACGCTTCGCCTCGATCAGCCGGTCGACGCCGTAGAGCGGCACGCGGCGATAGTCGCCGATGATGCGACCGCGGCCGTAGGCATCCGGAAGACCCGTCACGATGCCGGAGCGGCGCGCTTCGAGGATCTCAGGTGTATAGGCATCGAAGACGCCGTCGTTGTGCGTTTTGCGGTACTTGGTAAAAATGTCGCGGACGAGCGGGTCGACCTCATAGCCGTACGCTTTCAGGCTGGACTCGACCATCCGATAGCCGCCATTAGGAAAGATGGCGCGCTTGAGCGGTGCATCGGTCTGCAGCCCGACGATGATCTCGTTGTCTTCGTCGATGTACCCCGGCGCGTGCGCGGTGATTGAGCTCGGTACCTGCGATACATCGAGCACGCTTTTCTTACGCTCCTCGTCGAAGAGTTTGCCGAGCGTGGCCCAGATTCCGACGGTGCGGTCGGTGGGGCCCGCCAGGAACGTTTTATCACCGTGGTACGGTGTATAGTTGCGCTGAATAAAATCGCGCACATCGATCTTGTCGAGCCATGCGCCTTCCGAAAAATGACGCCAGGCGCCTCCTTCGACTCTTCTGTCTTCGCGTACGAGTTCCATCGCCTTGGTGGTCTGCATGAGCATTGATGAACCGCCTCATGATGCAATAGTGCGTTGCGGCGGGCTCCGGCGGAGTGAACGCCATCGGAGCGTTCAAATAATAGGCTGCGGCGGCCGACGGCGATGGCGTGAGACGCCTTGGTTGGATGGCAGGGAGCAGACGGATTCCTTGTAGGGAAATCCTGTATCGGCACGTAGCGCTTCGATCGAAGGAGGGCAGGCGTGACGGGTGGAAGATGACGACGTGGATTTCGTGCGTCCGAAGTTGGCGGATGGAGAGCCACCGATCGCAGCGACCGCGCTCGCCGTCCCGGCTTTACGACAGCGAACCCGGGCGGGGCCTTACCCGGTTCCCCCCAGAACAACGGCTTCTCGAGGAGCCTCGGGTGTCGGAAGCGAGGTACCGACGCCATTTACTTCTTGCTATTACAGCCCCGTTACAAGGACTTTTAAGCGATTACTGTTGCTCGCTGTGCAGCGGATGCGCGGGCTCATTGGCCGACTGCGCAGTGACTTCGCAGAAAGCCGGCTGGAATTACGACGGCGTGGGATAAAACGGCCCTCACGAGCTGGTAAGGCAGGTTTTTGGTGTTGGTACGATTACTGAAGAGGGTATTCGCTCGGAGGGCACGTAGGAGTGCCCAGTGCAGGAGTTGACAAACCTCGAGGAAACATGAACCGCATTTTATCTCGCATCATCACCCTCGCCGTATTCGGACTGCTACTCGCCCCGGTTGCGATAGCGCAGGATGCGACGGATCCTGATCAGACGCTGACGGCATTTGCGCAGGCGTATGTCGATGTGGAAGAGATTCAGGCAGACTATCAGGCTCAGATCGATCAGACGGAGGATGTGGAAGAGGCCGAGCGGCTTCGCGCCGACCTTGACACGCGGATCGACGGGGCCATCGAGGCACGCGGGTTGACAAGAGCCGACTATGACGACATCGTGCAGCGCACTCAGGCGGATGCCGAGTTTTCGCAGCGTGTCATGGCGCTCGTTGACCAGGAGCGAAGCAATCGCGCGAGTGGGTGAGGGACGGAGTCACTGATCGCGTGAAAAGAAGGCGTCGGGTCGCGGATCCGGCGCCTTCTTTATTTTATATACGTATCTGATTCTATCTGGAATAGAAGGGCCAGATTATCGTCATCCACCTCGGCTCGGCAAATCTCAACGGGACGGCTTACGCAAATGGTTGGCCGTACCGTTATGTTTGGCCCGCTAATGATTGTAGGTACAATCCCATTCCGCCATGAAGCGTGTTAACGTGCGGGTTTCGGGGCTCGTGCAGGGGGTTAGTTTTCGGCAGTTCATCGTTGAGCATGCGCGCAAGTACGACGTGCTCGGCTGGGTTCGCAACAACTACGACGGCGACGTCTGGATGGTGGCAGAAGGAGAAGAGGCAGCCATCGAGAAGCTGATCGAGGCTGTGCGGACGGGCCCACCTGAGGCACGCGTCGAATCAGTTGAAGTCGACAAGTGCGAAGCCACGGGCGAGTTCGAAGAGTTCCGCGTCCGCAACTGAGGCCGTAACCGGCCGCGTCACCCGACGAGCAAAGATTGCGCGCCGTCGATCCACACGGGTGTGCCCGTGATGAGGCGAGCTTCGTCGCCGGCTAAGAAGGCGACGAGTTTCGCGACATCCTCCGACGTACCGGGCCGGCCGTGCGTAAGTGGCAGCTTGCCGTCGGGGTATTCGACGGGATACTGCGCCTCATCGAACGTGTCGCGGTCGGTTGTCTCTTCGATCTCCGTGTCGATCATGCCGGGGCAGATCACGTTGACGCGGATCCTGTCGGGCGCAAGCTCGAGTGCCATCATCTTCCCAAAAGCCAGCTGCGCGGCTTTCGTCGACGCATAGGGCGAGGCGCCCGAGTTGCTGAACATCCGCGTGCCGTTTACGGATGACGTGATGATGATGGATCCTCCACCGCTGCGTTTAAGCATCGGCACCGCGTGCTTAACGGTGATGAACGTGCCCGTGAGATTGATGTCGATGACGCTCTGCCAGTCGTCGAGGTCGATGTCTTCGATCGGTGCCCACTTTCCATTGATGCCGGCGTTTGCAAACACGACGTCGAGCCGGTTCCACCGCTGATCGATCTGTCGGTACGCCTCCTGCACGTCGGCATTCTTTGAGACGTCGCCTGTAATGACCAGTCCCTCGCTGCCTTCCGCCTCGACGAGACGGATCGTCTCCTCAACGTCTTCGCGGGTGCGCGCCATGGCAGCGACGTGATATCCGCGGCGGGCAAGTTCAACGGCGGCGGCTCGCGCAATGCCGGTGGCGCCGGTAATGAAAGCAACAGGTGTGGACTTCATCGGCCTGCTCTATTCTGGACCAAGTGAGACGGGAGATCACCTGCCAGTGGCGGCCCTTGATTCGGTGCCGATGAAACGAGTGCGTAAAAGCAACGCGCAGAAATAAAAAACGGACGACCTGAGGGGGCCGTCCGTTTCGGATTACAAGATTGCGGTGCGCGTGAGGCGCTATGCTGACTCAGTAACGCCGGCTCAGTAAAGCCGGTTCACTAACGTGATTCCAGCGGTACGAAGTCTCGCTCCGTCGGACCCGTGTAAATCTGACGAGGACGATAGATGCGACCGTTCGGGTCGTCTTTCATTTCCTTCCAGTGGGCGAGCCAGCCCGGCAGGCGGCCGATGGCGAACATCACCGTGAACATCTCCGTGGGGATGCCCATCGCGCGGTAGAGGATTCCGCTGTAAAAGTCGACGTTCGGGTACAGCTTGCGCTCGATAAAGAACTCATCTTCGAGCGCGGCCGCTTCAAGTTGTTTTGCGATTTCGAGCAGCGGGTCGTCGGCGCCAAGCTCAGCAAGGAGCTCGTCGGCGGCTGCTTTGATGAGGCGCGCGCGGGGGTCGAAGTTCTTGTAGACGCGGTGCCCGAAGCCCATCAGCTTGAAATCGTCGTCACGGTCTTTGGCGCGCTCGATAAACGGCTGATGATCGCCGCCGGCCTCCTCGATCATCTGCAGCATCTCGATGACCTCCTGGTTGGCGCGGCCGTGGCGCGGGCCTGAAAGCGCACCAAGGGCAGCCGAGATCGACGCAAAAATATCGGCGCCCGAGCTCCCGACCATGCGGGCCGTGGAAGTCGAGCAGTTCTGCTCGTGATCGGCGTGCAGCACCAGCAACAGATCGAGCGTTTTCTCAAAGGTACCGGAAACCTTATACGGCTCCGTGGGCCGGGCAAACATCATCTGGAGGAAGTCGCCCGAGTACGAGAGATCGCTCCGCGGATACATGAACGGCTGCCCCGTCCGGTGCTTGTAGGTATAGGCTGCGATCGACTTGAGCTTGGCGATCAATCGGATGATGTTCGTCCGGGTAAGCTCGGCGTCGTTTGGGTTGGAGGGATAAAACGCCGACAGCGTGGCAACGGCGGCCGCGGCAACCGTCATCGGGTGCGTGGTGCGTGGGAACGCCTCGATGAAGCGGCGTACGTCTTCGTCGAGCAGCGTGTGCGCCTTGATTTCCTTCTCGAACGACGCCAGCTCAGAAGCGCTGGGTAGCTCGCCGAAGGAAAGCAGATAGGCTACCTCAAGGAAAGTGGCATTGCCTGCAAGCTGCTCGAGCGGATATCCGCGGTAGCGCAGGATCCCTTTCTCGCCGTCAATGAAGGTGATATCGCTGGTACAGGAGCCGGTGTTACCAAACGCCGGGTCGAGCGTGATGGCACCGCTCTCAGCACGCAGCTTGGTGATATCAACGCCGATCTCTCCTTCGGAGCCCTCCACAACCGGCAGTTCATACGTATTTCCGTCAATCGAAAGTCGAGCAGACTGCATGCGTTTATCCCGTAATTACCTGACGAAAAGCTGACCTCACCCGCCGCCATCTCACCTCAACTGGCATAGAACCATTTGCGGGCCGTAAATGTTCGTCACGAGTCGCCGGTACGTTCCGTATATGAAGACGGATTCTCCAAACGTCCGCACTTCTCAACCTCGTCCTCAAGCATTTGACGCTCGATATCGACTTCGACAGCGCGTCCCTTGATCTCTCTTCGTCGCGCATCGAGGGAGCTCGCGTGCTCCTCCGCGGGCACGACAATCATTATCCCGGCAAGTGGAAATGGGTCCACTTCCGCCTGCGTGGATGCAGGGGCCGCGAGGTATCGTTCGAATTACCGGATTCGTTCGAGCCCGGCAGCGATCACCTCGAGCGGCATCGCATGGTCTACAGCTACGATGGTCACACGTGGGCATTCTTCCCTCATAATCGCCGGCAGCCCGCGCGCGGAATCTACGAGTTCACGCTTGGCGCGCCGTTTGACCGTGACGAGGTCTTCGTCGCGTACGGAATTCCATACCCGGCGTCACGCGTCGACCGGATGGTGGAGAGCATGGCATCGTCGCCGTTCGTACAGCCCACACGTAGTGCCGACGAGTCGTTCGTCCTCGGAATGACGCCCGGAGGCAGCGACGCCTTCGGAAGAAGAGTGCCGCCGTTACCGCTGTATGGTTTGCAGATTGGGGAGGGAGGGCCCGACGCGCGCCGTATCGTGTTGATGTCGGGCGTGCATCCGAATGAAACGCCGGCGAGTCACATGATGGAAGGGATGATGGCGTTTTTAATCGATCCTGATCATCCGGATGCGCAATTTGTCCGAAGTCATGCGGAAGTTCTGATTTATCCGATGGTCAATCCCGAGGGGCGATTTGCCGGTTATAACCGCGGTACACGCGAATACCCGGAGCGAGACGCGAATCGATTCTGGCACCCCGACCTGTACGGCGACTTCCTTGAGGTTCGCACGATCGCCGAGTCGCTCAAGCAGGATCTCGACGGGCCGCCGGATTACTTCATCGACCTGCATTCATGGACGGATACCGGCCGGCACTTCGGCATCCTGTCTCGTGAGGATGGATTTCACCTCGACCCATTCTGGCAGGCATTCCGGCGGATCGAGCCCCGCGTAAACGAGGAGCCATCGAACTGGCTAAACTGGTCGACGGAGACGTTTGCCTTCAAGATTCTCGGCGCACGATTCGCAATGACCTTTGAGACGATGTTCGTTCCGAACATGAACATCGACGGCTTTCACGAGCTGGGAAGAAATCTTGGCCGTGCATTAGCTGCCGGATTATCGGCTCGAGCTTAACGCCGTCTCGATCCGTATACGGCAGCTGCTTCAGGCGGCTAATGCGTCGTCGGTGCTGTCGCGTCGTTCGCCGAGGGTCACGTCTGCGAGGACGGGCAGGTGGTCCGACCCTCGCCGTGTGGCGCTGCTCATGTATGATTCTACACGCGAGACTCGCGCACCGCGGGCGTAAATACGATCGAGCGCAAGCACCGGGCGCGATGCCGGGTAACTCGCGGGCCAGGCGCGGTTATCGTGTAGATCGGTGAACGCGTTGTCGAGCTGACGCGACGCGGGGCAGCGGCGCCAGGCGTTCATGTCGCCCAGCAACAGCACCGACCCCTGGAGCCGGGGGTGTGCCAGCAGCGACCGCACTTGATGACGCCGCGTCCGATCCACCAGCGCAAGATGCGTGGCGACCACGGCGACCGGGTGTTCGCCGCCGAATTGCGCCGCAAGCGCGGACCGTTGTTCGAGCCGGCCCACGTTCAGGTCAATCGCGAAGACGGCATCCATCGGCCAGCGAGACAGCAGTGCGTTGCCCAACTCGCCGCGGCGGTGGATTCGGGTCGTCGCGAACGATACGTGATAGTTGAGGCGCCTGGCGAGCTGGAACAGGGGATCCGGACCCTCGAACGGTCTCAGGACCTCCTGAAGCGCGATGATATCGGCATCGAGCTCTTCAAGGACGGCATACGCCAGGGAAGGCAGGAGCCGAGATCCACCCGAAAAACCGGTCCATCGGTGCACATTATACGTGGCGACCCGCAGGTCGGCCGATGGGAGGCCGCGTTCGCCGTGTGCGGCGTGGTAGGTTGCCAGATATGGGACGCGGCTTGAAAGATGGGCCCGCGTTTCTCGATGTGGACCGGGCCTCAGGCTCTGGGTGATTGCGCTTAGCACGAGCGATTACTTACGTCTACGTCCTCTAAGAGTGATCTGGATAATGCCCTTTATCGGCAGGACAACGGTCGATGTAACTCGTTCAGGGACAAAAGTTTTCAGTAAAGATTACACCGGGGTGATAAAACGGCTGCAGCTTGAAGTAAGGCCGATATGTTCTTCAGAATTCACGAATCGGAGGTCTCGGTCATGTCCGCAAGTGCCTGCCGAAACTCGCTTTCCGATGTCAGCTTGCGGCGCGGGCGCCCCGCCGATTGGCCGAGTCTGGTCTCGTGCGCGTCGATACAAAGCCAGTCGGCATAGGTGTAGTATCCGGGGCGGCGCTCATCGAGGAGGGCACGAACCGCTGCCCTCTCCGGCGATTGCGGATTCCCGACTGCGCCCTCCGCCACATCGGCGAGCAGTAGGTCAACCGTCTCAATGCTGCATGGCTTATTCGTTCCGATCACGCCGGAGGGCCCGCGCTTGATCCATCCCGCAACATAATGCCCGCGACGTAGAGCACCGTCGACGTCGACAACGCGCCCGCCGTCATTCGGAATCACCCCCCGCTGCTCGTCGAACGGCAAGCCTGTTATCGGAATCCCGCGGTAACCTACCGAGCGAAAAACGGTACCGGCCGGTATTTCTTCAAACTCGTCGGTCGGTATCGCCGAGAGCCGATCGCCCCGCGGTTCGATCCGATTGATGACCGTACGCACGGCGGCAACGCATCCATCGGGTCCCGGTAAAATCTCAACCGGCGATTCGAGGAAGCGGAGGTGGAGTTGTCGCTTTGCATTTTTCAGCGGCCGCTCGGCAATCTGGCGCAGGGTGTCGAGCTTGGTAGAGGTTTCGCGATCGGGATGTTCGGCGAGGTGGCGAAGCGTGTGCGGGTCGAGATCGAGGTCTCGTTTGCGGATGATGAGATCAGCCGTTAGCAGGTCGCCGAGTTCGCGCAGTTCGGGATTGGTGAAGGCGGCTTGCCCCGGCCCGCGCCGCCCCAGCAGATAGACGCGGCGGACGTCGCTCGAGCGGAGGGCCTCCAGCGCGTAATCGGCAATGTCTGTCTTTTCCAACTCCTCCGGCGTCCGGCACAGAATCCGAGCAACATCGACTGCGACGTTGCCGACTCCGATAATCACGACTTCCTTTTTGGAGAGGTCGAACGTACGATCGCGAAAGTCGGGATGACCATTGTACCAGGCCACGAACTCCGTCGCCGAAAAGCTGCCCGGCAGATCTTCGCCGGGGATGCCAAGCGAGCGGTCGGTCTGCGCTCCCGTGGCATAAATGACGGCGTGGTAATAAGACTCCAGCTCAAGGACAGAGAGATCACGGCCGATGTCCACGCCTCCAAAGAAACAGAACGCATCGTGCCGGGCGATTCGGTCGAAGACGCGCGTCACGTTCTTGATCTTCTGGTGATCGGGAGCAACGCCACCACGGACGAGCCCGAACGGTGTTGGAAGCCGGTCGAACATGTCGATCTCGACCGGGCCGCCGGCCTGCTTGAACAGGTGATCAGCGGCGTAGAAACCGGCCGGACCCGAGCCGATGATCGCGACGCGCAAAGGACGGACGATGGTCTCCATAGAGGTTGCCGGTGGGTGGGTGACTATGGCATCAAACCAAAACGGTTGCTCGATGTCAAGAGCCGGTGAACCCGCTTATAGCCGGCCGATCAGCGCGCGCAGCCTGAGCTCCCACACCTTGAGCGCCGCCTCGCGGACGATGGCGCGGCTCATCTTCGACTGGCCCTCGGTGCGTTCCGTAAAGATGATCGGCACCTCCATGATTCTGTAGCCTCGTTTCCACGCACGGTACTTCATCTCCACCTGAAACGAATAACCGTTCGAGCGCACGCGGTTGAAGTCGATCGCTTCGAGAACGCGGCGGTGGAAGCACTTAAATCCCGCCGTGACGTCCTGCACCGGCAGCCGCGTGATAAGGCGCGTATAGACGCCGGCACCGTAAGACAGCACCAGCCGGCTCAGCGGCCAGTTGATCACGCGCACGCCCTGGATGTAGCGCGATCCAACCGTTACGTCGGCCCTGCCGTCACGAACGGGCGCGATAAGACTGGGGAGGTCACGCGGATCGTGAGAGAAGTCGGCATCCATCTCACAGATAAAGTCGAAGCCCAGTTCGAGTGCGTGGCGAAATCCGAACCGGTAGGCTGAGCCGAGACCGAGCTTACCGGTGCGCTCGAGAAGCTCGATACGGTCCGGATATCGGTTCATCATGCTCCGTACGACGTCGGCCGTGCCATCGGGCGAGTTGTCGTCAACGACGAGCGCGACGACGGGCTCGGGCAAGGCCGCGACCGCCTCCAGCACGAGCCCAATATTCTGCGCCTCGTTATAGGTCGGGATGATGACGGCGGCGCGGCCGGTTGAAGGCGATTCGGGCAACGGACGAGACCAAACGTGAGATGAAGGCGAGCGCGAAGCTAATCCCACGCTTCTTTTTGTGCAAAGAACGCCGTCACCAGACCCGGTGAACATGGCACTTTCACAGGCAACTCAACGAAAGCACGCATCCCGATAACTGAATCATTGATATTTATGCTTATAATTCCGGGCCGTACCGAAATGGGTACGTTTGCATATGCACGCTTCCCCGCATCTTGCGTGGTGGTACAGCTGGGAGACCGGCCCTGAGTGCGGCGCCTCGCGCGCAAGTGGTAGTTCGTAGACCATTTTTTCCCATAGACCAAATGGCTAAAGCAAGAAAGAAGGCCGACGACGCAGCTTCGGCGAAGGCATCAAACGGCGCCGGCGACGGGCAGGTTGAGATTCCCGAGGTGCTGACGTATGAGTCCACCGCGGCTACGTATCATGCCGGTCAGTACACCCATGATGAACTGGGCCTGAGCGCCGATGATCTTAAGGCGATGTACCGCAACATGCTGTTGCAGCGCCGCTTTGAGGAGCGCGCGGCTCAGATGTACGGGCGGCAGAAGATCGCCGGCTTCCTCCACCTTTATATCGGGCAGGAAGCGGTATCAACGGGCTCGGCATGGGCCATGAACATCGGCACCGACTCGGTGATTACCGCCTACCGCGACCACGGTATCGGCCTCGCGCTGGGTATGGATACCAATGCGTGTATGGCGGAGCTCTTCGGCAAGGCGACCGGCTGCTCGAAGGGTAAGGGCGGTTCGATGCACTACTTCGATGCCGACCTCCGCATGTACGGCGGTCACGGCATCGTAGGCGGTCACATCCCTGTTGGCGGTGGCATCGCGTTCGCGCACAAGTATTTGCAGGACGGCGGCGCCAACATCACGTACTTCGGTGATGGTGCCGTCGGCCAGGGCTCGTTCCACGAGGCGCTTAACCTGGCGGGGCTGTATGAGCTTCCGGTCATTTTCGTGATCGAGAACAACCAGTACGCCATGGGTACGGCGGTACACCGCGCGTTTGCCGAGACGGAGTTCTACAAGCAGGCGGCGGGCTACGGCATGGAATCCGCCGTAGTGAACGGGATGGACGTGCTCACCACGTACAAAGCATTCTCCGACTACCTGCCTCGCGCCCGCGAAGGACGACCGTTCCTCCTCGAAGTGCGCACCTACCGTTATCGCGGTCACTCGATGAGCGACCCGGCACAATACCGGACGAAGGAGGAACTCGAGCAAAAGAAGAACGAGGATCCCATCATCCGCTTGAAATCCTATCTCGTCCAGAACGAGCTCTTCACCAACGAGGAACTCGATCCGATCGATGAGGAAGTCAAAGCCGAGGTCATGGAGTCTGTCGAGTTCTCCGAGAACAGTCCGTTGCCGGAGCTGGACGCCATCTACGACGACGTTTACTCGCAGAAAGACTATCCCTTCCTGACCTGATTGCGGGTTCGATAGTCGTGCACGGCCGGATGGCCGTGCCTGCCGCTTAACTTTGCAATTCGAAAGCTTTAGATAACAATGGCAGAACTTCAGTTTCGTGAGGCGATCCGCGCGGCGATGGTCGAGGAGATGGAACGCGACGAGACCATTTTCCTGATCGGTGAGGAAGTGGCCGAGTACAACGGCGCCTACAAGGTGAGCGAAGGTATGCTCGACCAGTTCGGCGCCAAACGCGTCATCGACACGCCGATTAGTGAGAACGGCTTTGCCGGGCTCGG
>Ga0209487_1003612_pt1 | contig 12087 bp, 11 predicted proteins | sample Poulit2012_FD_187524 | JGI IMG/M metagenome (GOLD analysis project Ga0209487, IMG submission 187524) | Agricultural soil microbial communities from Georgia to study Nitrogen management - Poultry litter 2012 (SPAdes) (version 2) | ecosystem: Environmental > Terrestrial > Soil > Agricultural land... | reverse complement strand
CTCGTGACGCATCCTCGGTGCTGGTGCTTCCCATGTTCACTCCTTCTGACTCAGCCGGTCCGCAGCGACGACGGCACCGTCGCTGAAACAGATGCGGTAGACATCGTTTCCGAAGTCGATCACGGACTCGCGGGCCAAATAGAACCTGCACGAGCTGCCTGCAGGTGCCGTCGGCACATCGATCGTCGTTGGAATGCCCTCCTCCTCGAGGCCCGAACCCGGCAGCACCTTCTCGGCGCTGTGCACGGAGTCACCGAGGTGGACGCGGGCGAATCCCTCGGAGGTCAGTCCCACGCTGGCGAACGTCAGGTACTGCAAGACGACGAACACACCCACCAGCACCAACGCACACACCCCGGGGACGAGAGCGGCACGACGCACATCGATACGCTGTCGGTCCCGGACGAGGCGGAGCCGGTCGCGTGCTTCCGGATCGAGACGAGCATCGGTCGCCGTCGCGCTCCGCTCGGCTGACGCCCCGGTCCCGGCCGCCAGCGGCAGACTCGCCCGGACGCGGAAGCCGCCTCGATGGGGGCCGGCCGAGAACGTCCCGCCGGCCAGTCTGACCCGCTCCTCAGCAGCGATGAGACCCATACCGCTGCCGGAATTCGCCGGCGCGGCCTCCCGGGGCTGACCGGTCGAGGCTGGGGCGGTCTTGGGTCGGGGATTGTCCACGCTCACCTCCACCGTTTCCCGGTCGGCGGAGACCCGGATCGTCACGGGCGCGCCCGAGGCGTGCTTCATCGCGTTCGTCAGGGCCTCCTGCACTATCCGTTCGACGGCCGGAGCGGCGACCTCGGAGGGAACCTCCCCGGTGACTTCGACATCGACGCTCACGCCCGCGTCCCGGGCAGCGCTCACCACCGATTCGAGGTCGAGCCCGACTGGAGCGCGACGGTCGACCGGGTCTTCGGCACGCAGGATTCCGAGGCACTCATGCAGTCGATCGGTCGCGGAGACCGCGCGGGAACGGATGTCCGCCGCAGCCTGGCGCTGCTCCTCACTGGCCCCGGGCAGGACTTCGAGCGCCCCGCTGTGAACGGCGATGAGAGCAAGGTCGTGGCCGATGAGGTCGTGCATGTCCTCGGCGATGCGTGTGCGTTCCCGCGCCCGTGCGAGATCGGCGATCACCGCAGCCTCCTGACGGCGACGAGTCTCCCGCTGCTGCAATGTGCGGCCCAGCCACCACGGTAGGAGAAGGAATACGAAGTCGCTGAGCACACTGGTGAACCACTGCGAGAGATAGTCAGCAGGTTCGCCGAGGAACCAGATGACCAGCTGACCGACGATCCCGAGGCCGAAACCCAACAGTACCGGCTGCACCGCAGCCCATCGGCGGCCGATGAGATAGGCGGGAACGACGAGAAGTATCTGCAGGAAGGACCCCTGACCGCCGGAGAGCAGCGCGATCAGCAGGACACATGCGAGGACGAGCAGAGCCTGCCACCAGCCATGTCGGTGCATCGGTTCCTCTCCCCCGTCCGGGTGTGCTGCCTCGAGGCTACCAACGGCCCGCATCCCTCGACACTGTCGAAAGTCAGGAGTCGGAGATCCTCCCACACCATCTTCGGTCAGTGCCGATGCCCAACTCATGCCCGGTTCGCCGACTCCAGTGCGTTCCTAGGCTGGGTCTCATGAACGAGCCCGGTGCCGCCTCGCAGATCCTCGACGGCCGACCGGAGCTGGAACAGAAGCCGCCGACCTCATCGACGTCTGAAAGGGAGCACGACATGGCACACACGACTGTGATCTACGAAGGAGCCGAGGGGCACCGTCTGCGAACCTCGCAGCTCGAGGTGGTCGGCATTGCCGACGATGGGCTCGAGCATGCGCTGCATGAGGCGCTTGACGAAGGTGCGAAGCGAATCGAACTCTGCGGCGGAATGGGCATCGCCGACCTCGTCCGCGCCCGCGATCTGGTCGCCGGACGCGTACCGGTGAGACTGCTGCGATACGGCTTCGAATCACTCGAACTGATCGCGGACTACAAGCGGGCGTTCGCCGCCGGCGATCAACGCCCAGCGGTCTTCCTCTATCCCGCCACGGCAGGAACGCAGCCGGTCGAGCACCCGGATGTGACGATCCTGCCGGTGCATGACGACGACCACGCCGAGCGGATCGGAGAGCATCTCACCGCTGAGGGGATCGGCCTGGTCGAACTCTACGGCGGCCTCGGGCCGACCACCGCCGCCGCAGTCTTCTGGGGCGCCAAGGGCGCCGTGCCCGTCGGATTCGTGGATGTCTGAGCGCGCCCTTCGCCCCCACCCACTGACCACCGTCATTCGAAGGTGCCCGATGACCGCAATCATCCGTTCCGCTCTCACCGGGCTGGCCGCAGCGATCGTGCTCAGCCTCGGCTCTGCAGCCTCGCCTGCTTCCGGCTCCTCGACGCCACGCGAACAGCTCGAACCGCCTGATCAGGCCGTCGAGTTCGTCGACTCCGGTCAATCAGACCGGCTCGATACCGACGCCGTCGACACATACGTCGACAGCTATCTCGACCGACACGGCCTCTCCAGCGCGGAGGTGGCCATCGTCAAGGACGGCGAGATCGTCCACACCGGGGCGTACGGTGAGTCTCACGGCGAGCAGACGACCACTCAGACACCGATGGCGACCGGTTCGGTGGGCAAGCATGTGACTTCATTCGCGCTCCTGCAGCTCGTCGACGCCGGGAAGGTGAGCCTCGACGATCCGGTCGTCGAGCACCTTCCGGAGTTCGAACTGGCCGACGACCGGTACACCGACATCACGATCCGCCAGCTGCTCAGCCACACTTCCGGCCTGCCCAGCCCGCTCATCGTCGAACCGGCTTCCGATCTGCGAGAGGGTGTGGAGCGACTGAAGGGATGGGAGCTCCAGACGAAGCCCGGGGAGCAGTACAGCTACAGCAACATGAACTATCACGTCGTCGCTCGCCTCATCGAGACCGTCGCCGAGGTCCCGTTCGCCACCTACCTGGACGACCACCTCTTCGAGCCGCTGGGCATGGACGACACCCGATCGGTGGACACTTCCCGTGACGACGATCCGGGACTGCAGCACGGGCATGTGACCGCCTACGGGACAACGTGGCCGCTGCGGGAGACGGACCAGCTGCTGGCAGGTGCCGGCGGAATCGTCACGACTGCCGAGGACCAGGCGCACTGGTTGGCCATGCTCACGAACGACGGCGCAGCGCCGGACGGTCAGCAGCTCCTGTCACCCGAGCTGCTCGACGAGGCGCAGAGTCCCCAAGCCGGCGCCGATGGCGAAGGTCTCGGCTGGCACCTCAGCGGTGAGGGCGTCGACCCGCCGCGCGTGGGTCACTCGGGATCGACGAGCCGCTACAGTGCGCAGGTGGACACCGTGCCCGGCAGTGGGTACGGCGTCGCCGTCATGCTCGACAGTTTCACTCCCACGGTGGAGCACAACTACGCTCTCGCCTCCGGTGTCATCGACGTGACCGAAGGGAAGACGCCGGACCCAGGCGTTCCAGTGGCGACGCTCATCGATATCGGCCTCGCGCTGGCGACCCTGGTGGTGGCGACCCTGACGGTCTTCGGCCTCCGACGTGCCGGACTGTGGAGCACTCGGCGCGCTGCGTGGTCGGGATGGCGGTTCGGTCTGCGTCTGCTGCCGCAGGCGATCGGACCGGCGCTGGCAGTCGGGGTTCTGTTCGTCGTGCCGAGTCTTGAGCGCAATGCGACCACTCCCGTCGACATGTTCGGGTTCTGGCCGGCGGCGATGGTGCTCGTCGGTGTGCTGGGTGTGTCCGGCGCGAGCCTCATCCTCTCACGGGCCGTGCACCGGGCCAGACCACCGGAGCGGCGAGCAGCGGGGATCAGATGATGACGCACGGTCTTCGGGGTACCGGCCCTCTCCCCGTCCGGGTGCGGCGCCTCGAATGCTGCCGCCGCCCGCATCCGTCGACACTGTCGAAAGTCAGGGGGCGGAGAGTCGCCGACACCGTCATCGGTCAGTGCCGACGACCGACTCATGACCGGTTCGCCGACGCCAGTGCGTTCCTAGGCTGGATGTCATGAACGAGCCCGGTTCCGGAAGAGGCCCGGCACCGAAGTCCATCGGAGAGGCAGCACACCATGATCACCTTCGAATCACTCACCAAGGAGTACGGTGACAGACGCGCCGTCGATGACATCAGCCTGACCGTCGGGCCCGGCAAGGTCACTGGATTCCTCGGCCCGAACGGAGCAGGGAAGTCGACGACGATGCGGATGCTGCTCGGCCTCGACCATCCGAGCTCGGGTCGAGCGCTCATCGACGGCCGCCCCTATGCGCGGTTGGTCCGGCCCCTGCGCACAGTCGGCGCGCTTCTCGAACCGCGCACCGGCCATCCGGGCCAATCGGCACGCAGCCATCTTCTCGGCATGGCCCGCAGCAACGGCATCGGGGCCCGACGAGTCGATCATTGCCTGGCCACGGTCGGGCTCGAAGACGTCGGCCGCGCCCGCATCGGGACGTTCTCCCTGGGCATGCGCCAACGCCTCGGCATCGCCTCGGCGCTCATCGGGGACCCAGAAGTCCTCGTCTTCGACGAACCGGTCAACGGGCTCGACCCGGAGGGCGTGACGTGGATCCGCCATCTCATGCGCGACCTGGCGGCGGAGGGGCGCACGGTCTTCGTCTCCAGTCATCTGCTCTCGGAGATGGCCGAAACGGCCGACCACCTCGTCGTCATCGCCCGGGGCCGCCTCGTCGCGGATGCTCCGCTTGCCGAGCTCCTCGATACCACGCGCACCGCCAGGGTGCGCACCCCGAACCCCGCCGCCCTCGCCGAGGTGCTCGAACGTGCCGATCTCACGGTCTCGTTCGCAGCCGATGAGGGCACCGCGCTGCACGTCAGTGGAGAGGACATCGGCGCCATCGGCGCTCTCGCCCATGCCGCGGGGCTGCAGATCGACGAGCTCAGCTTCTCCACCGCCACCCTCGAAAACGTGTACGCATCGCTGACCGAGGGAGCCGCGGAGTATCGAGCAGGCGAATCGGAGTCGATCACGATGCCGGCCGACGAACAGCCGCTGTCGGAGGAACCATCATGAGCACCGCAATCGCAGATCACACCCGTGACGGGCATGAGAGGGCAGCGGATCGGGTCGGCAGCCCCTGGGTCGGGGCCATCGCCTTTGAATGGACGAAGCTCGTCAGCGTCCGCTCGACGTGGTGGATCGTCGCGGTCTCCGTGTTCGCGACCCTGTTCGGTTCAGGACTGCTCGGAGCATCTGCCTTGGCCAGCGGCCGGAACGGGCTCGACAGTGCCGCGCCAGCCCCCTATTTCGTCGTTCAGACGATGATCGCCGTCGAGTTCATCGTCGTCCTGCTCGGCACGTTCGCCATCACCGGCGAATATTCGACGGGATCGGTGATGACGACTCTGCAGTCGGTTCCGCGCAGGTCGCGCTTGCTCCTGGCCAAGGCTCTGGTCCAGTTCGGCACCGGCTGCGCGCTCGGACTCATGTTCGTCGTCCTGGGCACTCCGGTGGCGGCGGTCTTCTCTGCCGAGTTCGGAGCATTCGAGTCATCCGACCTGGTGCGTGCGGCGCTCGGAACGGGCATCGGCCTGGGCCTGCTCAATGTCTTCGTGCTCGGCCTCGGCACCGTGCTCCGAAGCGCGGTGATGACGATCATCACCACCTTGGCGCTGCTGCAGCTGGTGCCGAGCCTGCTGCCGCTGTTCGGGGTCACGCTGATGAGTGAGCTGGCCCGCTTCCTGCCGAATCAGGCGATCGCGGTGCTCTCCGTGGACGCGCCCGGCCCGTACGGGTGGCCCATCGCCCTGCTCGTCCTCGGCTGCTGGGCCGCGGCGGGCCTGCTCTGCGGGGGTCTGCTCCTGCGAACCCGCGACGCCTGAACCGCCAGCAGCGGCGTGCCTGCGTCCGACAGCCGAGGCAGGCAGCTGGGTCGAGCCTCGGCCAGCCCTGTCGGCGGCCGCCGAGCGGTCTCTCACTCACCTCAGCAGGTCGTGGAGGGCACGGGCGGCGGCACCGAGGGCCGCCTCGGCGGCGGGCTGGACGGAGGCGGGATTGCCCGATTCGCTGAGCACGACGATGGCGATGGACTGCCCATCGGCGTGGTCGACGACCCCGATCTCGTGACGGAGGTGGAGCAGCGTTCCCGTCTTCGACGACCACATCGCGGCATCCGAGGACAGGTCAGGGGCCAACCGGTGGCGAACGACGTTGCCCGACATGAGTTCGCGCAGGCGAGCGGCCGACTCCGGAGTCATGCGGCGCGGCCGCCACACCTCGGCGAGGAGGTCGGCCAGCCCGGCGGCAGTGCCCGCATTGGCTCGGGAGACATCGAGCTGCCAGATCCGGTGACCGTCGCCCTGGGTCGGTCCGGTCGCCGCCAGATCGTAGGCGAGGTGGGCTTCGGTCCGGTCGAGTCGTTCCAGCGGAGTCCGACCCAAATCGCCGAGGCGGTGCCGGACGTGGATGTCGGTGACGCCCAGTTCGTTGAGTGCACGGCTGACGTCGGCGATGGGGACGAGGCGCAGGAGGGCATCGGTGGCCGTGTTGTCGCTGAAGCACACCGACAGCGTGAGCAGATCGTCGACTGAGAGCCAGGCCGGATGCCGAAAGCGCGCCGCACCGGTCGGGCTCGCGCTGTCGGCTTCGGCAGGCTCGACGCGAATCAGGTCATCAGCGGCCAAGACGCCGTCCGAGATCCGGGTCAGCACCGCTGCGGCGATGGGGACTTTGGCGACCGAGGCCAGAGGGACCAGCCCGTCGGGAGCCAGTGACACCTGGGAGCCGGAGTCGGGGTCGCGAGCGATGATTCGTGCCCGCAGCCCGGCAGCCTCGAGTTCATCGGAGACTGCACGGATGACCCTTGCCGCACCGTTCATCCCTGCCCCCGCCGCTCGGCTCCGAACTCGTCCCCACCGGACACGGCCGTGCCGGCGCCGTCCGCGCCGGTGCTGCCGAGGCAGTCGGCGATCTCGGCGTCGAAGGCGCCGAGCACTGTCGCATCATCGGCCGAAACCGCGTCGAGAACATACCCTCTGGCGACCTGCGGATCAATGAGCGGAGCCCATGGCAGCCGCAGATCCGCGGCCTCGTCCTCGGTGCACAGCAGCAGGTCGCCGTCGCTGAGGACTGCCGCGACTGCCGCCGAGTCCGAGTGGTCCACCACCACCTGAAAGGGCAGCAGCCCTGCGGTCTCGGCCGCTCGGCGGATGCGATCACGGATGTGCGGGACGTTGTCCTCGCCCAGCACCCGCAGCCGTTGTCCCATCAGCTGACCGACCTCGCCGGGGACCCGAGCCCGGGATCGTCGCAGCGCGGCGATCCTCACCGGATCGGCCAGTCCCGTCCGATGAGCGCATCCCAATGGCACCGTCCAAGTGGCCTCTGCTGCCGGCACTGCCCGCAGCGCCGCGCGGACCTTTCTCGCTGCCAGGTCATCGGCCCGTCGGCCGGGCGAGCCGGACTGGAAATCGATGCGCAGTCCCTCCTCCTGCGCCGAGGCGGCCAATACGGCGAGGTTGCGCGTGGAGCACGAGACCGGCACGGCCACGGAGATCGGTTGCAGTTTCGCCTTGTCGGCGTCGAGCATCATCTCATCGGCCAGTTCGACCAGACGCGTCGCCGAGGCGAGCATGTCCCGGCCGAAGGGCGTGAGGCTGACCCCGCGCCCGGTCCGCTCGAGCAGTCGGGCCCCGAACTGTTCCTCGAGTCCGGCGATGCGTCGACTGGCGACCGGCTGCGGAATGCCGGTCGCAGCGGCACCGAGTGTCATGCTGCCGAGCTCGCTGACAGCGGTGAAGGTGCGGCAGGCTTCGACCAAGTCCATCACCTCAGGGTATGCGCTTTTGCTATGGATCACCACGAAACAGTCTTCGACAGTATGGCGCGGGCAGAGAAGAGTGGTCTGTGCCGATCACGGCGACACCATCAACCACACGAGAGGCCGGCTCACCCCATGACCAGACGATCACTGCGGACCCTCACCGCTTCCCTCGCTGCTTCGACGCTCACCGCATTCGCCCTCACCGGCTGTGCCGCCGCCGAGGAGCCGGCGGGAACCGGCAGCGCCACGCAGGCCCCGGAGGACTCTCAGCAGGTCGAGAACCGCCCCCAGCACGCCGAGCTCACCGCGGACATCGAGTCCCTCGAAGACGAGTTCGAGGCCCGGGTCGGCGTGAGTGCCGTCGATACGGCGGACGGCACCACGGTCGGCCATCGGGCCGACGAGCGGTTCGGCTTCGCCTCGTCGCTCAAGGTCTTCGCCGTCGCCGAGCTGCTCGACCGCACCAGTCCCGAAGAGCTCGACAAGCGCGTGACCTGGACACAGGCCGATGTCGACACGGCCGGGTGGACGCCGGTGACCGAGAAGCACGTCGATGACGGCCTGCCGCTGGAAGACATCGCGGAGGCGACTCTGCGTGACAGCGACAATGCCGCGATGAACCTCGTCCTCGACGAGCTCGGCGGCCCCGACGGACTCGACTCTGCACTGGAGGAGGCCGGGGATGCGACCACCGAGGTCGTCGACGAGGAACCGGATCTCAACGACATCGACGGCGACAGCCCGGACAACACGACGACGCCGGAGGCCTTCACAACCGACCTGCAGGGACTGCTCGAACCCGACCGGCTGTCGATCGACGACAGGGACCTGCTGCTCGAGTGGATGTCGGACAACGAGACCGGAGATCCCCTCATTCGCGCCGGAGCGCCCGAGGGATGGACGGTCCAGGACAAGTCCGGCCACTCCGACGCGATCCAGAACGACATCGCCGTCGTGACTCCACCCGACGAAGAACCGATCGTCCTGACCGTGCTCACCGAGGCCGATGACCCGGACTCCGAGGACGGGCCGGCGCTCGTCGAAGCCGTCGCCGAGGCTGTGCTCGACGAATTCGCATGAGTGCTGTCGCGCCGGTCTCCCGGATATGACAGAACCTCCCGCTGCTTGCCCATCCCGCACCGCCGGATTCGAGACCTCACACGGTCGGCAGCACTCCGCCGTCGGCACGCAGGGCGGCACCATTGGTCGCCGAAGACAGCGGACTGGCCAGGTACGCCACGAGGTTGGCGATCTCGCTGGGTGCGATGAAGCGCTGCAGCAGCGATGTGTCGCGCACCAGTGAGTCCCGCAGGTCGGCCGCCGGCATCGACTGCGCGGCGGCGATCCGCTCGATGCTCGCGGCCACTCCGTCCGAGTACGTCGGCCCGCCGAGCACGGTATTCACGGTCACCTCGGTGCCGCGGGTGAGCTTCGCCAGGCCGTTGCTCAGCGCCAGCGCCGCAGCTTTCGTCGCGCCGTAGTGAACCATGTCGCCGGGCACGTCGACCGCCGACTCGGTGCCGATGAAGACGACCCGACCCCACCCCTTCTCGAGCATGCCCGGCAGCAGCCGGCGGGACAGGCGAACGGCGCTCATCAGATTGACCTCGAAGTACCGGGACCATTCCGCGTCGTCGATCTCGGCGAACGGCGCCACATCGAACAGGCCCACGTTGTTGATGAGGATGTCGACCTCGCCGAGTCCGCCGAGCAGTTCATCGACCTGCCGCGCGTCGGCGAAGTCCGCCGCGATTCCCCTCACCGAGGCGGCCGGATCGGATTCGCGCAGACGTGCCAGCGCCGCCTCGACACCGTCTTCGTGCCGACCGTTGAGGATCACCGTCGCCCCTTCGTGAGCGCACAGGGACGCGATCGCATAGCCGATCCCCTGCGTCGAGCCCGAGATGAAGATGGTCTTGCCTGCCAGTCGAAGGTCCATGTGCTGTCCGTCCTTGCCAAAGCATCGATTGAAATTCACTTTCCTAGGAAAGTCAACAATAGACGGATTCACTTTCTCAGACAAGTTTTCGATAGACTCTTCCGTATGAACAGCCGCGGCAGCCATGATGCAGAACCGAACGGATCGGACGCCTTCACCGCCGACGAACTCGAGATCTGGTCATCCGTTGCAACGCTGCTGGAATGGCTGCCGGCAGCACTCGACGCACAGATGCAGCGAGACTCCACGATCAGCCACTTCGAGTATGGAATCCTCTTCGCCCTCTCCCAGGCAGACGAGGGGTCGTTGACGATGAAGGAATTGGCCGGTTTCGCCAACAGCACTCTCTCCCGGCTCTCTCGGGCGGTCGCACGACTCGAACGCAGGCAATGGGTGACCCGGGGCCCCGATCCCGACGATGGCCGGACGACCATCGCGACCCTGACTGAATCCGGCCTCGCCGCCACGCGTGCGGCCGCTCCGGGGCACGTCGCTCTCGTGAGGCGCTTGGTCTTCGACTCTCTGACTCCGGCTCAGGCTCGCGCACTGGGCAGTGCAAGTCGCCGCATCACCTCGGCGATCGCAGACGAGGGCGGCTGGCGCCCGCAGTAGCCACAAGTCCCCCCGCACGATCTCCGGATCCCGCGTTCGCCCTCACTGGTCGATGAGTCCCTCACTGGTCGATGAGACAATGCGATCAGACGAACACACCCCCAGCCTCGCAGAGAGTCTCTCAAGGAGGAGCAGATGACCAGCATCGGTTTCATCGGAGTCGGAGAGATCGCCTCGGCGATGGTCGAAGGCCTTGCCCGCAGTGAGGCCGGCGACGCCCACGCGAGCGGCCTTCGGTTCTTCCTCTCCCCACGCAATGCCGACCGCGCAAAGCATCTCGCCGAGTCCCTCGAGGCCGCCAAGGTCTGTGACAGCAATCAGGACGTCGTCGACCGCAGCGAACTCATCGTCCTCGCCGTCCTGCCTCAGCAGGCGGCCGCCGTCCTCGACGAACTCGACATCCCGGCGGATCGAACCCTCATCAGCGCCGTCGCCGGTCTCGCCACGGATCAGCTCGCCGAGCACCTGCCCCACTCCCCGACGATCGTGCGCATCATCCCGTTGCCGGCTGTGCGCGAGCGCAAGGGCGTAACCGCGATGTATCCGGCGAATCAGGCGGTCGAGGAGATCCTGGGCCGCCTCGGCGGATCGGTCACGGCCGCCGACGAGACGCTGTTCAGCACGCTGTCGGCGGTGACGGCGACGATGTCGGCCCACTTCGCCTTCCTGCAGTCGATCACCGCGTGGCTGGTCGACCAGGGGTGGAAGCAGGCCGATGCCGACCATTTCATCCGCGGGCAGTTCGTCGGCCTCGGCACCACGCTCGCCGAAACCGACACCCCCATCAAGGAACTCGTCGCCGACCACGAAACGCCGGGAGGGCTCAACGAACAGCTCAATCGCGAGTGGATGGACGAGGCCAACCGCGGCCGCCTCGCCGCTGCGCTCGACGCCGTCTACGCCCGTGTGACCGGCGCGGCCGACTGAGCAGTTCGCCCGGCCGGGCCGGCCTCAGAACAGTCCGGTGATGTTCCCGTCCTCGGTGACGTCGATCTTCAGTGCGGAGGGTTCGCGCGGGAGGCCGGGCATCGTCATGATGTCACCGGCGATGACGACGACGAAGCCGGCACCGGCCGACAGCCGCACGTCCTTGACCTCGATGATGTGGTCGGTCGGGGCCCCGCGCAGACTGCCATCGGTGCTCAGCGAGTACTGGGTCTTGGCCACGCAGATGGGTGCATCGCCGTAGCCTTCCTCGGTGAACTGGCGCAGCTTGCGCTTGACCTTGGCCGGCAGGTCGACATCGGCGGCCTGGTAGATCCGCTGGGCGATGGTGCGGATCTTCTCCTCCAGCGGGCGGTCGAGGTCATAGCTGTAGCGCGCACGAGAGGCGGGATCGGCAACGGGCGCCTCAGCATCCCCAGAAGCGGTCCCAGCGACAAAGAACGAACCATCGTCGACGGCCGGTCCTGCTGTACCGTCTCCGCGTCCTGAACCGACACCGCCCACCGCCTCGACGACGGCTTCGGCCAGCGCCAGCGCGCCCCTGCCGCCATCGGCCCAGTGGGTCGACTCGACCGCGGCGATCCCCAATCCCTGCAGGTGGTCGATCGCCGCTGTCATCTCCTCGTCGGTGTCCGTGGGGAAGCGGTTGAAGCACACCACCGGGGTCAGCCCGTAGATCTCGCGCAGGTTGCGGCAGTGCAGTTCGAGGTTGCTCATGCCCTCAAGCACCGCAGAGACGTTCGGCGTCTCGACATCGGCGACATCGACCCCGCCATGGTACTTCAGGGCCCGCAGGGTCG
>Ga0209487_1003611_pt1 | contig 12087 bp, 9 predicted proteins | sample Poulit2012_FD_187524 | JGI IMG/M metagenome (GOLD analysis project Ga0209487, IMG submission 187524) | Agricultural soil microbial communities from Georgia to study Nitrogen management - Poultry litter 2012 (SPAdes) (version 2) | ecosystem: Environmental > Terrestrial > Soil > Agricultural land... | reverse complement strand
CTATGACCGCAGCTGAGTCAGGCCGGCTGTGAGGCCTCAGCCGCCTGCAACAGATGGTGCAGCGACGGCATGGTGTGATCGGGAATCGCGGGCGCAACCGGTTCAGTATGCTGCCGGTCGTAGTACCAGATGCCTGCTTGCCGGTAAGCGCGCAGCTCATCCTGATGCGCTGCTGCCGCGGAGGTAAGTTCCCCCGGTTCATGGCCTGAGGCTGTAAGGATCCGGTTCAGTGCGTACAGGGCGCTGGCCTGCTCGTGAAGTGTCCCATTGGCCAGCACGGTGCTGCTCAGCTCCCGAAACTGCTGGTACAGTCCGGCTTCATCAGTGCCGCAGCGCAGCAGCTCCCCGATCGTGAGGAGTTGCGCTGCCCTTTCCGCCTGAGGGAGCGGAGCTGGCGGCCGCCGCTGCCCTGGCGTGTTCGCCGGCAGCAGGGTGGTCACTGTCGCGCAGCACGTTCGCCATCGCTGCGTTCTGCAGGGCGGTCTTCTCGAAGTGCGGCACTCCCCAGCCAGGCATGCGCCCCGCGCGGTGGAAGGTGAGGTCAAGCTGATCGGTGGTTCCCGCTCCGAGCAGACCGTCAATCATGCCCAGATCAGGTTGACGGCTCAGCGACCAGACCGGCAAGAACAGGTTCTGCCCGGGCGCGGTGTGATCTGCTGCGATCTGCTGAAGCCCGCGCGCCTCGACGATGCACTCCTGACGCTGAGCATCGTAAAAATCGCTGGTGGAACGCAGCAGCGCCAGCAGTGAGGGCCGCCGATCATCACCCTCGAAGGCGATGTTGCAGTAGGTGACCAGCGGCAGACCCTCCTCGCTGAGTAATGCCAGCAACGGCGGGCTGAAGGTCTCCTCCAGCTGGCTCGCTGCAACCAGGATCCGCTCGGTCAGCGCCGGGTGCCGGTCGGGGTCAACGAGAACCGGGATGAAACCGGTAGCGGCCAGGTCCGTGAGCTCATGGTCGACCTTCTGGTTCTCGATGGCATCCGCTGTCAGATATGACAGCATCCAGATCGTCTGGGTGGGGTTCTTGCCGGCCATACTGGGGAACACGGCCCCGCCGCCTACGAACAGGTTGGGCAGTTCCCACATCTGACCGTAGCGGTTGGTTACCGATTGGGTCGGATCGACGCCCATCCGGGCGCCACCCGTGTCGTGCTCCGAGCTGGCCACGGGCTGGATCTCGGGGCTGCCGAAGATGCGTGAAGCGCCGGCAGCACGCATGATCTCGACGCCTTTATCGTGGATGAAGCGGGCCATGCGCCGCTCGTTCTGTTTGGCCTGGCGGGTCACCCGCACGGCAGGCATGCCCCACTCATCGGTGTAGTTGGGGTCCAGGTCGAGGTAACTGGACTCGTACGGCAATGGTCGCAGAGCAGCTGCAGTCCGACGAGGCGGTCTGGCGAGGAGTTTGACGCGCTCATCGAGTTTCTGGGGGTGGCGCAGTGAGCGAGTACACCCACGGACTGCCGCAAGAGAGCTACGGCGGCTACCGGCCTGATGAGGAAGCACTCGAGCGGGCGTGGTCGCGTCCACCAGGCTGGCGTGGTCCGCTCATGGTGGTGAACCACCGGACGGTCGGACGGCGATTCATAGTCACCGGCATCATCTTCCTGATCCTGGGCGGCATCCAGGCGCTCATGATGCGCACGCAGCTGGCGCAACCCGAACTGGATCTGATCAGCACGGAACTGTTCCAGCAGCTGTTCAGCATGCACGGCACCACCATGGTGTTCCTGTTCGCCGTGCCGATCTTCGAAGGGGTCGCGATGTACCTGATTCCGCTTATGGTCGGCGCGCGGGACATGAGCATGCCGCGACTGTCAGCGTTCGGGTACTGGCTTTACCTGATCGCCGGAGTGACCCTGTTCACCTCGTTCTTCCTGGGCGTCGCCCCTGACGCGGGCTGGTTCGCGCATGCGCCGCTCTCATCGGACCGCAGTTTCACGCCACAGATGGGCATGGACGTGTGGGCGACAGCGATAAGCCTGCTCGAGATATCGGCATTGGCTGCCGCGGTAGAGATCGTCGTGACCATCCTGAAGATGCGGGCTCCGGGGATGTCGCTCAGCCGGATGCCGGTACTGGTCTGGGCGATGCTCGTCATGGCGATGATGATCATCGTTGCCATGCCGGCCGCGCTGCTGGCCTCGATCACCGTGGCGATGGACCGGATGGCCGGGACCCATTTCTTCAACGCCGCCATGGGCGGGGACCCGGTGCTGTACAAGCATCTGTTCTGGTTCTTCGGTCACCCGGAGGTGTACATCATCTTCGTACCCGCACTCGGGGTGGTGGCGATGGTCCTTATGGCGATGGTACGGCGGCCGATCATGGGCTACACCCTGGTGAACATGGCGGTCGTGGCGATGGGAGTACTGTCGTTCGGCCTGTGGGCTCACCACTTCTTTGCCGTCGGCCTGCCACCGATCGTGCTGTCGTTCTTCGCGGTAGCCAGTGTGCTGGTGGCGATACCGAGCGGCATCCATATTTTCAGCTTCCTGGCCACCACCTGGTACGGCAGGCCGCGTTTCAAGGCACCGTTCCTGTTCCTGCTCGGCTTCGTGCTGGTGTTCATGGCCGGAGGCGTCACCGGGATAATGCTTGCGGCCGTACCGGTGAACCTTCAGGTGCATGACTCCTACTTCGTGGTCGCGCATCTGCATTACGTCCTGATCGGTGGAGCCGTGTTCCCGCTGTTCGCCGGGCTGTACTACTGGTTCCCGAAGATCACCGGTTACATGCTGAACGAACGCATCGGCCGCTGGCAGTTCTGGCTGATGCTCATCGGGATGAACATGACGTTCTTCATCCAGCACCACCTCGGTCTGACGGGCATGAGCCGCCGCATCCAGACCTACAGCAACGACATGGGCTGGGGCACGCTGAACCTGATCTCGACCATCGGTTCGTACATCCTGGCGATCGGCATCTTCCTGTTCGTAGTCAACGTGTTCGTAAGCCGCAGGCAGGGACAGCCAGCCGGCAACGACCCGTGGGGCGGGCCGACGCTTGAATGGGCCACCACTTCACCTCCACCGAAGTTCAACTGGTTGTACCTGCCGGTCGTCCGGGCACGCTACCCGCTGTGGGAGGAACCGCAGGCACCAGCGGGACGCGAGACCGCCGCGGACCGGGCCATCCGGTTGCTGCCCCAGTTCGATGACACCGTCCGGGAGACGTGGGGTACCGATGCGATCACCGCCGAACCTGAGAGTCGGATCGACCTGCCAGGGCCGAGCATCTGGCCATTGCTGGCGGCGCTGTCGGTCAGCGTCGCTTTCATTGGCCTGCTGTGGTCGTTCTGGTTCGTGCCGATCGGCGCGTTCCTGTTCTATCTGTCGATGATCGGCTGGCACTGGCCGTTCAACAAGGAGCTGGCGACATGAGCAGCACCGCAGCGACCATCCAGAAACTGCCGAAACACACCACGGGGCCTAAGAACATCATCTGGTGGGGCATGATCGGACTCATCACCATCGAGACCGTGGTGGTGTCCGGTCTCATCGCGATGTACTTCTACCTGAAGCTCAACAACCCCGCCTGGCCCCCTGACGGTATCGAGCCACCGTCACTGACGCTGCCGCTCATCAACACCCTCATCCTGCTTGCCAGCGGCGTGGCGATGCGGATCGCCGATCAGGGAGGCAGGAACGAGAAGCGCTCCCAGCTGCTCATCGGCCAGGCCGTTGCACTCACCCTGGCCGTAGTGTTCCTGGCGCTGAAGTGGGTGGAATACAGCGGCTACGACTACGACTGGTCCACCCACGCTTACGGCTCGGTAACTTACGCGATCACGATCTTCCATGCCGGGCACGTCATATCCGTGGTGCTGAAAGGCCTGGTAGTGTTCGCGATGGCGTACCGCGGCATGTTCACCCGGAAAAGGCGGCTGGCACTCGAAGTGAACGGTCTGTACTGGCAGTTCGTGGTGATCATCTGGCTGCCGCTGTTCGCCACCCTGTACCTGGGGCCGCACCTGTGAGGCCGGGGGTGAATGACTGATGACGACGCGGGAAACAACCGGTACGACACCGAAGCGGCCCCTGCTGCCAGGGATGGTGTACCTGGGTGGACTTATCACCTGGTTCGTGACGTTCCTGGTGCTGTTCGCACTGAGTGAGATCGACTGCGGGTCCACCCGCCTCGCTTTCGACCTGTTGGGAGTGCCGGCAGTGAGGGTCATCGGCATCGCGGTAACCCTGGTCGCGTCGTTCACCGCCCTGGCTGCCGGTCAGATCGCGCTGCTGAACTCCCGGGGAGCGGAACCAGCCAACGACCGGCCGTTCGCGGTCGCCTTCGGCGGCATGATCAACGGCTTCTTCGTCATCGCCATACTGCTGACGGGCCTCCCCTACGTGCTGCTGCGCACGTGCAGCTGAGCTCATGCAGCAGCTGTCGGACTGGGCAATGACCGGGTACAGCCTGAACCCGTGGCTGCTCACTGCCCTGTTTACGCCTTTGCTGCTCTACAGCATCGGAGTGACGCGCCTCTGGCGCCAGGCGGGAGTGGGTAAGGGCATAAGCGTCGCCCAGTCCGCGGCTTTCACTCTCGGTGTCATCACCTTGGGAGTCGCTCTGCTGTCGCCACTTGAGTACGTGGCCGCGCTGCTGTTCTCGGCGCACATGCTGCAGCACATGCTGTTGGCGTTCGTCGCTGCACCGCTGCTCGCCTGGAGTCAGACCGGCCTCGCTTTCCTGTGGGCTGTGCCGGGCCGGCAACGGGTAGCACTCAGCCGCCGCTGGTTGGCCAGCGATCCGCTGCGGCAGGTGCTGGCCTGGTTCACGGCGCCGTTCACGGTGCTCGTGCTGTTCACCTTCACGTTCTGGTTGTGGCACGCTCCGGTGGCTTACGAGGCTGCCCTGCGGAGCGAGCTCATCCACGTTCTGGAGCACGTCACGATGCTCGGCTCCGCGCTGCTGCTCTGGTGGCTGATCCTGCAACCGGTGGGGCGCCGGCGCCTGCCTCATGGAGCTGCGCTCCTGTTCGTGCTCGCCACGATGCTGCAGGGCCTGGTACTGGCCTCGCTGCTCGCTTTCGCTGTGGAGCCGCTTTATGACACGTACGTGCTGAGCGCGCAGGTTCTCGGCATCTCAGCGCTCCAGGATCAGCAGCTGGCTGGCATGATCATGCGCACGCCCGCGACGCTCATCCTGCTGGCGACTGCCGTCTGGCTGTTCCTGACCTGGCTCGCGCAACTGGAGAAACGGGACCTGGAATACGGCTGAGTTGCTGCAGTGTTAACCTTGAGGCACCAATTCAACTGACCTGCTCTTACGAGAACGAGCGGGTGGGATGCGGAGGCGTTACATGACGAACATCCGTAGTTACCTTCTGGCTGTGCTGATCGCTCTGGCGACCGGTTCCCTGGCGCTGGCGCAGGCGAGCATCACGAGCGTGTCGGGACCCCCTGAGTACGTGAGCGGCGGTGCTGTGCGCCTGCACATTCAGGGGCCGCCTGGGGCCGAACTTGAGCTGGTCCGCAGCATCGGCGCCGCCGGAGTGCACAGTGGCCTGGCCGAGGAGTTCACCCTGGTCGGGCCGGGCCTGTACGAGGGTGTGCTGGAGGGCCTGCCGGTGGGCAGCACCACGGTCACTGCCCGGATCGGCGGGGAAACGGCGCGGCTGACGCTCACGAACCATCCGATGACGGGACCGATGTTCGCAGGACCGAAGCAGGAAGTGTTCCTCTGCGCCACTGAGTCACACCGTCAGACCGCTCAGCTTGGTGACATCCTGGATGAGGACTGTTCGATGGATACCCAGGTGGACTTCCTGTACATGTCGCTCGCCAGCGGTGAGCTTGAGACTTATGAACCGGGAGTGACGCCCGCCAGTGACGTGGCGCTGACCACACTGCTGGACGGCAGCATGGTGCCTTATATCGTCCGCTGGGAACGGGGCACCATCAACCGCTTCATCTACTCGATCGCTCTGCTGTCCCCGGAGTCCCAGCTCGTAAGCGAGCCTGATCTGAGTGGCTGGAACGGGCGGGCCCTGTTCCAGTTCCAGGGTGGGGTGGCCATCGGCCACTACCAGGGTGGCCCCAGTTTCAGCAACATGATGTCGCAACCGGCACTGGGTCTCGGCTACGCGGTTCTATACTCGACCGGTACGCGCACCAACGTTCACTACGACCTGATCCTGGGTGGCGAAACGGCGATCATGCTGAAGTCCCGCTTCGTGACCGAGTACGGCCTGCCGGATTACACCGTAGCGGTAGGTGGATCAGGTGGCGCCATACAGCAGTACGTCTACGCTCAGAACCATCCAGGCCTGCTCGACGCGCTCATCCCCCAGTATTCGTATCCGGACATGGTCACCCAGACGATCCATGTCGGTGACTGTGAGCTGCTGGAACGCTGGCTGGATTTCCAGGTCATGGCTGATCCTGACTCGAAATGGGCGACCTGGAGCAACCGGACCCTGATCGAGGGTCTGAACGCCAGTGATGAGTTCCCCAACCCGTTCACGGGTGAGCCGGGCAACAGTGAGTGCATCAACGGCTGGCGCGGCCTGTCGCCGCTGACCCTGAACCCGCATTTCGGTACTGCGCCAGGAATAACCCCTGAGCAGCAGGCCAGCGTCGAATGGACGCACTTCGCTGACGCGGTGAACAGTTACGGGCTGCGTGAGGACGGTTTCGCACGCCGCACCTGGGACAACGTCGGTGTGCAGTACGGGCTGCAGGCGCTCGTGGATGGGCACCTCACTCCCGAGGAGTTCCTGCATCTGAACGCTACGGTCGGCAGCTGGAAGGATCAGGCGGAGATGGTTCAGGAGGGCTGTCCGTTCATCGAGCAGCTGTGCGAAGATCCTGACGAGTTCGACCCGTGGAGCATGCGCAACATGAACTTGAGCCCGGACGGTGGCGTCACGCCGGCACCGAGGGCTGAAGCTGATCCGGGTGCCATCCGCGCCGTCCTCGAGAGTGGGCTGATGTTCTTCGGTGATATCGATGTGCCGGTCATCGACTGGCGCCCGTACCTGGAAGAGGTGCTGGACATGCACAACACCTCGCAGTCGTTCGCTGTACGCCAGCGGATGATCGATGCGCGTGGTGACGCGGACAATCAGGTGATCTGGTTCACGGACGTGCTGCCGGGCGAAAGTGAGTTCGATCAGACACCACTGGCGTTGAAGGTGATGGATGAGTGGATGGGCAGGTTGCTGGCCAACCCGGAGCTGAGCGCTGCTGAAGCCCGCCCGGAAGCCGCGGTGGACGCGTGTTTCGACGCGCGGGGCGACCTGATCTACGCTGGGGCTGACGCCTGGAGTGGCGTGCTTGACGATGCTGTAGCCGGTCCGTGCCTTGAGCGGTTCGAGCTGTACAGCACCTCGCGCAGGGTGGCAGGCGCGCCGATCACCGGGATCATCTACAAGTGCCACCTGCAGAGCGTCGAAGCCGCGGTTGCCAGAGGGCTGTACGGGGACTGGCAGCCTGGAAATAACGCTATTGCCAGGTTGAAGGAGATCTTCCCCACCGGCGTGTGTGATTACACGCAGGGTGAAGGCGGTTGGAACCACTGAGCCCAGGAGCTGGTGTCAGGTGAGGAGCTGCGGGACACGGTCCGGGAAACGCAACTGAGCGCCAACCGAACTTATGACCGGGACGCAAGCGCAACTGGGCGCTCGCTTCCCGGTCAGTTGCTCATCAGGACGCAGTCTTGAGCCTGCCAGTCCCCGCCGAAGCACCGCTATGGGATCTTTATACTTACGGAACGACTTGCGCAGGTTGTGCACGTCATCTCTGAGGAAGTCAGCGCAATTTAGGGTTCTCTTGCGCCGGCATCACCTGCGGCAGGTCATTCAGGATTGCCAGGACGGAGGCGTGAAGGCCGGCAGGGCCCGCTCGATGTCCTGCCGTTCAGGCTCGAGGCCGGCAGGTAACTTCAGCGACTGCCCCAGCGCCTCCAGTGGCTCATCCACAGCGAAGCCGGGTCCGCGCGTGGCGATCTCGATCATGTGTCCATCAGGGTCATGCGAGTAGATGCTCTTGAAGTAGGTGCGGTCGATAACCGGGGTGATCTGGTGTCCTGCGTAACGCAGCCGCTCACCGGTGTCGATCAGCGCACCTTCGTCGGCGACACTGAAAGCGAAGTGATGGGTCTGGCCAGCGCCCAGCCGTGCGGGCTGCAACTTCGCAGGGTCGACCTCGAAGTACGTGATGGCAGTGAGGCCTCCCGCGTCCGCCGCCCAGTACCAGTGGGGGCTGTCTGGATCGTCGAAGTTTGCGGTTCGTTTCACCAGCTGCAGGCCGAGCACTCCGCTGTAGAAGTCATGGGTCCTCAGTATGTCGGCCCCGACAGCCGATATGTGGTGCAGGCCGCTGGTCAGCCTCATGTCGTCTGTTATAGCTTTGACCGGCTCCGGGTGCGTGTCAGCTGAGACGGCAGCGTCATCACGTTCAGCGCGCAGCAGCTCCGAAGGAGGCTGCAGCTCGCTGGTGCCGAGTTCATCGGCGGGCTCGTCGATCGTGAAGCCTGGGCCGCTGGTCGCGAGTTCGATGATGCTGCGGTCGGGATCCCGGAAGTAGATGGATTCGAAGTAGCGCCGGTCGAAGGGCCCGTTCACTTCTACGCCTTTGTCCGTCAGCCAGCGTTTCCATTTACGGAGGGCGGCCCCGTCGCGCACGGTGAGCGCGTAATGGTGAGTGCCGCCGATACCGGAGCTGCCCCTGCGGGCGCCAGGCATGATGAAGAAGCTGATGAGGCTGCCGGGAGCACCGGTTGCGTCACCGAAGAACAGATGATGGTTGGTGGGCTCTTCGTGGTTGACGGTCGTTTTCAGCAGCCTGAGCCCGAGGATCCTGGTGTAGAAGTCAGCAGTGCGTTGGGCGTTATCAGCGATCAGTGTTATGTGGTGCAGGCCTTCGATACTCATCGGCAGCTCTCCTTACCGGGGTACTTTCACCAGTCTGGCGTTCATGGCGCCGGCCGGGGAGGCCAGCAGAACCAGGTGGGTCAGTCCCGGTACAAGGGTACGGCAGCCATGTCGTCCGCGAATTGCGATCCGACCAGCACGAACTCGGTGCCCGAGCGCAGGTCAAGCTGGATGATTCCCATGCGTTCGCCGAGCAGTACGGTCAGCAGCAGCGAGTTCTCATCCAGCCACTGCACGTTGTCGACGTAATCGGAGTACGTCCAGGAGGCCCTGGAGTTGAACCGCGAATCGGTGATCGTGATGGTCGTCTCTTCCCGATCGGGTACGTAACGGCTCCAGGCGTACCTGTCACCACCGGGCTCCGCACTGAACGAAGCGTAATAGCCTGCCTCGCGGTCCAGTACCGTCACTTGGGAAGTGACGGGATCGATCAGCTGCAGTCGACCGTCTCCGCCACTGACCACCTGCCTGTCGACCCAGCCGAGGGTTTCACCGGGAGCAAGCGTCATGACTTCACCGGACAGCGTGTTGACCACGGCCACGGAGGCGTTCAGGGTGGTGGCTATCCAGCCCCGCTCGTAATCGAGGTGCACACCGATTCCTCTGGTCAGCACTTCCGGTTCGGCTGCAGCGAGGGCGAAGCTGGCGATCCGGCCGACACCATCGCCACTCGGCAGTTGCGCCAGCAGACTCTGTTCATCCGCGTTCCAGGCGATGTCGAAACCCCCGGCGTAACGCGTCCGCCCCAGCGAGTCAGGCAGAAGCCATTCGTGAGTAACAGTGCCGGACTCGAGGTCCATTATCCGCAGGTACCACTGCCAGTCTTCGGTCACGGAGTCAGCCATCCAGTCGATCACGCTGTCGTTGACTACGTAGGCGACAAACCTTCCTGAAGGCGACGGCTGCGGGTCCCACTCACTCTCCGTGGGGGTGAAAGTCAGGCGCTGCTGAGTCCCGTTCCGGTACAGGAACAGTTCGTTCTGGTACAGCTGACTTCCGGAGGACCCGACCGGAGGGTCAGCCTGCAGCCGGCTGGTGACGAACACGAACTCCTGGGCGAGTGCACTGCCGCCCAGTACCAGCGGAAGTGCAACCACGAACAGGAACAGGCTCAGCGGCCCGACCGGTTTGAACCGCGGCAGACTGCGGTCTTGCTGACTGGACTGCATCATCGCCCCATTATGGCAGTGCCACGAGGCGGGACTGTAACGGTGACGCCCGCAACGCTTAGGGGAAGTGCTGTGGTGTCTGTTAGGCTGTCCGTCAATGATCGATGAAGCTGAACAGGCTCTGGGAACTCTCGCTACGAACGTGGGCGGAACGCTCACTGACTGGTTTGCGGCAAATCCCGTGTGGGCCACACTGATCATCGCGGTTCTGATCGTCCTGGCAGCGTGGGTGGCCCAGGTGCTCACCAGCCGCTACCTGATCGAGATCATCAGCCGGATAACCCGACGCACCAGTGCAGGCTGGGAAAGTGTTCTGCGCGGCAGGCAGGTGCTCAGCCGGCTGAGCAGGGCTGTACCGCTGATCATCATCCGGGCTGGCCTGCCTCTGCTGCCGCTGCTGCCGGCAGGTGTCGTCGACTTCCTGCAGCGGGTGCTGTCAGCCGTCATCATGATCGTTATCGCCAGTGCGATAACAGCGGCCGTAGCTGCGTTCGGTGACCTGTACGAGAAGAACCCGAAGTCCCGGGAACGCCCCATCAAGAGTTACCTGCAGGGCCTAATCATCGTCATCTATGCGCTCGCAGCCGTCGCTGCCGTCGCCTCGCTCCTCAACCGTGATCCGCTGCTGATACTCTCCGGGATCGGTGCGGCTTCAGCCATCCTGCTGCTCGTCTTCCAGGACACCATCCTGTCGCTCGTGGCGGGTGCGCAGCTTACTGGAAACGACCTGATCCGCGTGGGCGACTGGATCGAGATGCCCGCATACCAGGCCGATGGGGACGTGGTGGAAGTCGCGCTGAACACGGTCAAGGTTCAGAACTGGGACAAGACCTTCACGGTCATTCCTGCGCATGTGTTCCTGAAGAACAGCTTCAAGAACTACCGAACGATGTACGAAACAGGGCGGCGCATCAAACGCAGCATCCTGATCGACATGGACAGCATCCGCTTCCTAACCGACGAGGAAATTCAGCACCTGCGCCGCTTCAGCCTGCTGCGGGACTACATCGACAGCAAACTGATCGACATAGCTGACTGGAACGCGAAACATGACGGCGCGGAGGACGACCCTGTGAACGCCCGTCGCCTCACCAATCTCGGGACTTTCCGGGCATACATCGAGAACTACCTGCGCGCGGATCCGCGCATCAGCAACGACCTGCTGTTCTCGATCCGCCAGCTGGCACCCGATTCTGATGGCTTGCCACTGGAAGTTTACTGCTTCACCGTCGATACCGGCTTCGTGAACTTCGAGCGCACCCAGGCTGACGTGTTCGATCACCTGCTGGCCATCATGGATGAGTTCTCCCTGCGGGTCGCTCAGAAGCCGACCGGTCATGACATGCGCATGTTCAGCGCCGCAGCCTCCGCTGCCGCGTCAGTGGAGGCTTAACCGGCCCGGCAGTACCTCAACCTGCTGCCAGCCACGTACCGAGTTGCACAGGTACACCGCTTCGGCACGCTCGAGGTCAGCCAGGCCCAGCTCGGACTCCCTGGCGCGCGCGTCCTGCTCCAGCACCCAGGCGCGATACACGCCCGGCAGCACACCTGCTGACAGCGGCGGCGTCAGCAGCTCGCCTGCAATCTGAAGGAAAACGTTCGAGCGGGACGCCTCCGTGAGCTGTTCACGTTCGTTGAAGAACAGTACGTCATAGAGCGAGTGCCGCTGCAGCTCAGCTCCATAACGGTCGAACAGCTCCCGGCTCGTCGTCTTGAAGCGCCGCAGGCTCTCGCCCGAGTCCACCGCATCCGCAGCGATCTTCACCCGGGCACTGGCCGGTTTCTCCGGCAAGCGTTCAGCGCTCACCCACGCCAGCCCGTCCTGTTCAAGCAGCAGCCGGACTTTGAAACGATCGCGCTCGTTGCCAGCCAGCTGCAGGGCCTGTCCTTCGAGAAGATGCAACAGCCGCGCTTCGCTGAAGCTGAAGCCCAGCTGATCCGCAGCTTCCTCAAGGCGCGCCAGGTGCCGCTCAAGCCGCTGATAACCGCGCTCGAACAGCAGCGACTCGATCAGGGCGAACTCGTGCGTCACCTTCT
>Ga0209487_1003610_pt1 | contig 12089 bp, 10 predicted proteins | sample Poulit2012_FD_187524 | JGI IMG/M metagenome (GOLD analysis project Ga0209487, IMG submission 187524) | Agricultural soil microbial communities from Georgia to study Nitrogen management - Poultry litter 2012 (SPAdes) (version 2) | ecosystem: Environmental > Terrestrial > Soil > Agricultural land... | reverse complement strand
ACAGAACTTAAAAATCCTAAACGTCCTGATGGAAATTTGATTATCTTAAAAGGAAACTTAGCTCCGTCTGGTGCAGTAACTAAAGTGTCAGGAGTAAAGGTTGACCGTCATACAGGACCGGCACGTGTTTACAATACAGAAGAAGAAGCAACACAAGCAGTTATAGATGATGAAATTAATGAAGGTGATGTGTTAGTTATTCGTTATGTTGGTCCAAAAGGTGGGCCTGGCATGCCAGAAATGCTGTCTATTTCAAGTATTCTTGTTGGAAAAGGTTTAGGTGAGAAAGTAGCACTCCTAACAGACGGGCGTTTTTCTGGAGGAACTCATGGTTTAGTTATTGGCCATGTTGCACCAGAAGCACAATCAGGTGGGCCAATTGGCCTTCTAGAAGAAGGAGATATTGTGACGATTGATAGTAAAAAACATGAAATTTCAATGGATGTTTCAGAAGAAGAATTAAACAAACGTCGCAAGGATTGGGTAGCACCCAAGTTGTACTCAAAAGGAGTTATGGGTAAATATGCAAGACTCGTTTCTTGTGCTTCGATTGGTGCTGTAACAGATGCATTTGAAGAATAATAAAAAAAGAAGTCACTAAATGTGACTTCTTTTTTTTATTCACCTGTTAATCCTGCATGAATTTTATCGATATTATATTGTAAATACTTCATGTACGTATCAGCTTCGCCGCCAAGTTCTCCAATTTCATCTGAATAAAGTTCATCTTCAAAAATTTCTACGCCACTTTCGTTAGAAACAGTTTCCATTGGACGTGGATCGACGTTAGATTCAACAAATAATACAGGAGGTTCTTCATCTTCTATAAAACTAACTAAGTTTTTGATTTGCTCAGGTGTACCGTTTTCTTCAGTATCAATTTCATAAATAAATCCTTCTTTTAATCCATAACGATCAACGAAATATTGAAAAGCACGTTCGCTTGTTACTAATACACGATCTTCTTCTGGAATATCATTGATTCGCTCTGTGTATTGTTCATCCATTTCTTCTAATTTAGTAATATACTCTTCAGATCTTTTTTCAATTTCATCTTTGTTTTCTGGAGACACTTCAATTAAAGCATCTTTTATATTTTCTGCCATTGTAATCCCTGCATCTGGACTGATGAATGTATGTGGGTTAATTTCTTCTTCACTTCCATCTTCTGAACTAATATACATAGGTTCAATTCCGTCAGAAACTTCAAAGATAACTTCTTCATCTTGGCCTGTAGAATTAACTAGCTTATTAAACCAGCCTGAATCTCCACCTTCAAGATTTGATCCATTATAAAATAAGATATCTGCGTCTTCAGTTTCACCCATATCCTCTGGAAGAGGTTCATATTCATGTGGATCTGTTCCAATAGGTACAAGGTTATACGTTTCAACTGCGTCTCCGCCCATTTGCTTAACAATGTCTTCAAGTAAAGTAAAAGTTGTTACAACTTTTATCGGATCTGCACTTGATTCATCTTCATTGTTTGACTCTGTTTCAGCATTATTTTCTGCATTATTGCTACCGCAAGCAGCTAGTACAATAACTGATAAAAAAGCAACAGTTATTAATTTGATAAATTTCTTCATAAATTAAATCGCTCCTCTTAATAATATTTAATATATAAATACGTTTTAACGTATAAATATCAATTAATTAGCCATTGATTTTGATTTTTTAGATCGTATTGTTTTCCATAAAAGCCCTTGTTTAGGTGCGAAAAAGAAAGCTAGAGCAAAGATAAATGTAGCTACGAGTACAATTACAGCACCTGAAGATAAATTATATATAAAGCTAAAGTATAATCCAGCAACAGATGAAAATGCTCCAATAGTTGCTGCTAATACAATCATTATCCATAATTTATTTGTTAATAAGTAAGCAGTAGATGCAGGCGTAATTAACATTGCGACTACTAAAACAACACCAACAGTTTGAAGTGAAGCAACTGTGACTAATGTTAGTAAAACCATTATTAAATAATGAATCGCTCGTGTTGGTAACCCATAAGCTTTAGCCATCGTTTCATCAAAGCTACTAACAAGTAATTCTTTATAAAACATTACGACAACTACTAACACAACAGCACCAATAATGAGTGTCATCCACATATCTGAAGATCTTACTGATAACACATTACCAAATAATATTTGGGTTAAATCGGTAGCAGTTTGAGCTTTAGTAATTAAAATAATACCTAAAGCAAAAAAGGCTGTAAAAATGATTCCAATAGAAGAATCGTTTTTAATTCGACTGTTTTGTGTTACGCCACCAATCATTAAAGCAGCTAAAACACCCATTAAAACAGCCCCATAAAAATAATTAATTCCTAACATAAATGAGATAGCAACACCCGGTAATACAGCATGAGATATAGCATCTCCCATTAAAGCCATACCGCGTAAAATAATGAAGCTACCTATCACCCCTGAAATCACACCTACCATAATTGACGTAAATAAAGCTTTTTGTAAAAAGCCATATTGCATTAAATCATTAATAAATTCCATTTAAACGCCTACTCCCATTTGATTGATTGTTTCAAGATCAATATTGTAAGCTTTATTCATTATTTCAGGTTTTGTAACTTCTTGTACTGGACCAGCTCCAATCAGATCTTTATTGATTAAAATTAAATCATCAAAATAACTAGAAACTTTAGTTAAATCGTGATGAATGACAAAAACAGTTTTACCTTCATCTCGTAACTTCTTTAATATTGTTATAATTGTTTCTTCACTCGCTACGTCAATTCCAACGAAGGGTTCATCTAAAAAGAAATACTCCGCTTCTTGAGCTAATGCTCTAGCTAAAAAGACACGTTGCTGTTGACCACCAGATAATTCAGCTATTTGTCTCGTTGCAAATTCTTCCATATTTACTTGTTCTAAACATTTATAAGCAAATGCTTTATCTGATTTTTTAGGACGTCTAAATAAGCCTAATTTAGGATATCTCCCAATTAAGACAGTGTCGATTACCGTAATAGGAAAATCCCAATCAATATCGCTTCTTTGTGGAACATATGCAATATCTTTTCTTATTTTATCTACTTTTTGTCCATCAAATGTAACTTCACCTTTATCACGTGGAATAAGTCCAAGAGAAGCCTTCATTAAAGTTGACTTACCAGCACCATTTGGACCAATAACACCTATTAATTTATGCGTTTTGAACTCAAATGATATATTACTAACTACCTCTTTACCATGATAAGAAACATGTAAATTACTTACTTTCACTGTACCTGCCATGCTTTCACCTTCTTTATACATATTATAAAATTTAATTTTGTCTAATGATAAAAAGTTGCGCAAGGGCAACATTGAAGCAAATTTAAAGAGTTGCCTATGTGCAACTCATTAATAATTTCAAGTATATTACATATAATACTCATTGTAAATAGAAAAGGCTGGAAAAATAAAAAGAATTGACAAAAAATAGAGGTGTTGGTACATTAGTTGATGTATGTTAAAAATAAAATAAATATTCCTCGTTAGGTGAGGCTCCTATATGGAAATTAACTACTACCCAGAAACGTCGAGAGACACCAATGGGTTAACAGAACCGGTCGACTTAAGGCCATTCTAATGTAGCTGGTTTAATAATTGTATAACCAAACCATATAGTGCTAAAACTCTACAGTGGAGGATACGTTATCATGTATTAATATGCTTATTTATAGCGATTTTTAAATGTAATGAAAACACCCTTCTATGTAGAGGGGTGTTTTTTAATTTTTTACCCAAGGTAATAGATAAATAAAGGAGGTAGGTTTAAAATGAATAGAAATAAAAACTTTGAAATTGAAACATCTGGGTCATTAATGAGAACAGAATATGTTTCAGTAACTAAAAATTTAACAATTGAAGAGGCTATTGTTATTTTAAGAAAAAATGTAAAAATAAAAAACAATATTCATTATATGTATGTTGTTGATGAATATGATACACTCGTTGGCGTTTTAACAATTAGAGAGTTACTAGCAGCTGATAGTGATGAGAAAATTAAAAATGTGATGGTTGAAAAGGTTATCGGTATCCCTGTACAAGAAGACCAAGAAGATGTTGCTAGAATATTCCGTGATACAGATCTTGTATCCATGCCTGTAATTAATGATGCAGGACAAATTATAGGTGTTATTCATGTAGAAGATATTTTAGACGTTATGCAACTTGAAGCAACAGAAGATTTTCATAAAATGGCATCTGTTGGAACAGATTCACCTGAATATGCTGCAATAGGATTGATGGATGCTTCAGTTAGTCTTTTGTATAGAAAACGAATTGTATGGCTAGTTGTACTAGTATTTATGAACGTATTTTCTGGTGCAGGAATTGCCTATTTTGAAGATATAATTGAAACGAATGTTGCATTAGTGTTTTTCTTACCATTATTAATTGATAGTGGCGGTAATGCTGGTTCTCAATCAGCGACACTTGTTATTCGTGCAATGACAATAGGTGATGTAAAAATTAAAGATTGGTTCAAAATGTTTACTAAAGAACTTTCAGTAGCTGCTTTAATGGGTGTTACGATGGCTGCCGCAGTTTCTGTTATGGGAGTTGTTCGAGGTGGTTTCGATGTTGCAGTTGTAGTAGCTTTAACAATGATAGTAATTGTCATTGTAGGAAGTTTAATCGGAATGTCCTTACCGTTTGTATTTGATAAATTGAAATTAGACCCTGCAACAGCAAGTGGTCCATTAATTACATCCATTGCAGATATCGTCGGCGTATTAATTTACTTCGGTTTAGCATCTTGGTATTTAGGTTTATAAACTTATAAAATTTTTTGATTTAGTAAATTTAAATTAGATGTTTTCTTTTAAAAAAGTTTAAAACTTAATTAAACAGGTTATATAAAAATTAGGAGTGATTAATTTGGCAAACGAAAGAAAAAGATATTTTATTTCATTAGATAAACGAGAAGTAAATGAGAAAGATACACCAGCTGCGGGTGATTTTGAAGTTTATGCGTCACCAGCTGAAATTGAAAGGTACAGAAGTTATGTTGAAGAAAATAGCGACATAGAGAAAGAATATGGTTCAATGATGTTACCTTTTAAACCACTAGCTCAAGATAAAGTTGATGAGATGAGCGAAGAAATGAATGAAAATATGATGAAAGAAATTGAATTTATTTATGATTTTGGAACAGATGAAACAAGAGAAAAATTAAAAGAAATGGGTTTCAACAAATAACTTAAATGGATAATCAAAAAACACCTTTGATATAGTATCAAAGGTGTTTTTTGTTATACTTAAATTTTTAATAAGCAATTGCAACTCTTTTTTGAATAAATTTATCTTTGAATAATAATGAATAAGTAAAGTTAGCTGTGTCACCTACAGAGATTTTTTTAGCATTTTTAGGCAAATAATCTATTTCAGTACGATATTCGCCAATTATTTCATCATCTGGCAAGTAAGTTGGGCAAACAACTGTCCAATCTAAATTTGATTTTTCAAGCAATTCATATGCAGCTAAATGGTCTTTAGCTGCAGTTGTTGTTTTTCGCTTCGATTCGCTTGATTGGAAGCGGTACAGATCTGGTTCATTTCGGCTATTTAAAATACCTGCTGTACCGATTGTTATTATTCTAGATAAATCATAAGACGTCATTGCTTTGATAATTAAAGGCATGCTTCTTGATAATGTATTATTTTTATCAGTATTTAATGCACTGATTACGACGTCACAATCTTTCATTGAGTGTAGAAGGTCAGCTTTATTTAACACATCACCTTCATATATAGTTAACAATGGAGATTTAATTTTTAGTTTTTCTCGTGATCTAGTTAAAACACTAACTTGATGTCCGTCATTTAAAGCAGTATTTAAAATATTGTTACCAACTCTTCCAGTAGCTCCTAATAAATATATATGCAATATAAATTCTCCTTTAATATGTTATTTTGATGCTTGTTTTTGACCAATTAATTTATAGTAAACAAAGTATAATGATGGAATCATTATAAGAGTAAATAGACTTGAAAATAGAAGTCCAGCTATAATCGTGATTGCTAAAGGTTCAAATAAAGGGTCACCTGAAAAAGCCACTGGCATCAATGCAACGATTGATGTAACAGAAGTTAACAGGATCGGTTTAATCCGTGCGTATCCTGAATTAACGATAGCTTCAGTGATATCCATAGATTCTGTTAATCGACGAGCTTCTACAAAATCAATTAATACAACAGCGTTTCTAACGACAATACCAGTTAAAGAAACAATTCCCATAACACCAAGGAAACTAAGTGGTGTTTGCGTAATAAATAAGCCGAGTATGGCACCAGAAATACCAAGATAAACTGCAAATAACACTAAGAATGGTAGAGTAAATGACTTAAATTGAAATGCAATAACTAAATAGACAAGTAACAAGACAACTAAGAATAAAATACCAATTTCAGCGAAAAATGCTTGTTGGTCTGAATTTTCGCCTCCTGTAGAAATTGTATAGTCCTCAGAGATGTTATCTTTTTCTTTATCTGCAATTTCAAGCATATTATCTTCAAAACCATCACTATCACCAAAAGCTTTTAAGGTAATAGCTCTTTCGCCTTTATCATGTGGAATTTGAGCTATTTGTGATATTTTTTCAGAAGAAACTAATTCATCTAAAGAAATAAAGCTAGGAGGTCCTTCATTGTTCATTGAAGGAATTTCTATATTTGATAAATCGATCTCTTCACCTTCAGTAATACCATCTTCTTTTAAAACGACTTGTTTTGGAATATCTTTTTCATAAAGGTTATATAAAGGAACGCCTTGTGTTAATAATTGTAATTGATTTGTTACAACATCAAACGCAATGTTGTTATCTTCAAGTGCATCTCTGTTAGGTGCATATTCAATAGCAGGAACTGAGTCACCTAAATTATCTGTTACAATATTAGCACCTTTATTAAGCATTTTATTTTTTAAGTCATCACGTATGTTTGATAATTCATCTATATCTTCACCAGACACAGTAATAGTCACTGGTGCGCCTACAGGTGGGCCTTGAACGATTGTATCAAGGAATATTTCTGCTTCGCCATATTCACTACGTAACTTAGATTCCCATTTCTCAATAAATTCAGAAGCACTAGTTTGGTCTTTATTTATTCGAAAAACTGCTTGACCAGTATTATTTCCAGTATTATCCATAGAAGCTGCGAATAAACTCGGTAATCCATCTCCAGCAAAAACGGCAGTTTCCTTCACATTATTATCTTCATTTAAAACATAATCAACGATGTTATGGATTTTTTTATCTGTTTCATCAATGGCTATGTCAGTATCCAGTCGTACGTCCATTGTCACTTCTTCTTTATCAGCAGCAGGGAAAAATTCAAAAGGTGTTACAAAAGCTAATAATAAGAAACTTGTCGCAATGATTAATCCGCCAATACTAACAATAATAGGACGTTTTAATACTTTTCTTAAAATCGTTTCTGAATAAAATCCGGCAATTTTTTCTAAAGGTTTTCCAAGAAATCCAGGTGTATCTGATATTTTTTTGTTACGACGCTTTGTTTTTATGAATTGAAGCATTGGCACAAGTGTAACTGAGAGAATCGTTGATGCAATAATTGTTGTAATAAGTATACTCGGAAGTGCTTTAATAAATGCTCCGTTTCCACCAGAAAGTAAAAGTAAAGGTGAAAAAGTAACAACAATGGCTAAACTAGAAGAAATAATAGAAGTATAAACTTCTTTAACACCATTTACAGCACCATTTAATGCCGAATCTCCTAATTTATATCGGCGTTGGATGTTATCATTTACTACGATACTATCATCAACTAAAATTCCAATAGCAATAATTAATCCGATAACAGAAATTTGATTTAAATCAACACCCATATAAGGGATTGGAATTAAGCCGATCAATACAGAGGCTAGAACAGTTAATGCTACAGCAAATGAACCAAATAAGGTTAATCCAGAAGTTGTTATAATCAATACTGCAATAACAGCAAGTAATAACGAAACATATAAACTATCAAATATTGAGTTCACGTTATCAGCTTGCGATTCATAAGTGTGTACAGTAATTTCTTCAGGAAGTTGATCTGCATATTCATTCATTTTATTATCAACTAACTCATCTATTGAAGGAATGTCTTGTTTTGGTTGTAAGAAAACAGTATAAGAAATAGCTTGTTTTCCTTCAAATGTAACAATATCTTCCGCATCTTTTGAAACTTCATTTATATTTGCAACTTTTTCTAAAGGTACAGCGCTTTGTCCAACTTGAATTTGTTTTAGTTTTTCAATCCCTTCATCTTCTTGAACAGTTAACGCGACTCGTTCATTGCCATCGTTATGGGTGCCAAGTGATATAGGTTGATTTGCTTGTTGTAGGGAAGTTAATACTTCATTAGGTTGAATTTGTTCTTCAGCTAATTTTTCAGAATCAAGCGTTACAATAATTTGTTTTTCATTAAATCCTTTAACAGTTGTTCCCGCGATTCCTTCTATCGATTCAATCTCTTCAGATAAATCTGCGAGTGACGTTTCCATATCCTTTAAATTCTCTTCATCTCCAGTAAACATATAGGATACAAGTGGAAATGTCTGATCGAGTTTGTTAACTTCAGGTGTTTGAATATCTTCAGGTAGATCACCTTCAGAACGTTGTATTTCTTGTTGTAATTGGTTGATTGTTTGTTCATTATCAACGCCATCTTCTAAAGCAATTGTTATAATAGAAGCAGAATCTGCAGAAACAGATTCCATTGAATCGATTCCATTAATTTTTTTAACTGATCGTTCCAAAGGATCAGTAACTGTTTTTTCAATTTCTGCAGGCTCAGCTCCGGGCAGAATTGCAGACACCATCACAACATCGACTGGTGTTTCTGGTATTTCTCTTTTTGGTAAAGTTAAAAATGTATAAACGCCTACGAGCATTAAAATTAGTATTAAAAAAATGAATAATTTACTTCGTTCTAGTATAAACTTCATTGGTCTACTTCCTTTCCCAACTTAAAATTAATTTTTTATAATATCATCTATTGTATAAGAAATCATTAAATGTTTTGGCTTAACAATATCAGTGTATTTCCATACACCACTTCCACCAATATAAAATGATATATGAGAATGTTTATTAGCTATCTTATCAAGTTTATCTAATAAATCAGGATCTCTTTGAAAAGGTTGCAAAGTTGAAGCTGATAACAACACTTTTTTTGGTTTAATTCGTTCAATTAGTTTTTCAATCGAAGAAAACTTAGGAGACGCAGCTATTCTGATTGTTCTCCATCCCCGAATTTCTAATTGTAATAATAAAATTTGTAAGGGAATTTCATGATTTTCATTAGGTAAACAAAAACCGAGTATTAAAGGATCATCAATATTATTAGAAAAACTTCGATCAATTTGCGTTAAAAAATCTCTAACAACTAAACTTGATATCGTTTCTTGGCTTTCATCCCAAGCTTTTTCTTGCCATAATCTGCCTATTTCTTTTAAGAAAGGTTGTACAGTGTTTTTTAAAAATAAATCAAGCCCGTATTGTTGGTTTGCTTGGTTTAACAAAGTCATTAATTTTTCTTCATCATAAATAGTCCCTGCCTTGATAAGGTCAGCTACGTAAGGACTTGAAGTCACTTCTTTTGGTGTTTTTTGATTTAAAACTTGTTTCTCAGCAATGATATTAACTGCATCTTTAAGCGAATAATTTTGATCACGTAAATTTTTTAAAGACTTTAATGTGACTATGTCCTCGTAGGTATAAATGCGATATCCATTATCTAATCGTTCTGGTTTTACAATTTGATATCTATTTTCCCATTTACGAATTAATTGTTCAGAAATACCAGTTAATTCTGAGACTTCTTTTATATAGTAAAGTTTATTATTTATTCTTTTCATCTTGTCCACCCTCTACAAAAATCTGTCTTAATAATACCATAACATTATACAATTTAATTGAAATATGTATAATGTTATAATTAAATAAAAGTTTTTAGAGGAGTTAATACAATGAATAAAAAAGTTAATGTTATTGGTGTCGGACTTAACAAAATTAATTGCTACAATCGAAGAAATAAATGAAGATGATGTTGAAGGATTCATGGCTTATTTAGAAGAGATTTATCGTCGATTTAGAATAGCTAAAAATGACTTATTACAAAAACCTTTTAGAAATAAATCAGACTTTTACAATCCTTATATGTTAAAGCAAGGTTTAAAATTAAAAACATTTGATACAGCTGATCAATTTTTAAGTAAATATATAAAAGGCGATCGTTTAAAAAATATGATTAGTATTCAAACACTTTATATAGGTATCTCACCCTACAATGGACCATCGCTCTATTCGATGATTTTAATGGTTGATATTAATCAATATTATTGCATGGGGATTGGGGATTTATTCATTATTTTATTTCATGCCTTTGTTTTAAAATACCATTAAGTTATTTTGAAAAAAATAATAAATTATTTAAAACAAGAAAGTGGGAACAATCAGGGCAAATTTGGCAAAAAATATTTAAAGTAAAAAAATGGAAAAGTCGTATAATTGAAGGGTCTTCTATTGCTAAAGAAAGCTACGATAAAAGTCATTTGCATGGCACGAAGAGAAGTGATTTAAGTACTTTTGCTGCAGAAACAAGACGTGCAGAGCTTACTCATTGGATGTTAATTTTACCTGCACCACTATTCTTTTTATGGAATCCAATTTGGGCAGGATGGGTTATGATTATTTATGCACTAATAGCTAACCTCCCCTTTATTATTATTCAACGTTATAACCGGGGAAGAATTTCAATGATTCTTAACAAAACATAAAAAACATCCTACTCACATATAAATGCGGAGGATGTTTTTAGTTATATGGATTAATGTGAACAAATACATCACTTATCTCAGGATGAGTGTTCATTAAAGTAGTTTTGGCTGATTTACCAATATCATGTCCTTCTTTAACATTTAAACGAGAATCAACACTGATTTTTAAATCAATAATAATATAACTACCATGTGTTCTTGCAAGCAGTTCATCTACATTATTGATTCCTTCTATAGATAGAATTGTTTCTTGATATTTCTTAGTATCTTTATCACTCAATACTTTTTCTAAAATAACAATTGAAGATTCTTTTGCTAAATTATAACCAACTTTAATAACGATAATCGAAACAATTATACCTGCAACAGCATCACCATATACTAAAAAAGTTAAATTTAGTTTTTCACCTAACAGAGCAGCACCAACACCAATTAAAACAGCAATTGAAGAAAGTGAGTCCGAACGATGATGCCAAGCATCACTTATAAGTGCTGTGCTATTATATCTTTTTCCTAGACGCATTTTATATTGAAAAAGTATTTCTTTTAAAATAATTGAAAAGATGATTATAATTAATGCTAAGGTTGTCGGGGCGACAGGAGTGTCACCAAAGAAGATTTTAGCAGAAGAAATGCTAATTTCAATTCCTACAACGATTAATAATAGCGCAACGATGATAGAAGCAATGTTTTCAGCTTTACCATGACCATAAGGATGTTCTTTATCTGGAGGTTTATTAGATATTCTAACTGCAAATAAAATAACAACTGAACTTACTATATCAGAAGCAGAATGGAGCGAATCAGCAATTAAAGCTCTACTACCAGAAATGACTCCTCCAACTCCTTTAATAATTGCTAAAAATAAATTAGCGAATATACCAACCCATGTTGCTATATATATTTTTTTTGAATTTAAATTCATTACAATCTCCGCCTTTACCTACTTTATATAGTGTAGCAGAACATTGTCATGTGGGTCTAGAGCAATGATATTCGCTAACTAAAACATGACTTATAGAGTGCAATAATGTTTCGTAAATGCAACAAAAAAACGTGCTAAAAAATTTTTTTATTGATAAGATAGTAATAATATAAAATGGAGGGATAAATGTGAAGTTAATAACATATTATGAAAATAATGAACCACATTTAGGAATCAAATTAGATCAGGGCGTGCTTCCTGTTGCTTTAACGGATCAAACAGCAAATATAGACTTGCCCAAAACAATTCAAGAAGTGATTGATCAAGGGAAATCAGGTAAAATTCTTTTAAAAGAATTAATAAAGAATAGTAC
>Ga0209487_1003609_pt1 | contig 12089 bp, 23 predicted proteins | sample Poulit2012_FD_187524 | JGI IMG/M metagenome (GOLD analysis project Ga0209487, IMG submission 187524) | Agricultural soil microbial communities from Georgia to study Nitrogen management - Poultry litter 2012 (SPAdes) (version 2) | ecosystem: Environmental > Terrestrial > Soil > Agricultural land... | reverse complement strand
CGATCCGTTATGTCCGATGATAGAGACCCAGTCCCCGGATTTAAATGATAGAGTGACGTCATCAAGCACTTTGGGGGCATCTGCCTGATATTGATATGTTAAGTTGTTAATTTCTATCATCTTCTCCACCACCATTTTTATGTAAAAAAAGCGCGTACCCTGCATAAGAGCCGCGCGTTTATTCATTATAGCCTGCAGGATACGTAGAGCTAAACAAAAAGAATCTTGTTCTTTTTATTTTAACACTCACTCTGCTTTTAATTATTCAGCATCTTCTGAAGTTGCAACTGCACCTTCAACAAACTCGATGATAACAAGTTCAGCACCGTCACCACGACGTTCGCCTAATTTTTTAATGCTTGTATATCCACCTTGACGATCTTCAAAACGTGGAGCAATATCATTAAATAATTTTTGAAGTGCATCTTGAGTTGTTCCATCTTCATTAAGAATTTCAACGTTGCGCACTGTTTGACCTGCACGACGTCTCGCAGCGATATCGCCACGCTTACCAAGAGTTACAAGTTTATCTGCGACACTGCGCAGTTCTTTTGCACGCTGCTCAGTTGTAGTGATGCGTTCACTCACAATCAATGAAGTTGCAAGGTCACGTAACATTGCTTTTCTCTGGCTTGAAGTACGGCCTAATTTTCTGTAGCCCATGTGAAATAACCTCCTTTATCAGTCTTCTTTGCGGAGTCCCAGTCCGAGGTCTTCCAATTTGAACTTAACCTCTTCCAGAGACTTGCGTCCTAAGTTTCTGACTTTCATCATGTCCGCCTCTGTTTTATCAGTAAGCTCCTGAACAGAATTGATTCCAGCACGCTTTAAGCAGTTGTAAGAACGTACGGATAAATCTAATTCTTCAATAGACATTTCAAGTACTTTTTCTTTCTGGTCTTCTTCTTTTTCAATCATGATTTCTACATTTTGTGCTTCATCAGTCAAGCCGACAAAGATATTCAAATGCTCAGTCATAATTTTAGCGGATAGTGAAACTCCTTCTTGCGGTGTAATCGAACCGTCAGTCCACACATCCAGCGTCAACTTGTCAAAGTTTGTCATCTGGCCTACACGTGTGTTCTCAACAGTGTAGTTGACTCTCTCAATTGGAGTATAGATGGAGTCTACCGGGATAACACCGATGGATAGTTCACTCTTATTGTCATCGGACAAGGTATATCCACGGCCGCGATTCGCGATCATTCTCATCCTGAACACACCGCCGCTGCTTACAGTTGCGATTTTAAGATCAGGGTTCAAAATTTCAACATCACTGTCATGAGTGATATCTGAAGCTTTTACTTCACCTTCACCTGAAACATCTATTTCCAAAGTTTTTTCTTCTTCAGAATAAATCTTAAGTGCAAGGTGTTTAATGTTGGTGATAATCGTAGTGACATCTTCGACTACATTATCAACCGTTGAGAATTCATGAAGTACATTTTCTATTTCTATCGTTTTTACAGCCGCACCTGGTAAAGATGACAATAGTATGCGACGTAAGGAGTTTCCAAGAGTTGTTCCATAGCCTCTTTCCAAAGGTTCAACAACAAACTTACCAAACTTAGAATCTTCCGATATTTCCACTGTTTCAATTCTAGGTTTTTCGATTTCTATCATTAGTTACTTTTCCTCCCTTTAAACGCCGAAAATATTATGCAACCATGTGTTCTATTATATATGATTTGATGTCACAAATTAAGCCTTACACACGGCGACGTTTAGGTGGACGGCAACCATTGTGAGGTACAGGCGTAACATCTTTAATTGCAGTGATTTCCAAACCTGCTGACTGTAATGCACGAATAGCTGCTTCACGACCGGCACCAGGACCTTTAACTGTAACTTCTACTGTTTTAAGACCATGTTCCATTGCTGCTTTAGAAGCTGTTTCTGAAGCCATCTGAGCTGCGAATGGTGTTGATTTCTTAGAACCTTTAAATCCTAGAGCGCCTGCTGATGACCATGATAAAGCATTACCAAATTCATCAGTGATCGTTACGATCGTGTTATTGAATGTTGAGCGGATGTGCGCAACGCCCGCCTCTATATGCTTTTTCACCTTACGCTTACGACTTTGTTGTCTACGAGCCATCATTACTCCTCCTTTACTTTAAATTATTTTCTCTTGTTTGCTACTGTTTTAACTGGGCCTTTACGAGTACGGGCATTATTTTTTGTCTTCTGTCCGCGTACTGGTAGGCTGCGACGGTGACGGATACCTCTGTATGAAGCAATTTCCATCAAACGTTTAACGTTCAGGTTTTGCTCACGACGAAGGTCACCTTCTACTTTATAACTGTCGATAACTTCACGAATTTTGTTCAGTTCTTCTTCAGTCAGGTCTTTAACACGTGTTTGATCAGAAACGCCAGCTTTAGCGACGATTTCTTCTGCTCTTGTGTTACCAATTCCGTAAATATAAGTTAAAGAAATAACGACACGTTTATCACGTGGTACGTCAACTCCTGCTATACGAGCCATAGTTTTACACCTCCGTTTTTATTATCCTTGCTTCTGTTTATGCTTAGGGTTTTCACAGATTACCATAACTTTACGATTTCTGCGAATAACTTTACATTTTTCACAGATCGGTTTTACTGATGGTCTTACTTTCACGAGTATTACCTCCTTAAAATGTGGAGTCCATTATTTGAAACGATAAGTGATTCTGCCACGTGTTAAATCATATGGTGACATTTCAATTGTAACTTTATCGCCAGGAAGAATACGTATATAGTTCATACGGATTTTACCTGAGACATGTGCTAAAATCTCATGTCCATTCTCTAGTTCAACTTTAAACATTGCATTCGGTAAAGTATCGAGTACTGTACCTTCAAGTTCAATTACATCCTGTTTACTCACTTCAATTCCCCCTTTACAGTTTCATATTTCTGTCGAAATATACTTCAGGTGAAGATCGCATTCACTTAACGTCAAATAAATATTGAACTCATATATTTTTATAATAAGTTACGTAATATTCACCTTAAAGTACTGTTTAGAGGTGAACATTTATAAGTTTTGTAAAATGTCATCAATCTCAACAAATACATCATCGATGTCTTTAGAGCCGTCCACATTGACAAGAACATCCTGTTCTTTATAAAAATCAAGCAGAGGCTGCGTTTGTTTTAAATTAACTTCCAGACGATTTGCAACAGTTTCCGGGTTATCGTCTTCACGCTGGTATAGCTTTCCGCCGTCGAGGTCACAAACGCCCTCTTGTTTAGGCGGGTTGAAGACCAGATGGTATGCTGTTCCACAGACTTCACAAATACGTCTTCCTGTCAGACGGTTCATAAGTTCCTCTTCATCAACATCGATATTGATTGTACGGTCGATTTGAGTCCCCAACTCGTCCATTATATCATTCAAGGCTTCAGCCTGCTCAACAGTACGAGGAAATCCATCCAGTAAAAAGCCTTCTTTAGCATCACTCTGTGACAGACGCTCTTTAACGATTCCTACAGTGACTGAGTCAGGTACAAGTTCACCTTTATCCATATATGACTTTGCTTCTTTTCCAAGCTCAGTTTCATTTTTAATAGCCAGCCGGAACATATCACCAGTAGAAATATGAGGGATCGGGTATTTCTTGATAATCTTTGAGGCCTGTGTTCCTTTACCTGCACCAGGCAAGCCCATCAATATAATATTCATCCACTTAATCCTCCTACCTGCGTTTTCTAAAGCCGCGGTATTCTCTTTGGTTTGCTTGTGCTTCTAATTGTTTCATTGTTTCTAATGCTACACCGATCACGATCAGTAAACTTGTACCACCGACTTGGATAGCTGGAGGCAAGTTTAGTAGATTAGTCACAATTAAAGGTATGATTGCAATTACTGCGAGGAATAACGAACCAACAAAAACAAGTCTGTATAGTACGCTTGTAATGTAGTTCTCTGTGGTTTTACCCGGTCTGATACCAGGTACATAACTTCCTTGTTTCTTCAGATTGTCAGCCACCTTTTCAGGATTGACCTGGACAAATGAGTAGAAATACGTGAAGCCTATGATGATAAACATATAGAATATCATGCCCACATAATTCGTCGGATCAGAGAATCGTGCAATCGTCTGTGCCCAGTCAGCGTCGGGAAAGAACAATGTCAGCGTTTGCGGCATCATGAAGAATGCCATTGCAAAGATGACCGGGATTACACCTGCAGGGTTAACTTTTAATGGTAGGAAAGTCGACTGCGGTGCAAGTTGTGAAGTTGTTCTTTGACGTTTCGCATACTGGATCGGGATTTTACGAACTGCCTGCAGTACGAATACAGCAAATGCAGTTAATAATAATAAGAATATTATTAAACCGGCTAATTCCAAAATCGCCAATGTAGTGTCTTGTGAACCAGTAAATCTCTGTTGATATAACTGGATTAAAGCACTTGGTAATACAGAAAGGATCCCTGCAAAGATAATGATTGAAATACCATTACCTACACCATGTTCAGTAATTTGTTCACCAAGCCACATTAAGAATGCAGTCCCTGTAGTCAAAACAATCGCGATCAATAAATATGAACCAATATTATTATCGTTAATCAGCATTCCATTAAACATCTGGTTGAATGCATAACTCATTCCAATAGACTGGATAAATGCCAGTACAATTGTGAAATAACGAGTAAACTGAGCAAGTTTGCGCCTTCCGACTTCACCTTGTCTCGCCCACTCTGAAAACTTTGGAACAACATCCATTTGTAATAACTGAACAACAATTGATGCAGTAATGTAAGGCATTATTCCCATCGCAAGGATAGAGAAGTTCATCAATGCCCCACCACCGAAAGTATTCATAAGATCAAGTACGCCCTGCTGGCCCTGATTCATATCGAATACACCTGGATCTACACCAGGTACAGGAATGTAAGTCCCTATTTTAAATATGACTAACATTATCAGGGTAAAGAAAATCTTATTGCGTATTTCCTTTATCCTAAAAAAATTGGTGATTGTGCCAATCATTAGATCACCTCATAATTTCCGCCCTGTTCCTCAATTGCTTTAGCAGCTGAACCAGAAAACTTATGAGCTTTAATTGTTAATTTCTTTTCTAGCGTACCATTTCCAAGCACTTTAATACCAGATTTTTCAGCCTTAACAATACCATTTTCCAATAACAGCTCTGGAGTAACTTCTGTTCCATCTTCAAAACGGTTTAAATCACTTAAGTTAACAATCGCAAAGTCCTTGCGGTTAACATTCGTGAAACCGCGTTTTGGAATACGACGGAATAATGGAAGTTGTCCACCTTCGAACGTCAAACCTACGCCGCCGCCTGAACGGGAGTTTTGACCATCATGTCCGCGTCCAGCAGTTTTACCTCTGCCTGAGGACATACCTCTGCCAACACGGTGACGTTTATTACGCGCGCCTTCTACAGGTTTTAATTCGTGTAATTTCATCTTCGCACCTCCTATATCATAATATCATTATTTTTCGTCTACTTTAACCAGATGACTGACTTTTTCAACCTGACCTCTGATCTGAGGAGTATCCTCGTGCTCAACTGTCTGGTTGATTTTTTTCAATCCTAGTGAAGCTACAGTTTTCTTCTGAGTTTCCGGTTTCCCAATAACACTTTTTTTGAGGGTAATTGTAATCTTTGCCATTTATATTGTCCCTCCTTAATTTATAATCTCTTCTACTGTTTTACCACGTAGTTTCGCTACTTCTTCAGCACTCTTAAGTTCAGAGATACCTGTCAATGTCGCACGAACTACGTTGATCGGTGTGTTTGCACCAAGTGATTTACTCAGGATATCTGTAATACCTGCAAGCTCAAGTACTGCACGGACCGGTCCACCTGCGATAACACCTGTACCAGGAGCAGCTGGTTTCATGAACACTTGTCCTGAACTGAATCTGCCGATAATTTCATGTGGAATAGTACCTTCTACCATAGGCACTTCGATTAAGTCTTTTTTAGCAGCTTCTACTGCTTTCTTGATAGCTTCCGGAACTTCCTGTGCTTTACCAGTACCGAAGCCGACACGTCCTTTTCTGTCTCCAACAATAACCAGTGCTGAGAAACGGAAACGACGTCCACCTTTTACTACTTTAGCAATACGGTTTATAGTAACCACTCGTTCTTCGAATTCTTTTACTTTATCATCTCTACGAGCCATTTATGCTTTCCCTCCTTTGATTAGAATTGCAGACCATTTTCACGTGCTGCATCAGCTAGTGCTTTAACGCGTCCGTGATACAAATAACCGCCACGATCAAAAATTACATTTTCAATGCCTTTATCCACTGCACGTTTTGCAACTAGTGCACCGACTTCTGAAGCTGCATCTTTATTAGAACCGCTGTCCAACTTAAAGTCAGGGTCTTGAGATGATGCGCTGACTAAAGTCGTTTGACTGTTATCATCAATAACTTGTGCGTAAATGTGTTTGTTTGAGCGGAATACGTTCAAACGTGGTTTTTCAGCAGTACCGCTTAATACGTTACGTATACGCTGATGTCTCTTTAGACGCACTTTGTTTTTATCTACTTTAGAGATCATTGATGTTCACTCCTCACTTGTTTAATTATTTACCAGTTTTACCTTCTTTTTGACGAACGATTTCGTCTTTGTAACGAATACCTTTACCTTTGTACGGCTCCGGCGGTCTTACAGCACGGATTTTTGAAGCCAATGCTCCAACGTATTCTTTGTTGATACCTTCTACTTTGACTTTAGTGTTTCCATCAACTGAAAGAGTTAATTCGTCAGAAGGTTCAAATTCAACCGGGTGAGAAAGTCCAACGCTCAATACCAGTTTTTTACCTTGCATTTGAGCACGGTAACCAACACCCACAAGTTCTAAGTCTTTACTGAAACCGTCAGAAACACCTACAACCATGTTATTGATTAAAGAACGAGTTGTTCCGTGTACTGTGCGGTGTTCTTTAGAATCACTTGGACGTACAACTTCAAGTGTATTTTCTTCTTGTTTAAATGTCATCTCTTCATTAAAAGTGTTTACCAGTTCACCTTTAGGTCCTTTAACAGTAATTGTTGAACCGTCAATATCAACTGTCACTCCACTTGGAATATCAATGACGCGTTTACCAACACGACTCATATCGATTACACCTCCTAAAATATATTACCAAACGTATGCGAGTACTTCCCCGCCGATATTTCTTTTACGTGCTTCTTTATCTGTAAGTACGCCTTCAGATGTTGAGATCAATGCAACACCTAAGCCGTTCAGAACTTTTGGAAGCTCTTCTCTTTGAGCGTAAACTCTAAGTCCTGGTTTTGAAATACGCTTTAAACCGGTGATAACTCTTTCGTTATTACCTCCGTATTTCATGAACATGCGAATAACACCTTGTTTATCATCTTCGATGTATTCAACATTTTTAACGAATCCTTCTAATTTCAGGATCTCGGCAATTTCTTTTTTAATATTTGATGCAGGGATTTCTAATGATTCATGTCTGACGATGTTCGCATTTCTGATGCGTGTCAGCATATCTGCAATTGGATCTGAAACTGTCATTTAAATTTGCCTCCTTTCAATTTATGGCGATTACCAGCTTGCTTTTTTGACGCCAGGTATCTGGCCTTTGTAAGCAAGTTCACGGAAACATATACGGCATAGTCTGAATTGACGAATTACTGAATGTGGGCGTCCACATCTTTCACAACGAGTATATTCTCTTACTTTAAACTTTTGTTTCTTTTGCTGTTTAGCAATCATTGATTTTTTAGCCACATTTTCGCCTCCTTAATAGCTTACTTTTGGAATGGCATACCGAACTGAGTTAATAGTTCTCTTGCCTCTTCATCTGTCTTTGCTGTTGTAACGATTACAATGTCCATACCTCTTACTTTTGAAACTTTATCGTAGTCAATTTCAGGGAAGATCAGTTGTTCTTTAACACCAAGTGTGTAGTTGCCGCGACCATCAAATGCTTTTTTAGAAACACCTCTGAAGTCTCTTACACGTGGTAGTGAAACCGAGATGAGTTTGTCTAAAAATTCATACATTCTTTCACCGCGCAGTGTTACTTTGGCACCGATAGGCATACCTTCACGGAGTCTGAATGTTGCAATTGATTTTTTAGCTTTTGTAATCAAAGGTTTCTGACCTGTGATTGCCTGCAGTTCTTCAACAGCTGTATCCAATACTTTAGCGTTTTGTACTGCATCTCCAACACCCATGTTAACAATGATCTTTTCTATTTCAGGCACTTCCATTACAGAAGAATAATTAAATTTATTTACAAGTTCTGTTTTGATTGATTCATTGAATCTTTCTTTTAAACGAGCCACTTAAAGTCCTCCTTTCACTTATACTGATTAATTGTTTTCAACTACTGGAATTTCTTTTCCGGATTTTGCAGCAACTCGGACTTTCGTTCCGTCCTCTTTGACTTCATAACGAACACGAGTACGTTCACCTGATTCAGGATCAACGTGCATTACGTTTGATACATGAATCGCTGCTTCAGTTTCTAAAATTCCACCTTCAGGGTTCATCTGTGAAGGTTTTTGATGTTTCTTAACGATATTGACGCCTTCAACTACAACTCTTTCTTTTGCAGGGATGGCTTTAAGGACCGTTCCTTCTTTACCTTTATCTTTACCGCTAATAACAACGACTTTATCACCAGTTCTTACGTGCATGAAAATCGCACCTCCTTATATAAATTGGGATTATAATACTTCTGGTGCAAGTGAAATAATTTTCATGAAGTTACCTTCGCGTAATTCACGGGCAACCGGACCGAAGATACGTGTACCTCTTGGACCTTTATCATCACGAATGATAACACATGCATTTTCATCAAATTTGATGTATGAACCATCTTCACGGCGAGCGCCGGTCTTAGTTCTGACGATGACAGCTTTTACAACTTCACCTTTTTTAACAACGCCACCAGGCGTTGCATTTTTAACTGTTGCAACGACGACATCACCGATATTCGCAGTTTTACGTCCAGTACCACCCAATACTTTGATTGTTAATACTTCACGCGCACCTGAGTTATCTGCAACTTTCAAGCGGGATTCCTGTTGGATCATGCGAATGGACCTCCTTTATCTTCGATAGTTTAAATAATTACTGACTCTTCTACAATTTCTACTAAACGGAAGCGTTTAGTCGCTGATAACGGACGCGTTTCTTCTATACGTACCACGTCGCCCATTTTTGCACTGTTTTGTTCATCGTGTGTTTTGTATTTCTTAGAATATTTAACACGTTTGTTGATGATAGGGTGTCTTTTGTAAGTTTCAACAAGTACCGTGATTGTCTTATCCATTTTGTCGGATACTACGCGGCCCTGGTAAACTTTACGTTCGTTTTTCTCTTCCACTATATAACCCTCCTATATTATTGATTAGCCTTAGCTTCTTCTAGCTCTCTCTCGCGAATTGTTGTTTTCATTCTTGCGATTGTTTTTCTGACCGTTTTGATACGAGCAGTGTTTTCTAGCTGACCAGTAGCTAGCTGAAAGCGTAGGTTGAATAGTTCTTCTTTTAATTCCTTAACGTTATCTTCGATTTCTGACGTTGTTAAATCACGGATTTCATTAGCTTTCATTCGTATCACCACCTAATTCTTCACGTCTGACGATTTTAGTTTTTACCGGAAGTTTGTGGCTTGCAAGGCGAAGTGCTTCTTTGGCAACCTCTTCTTCAACACCAGAAACTTCGAACATGATTCTTCCAGGTTTTACAACTGCAATCCATCCTTCAACTGCACCCTTACCTGAACCCATACGTACTTCTAATGGCTTCTTTGTATATGGCGTGTGTGGGAAAATATTAATCCAAACTTTACCGCCACGCTTCATGAAACGTGTCATTGCAATACGTGCTGCTTCGATCTGTCTTGAAGTGATCCATGCAGTAGTAGTTGCCTGTAGACCGTATTCACCAAATGATACTTGATTACCGCCTTTTGACAGTCCTTTAGTATTCGGACGGTGCTGACGACGGTACTTTACTCTTTTAGGTAATAACATAATCAATTTCCTCCTTTACTTGTTATCTTTTTTTACAGGAAGAACTTCTCCACGGTAGATCCATACTTTGACACCTAATTTACCATAAGTAGTGTCAGCTTCTTCATGCGCATAGTCAATGTCTGCACGTAGTGTATGAAGTGGAACTGTTCCTTCGTTGTAGCCTTCTGAACGAGCGATATCTGCTCCGCCCAAACGTCCGGATACTTGCGTTCTGATACCTTTTGCTCCAGCTTTAAGCGCTCTTCCAAGTGCTTGTTTCTGAGCTCTGCGGAATGATACCCGGTTTTCTAGTTGACGAGCAATGCTTTCCGCAACTAATTTAGCATCCATGTCGATTTTCTTAACTTCAACAACGTTGATATGAACTCTCTTACCAGTTAATTTGTTCAAAGCAGTACGTAATTTATCAATCTCGCTACCACCTTTACCAATAACCATACCTGGTTTACCAGTATGAACAGCAATATTAATTCGGTTTGCCGCACGTTCAATTTCAACTTTAGAAATAGATGCATCTTTAAGATTTGTCTCGATATATTCACGTACTTTTAAGTCTTCATGCAATAGATCGGCGAAGTCTTTATCTGCATACCATTTTGCTTCCCAATCACGGATAACACCTGTACGAAGACCAATTGGATTAATCTTTTGACCCAAATTAATTCCCTCCTTAATTTTTAAGCTTTTTCTTCTACTTTTTCGTTTTCTTCTGTTTCCACAGCCGTATCTTCTTCAATTGATGCAGGTTCTGCAACAACGATTGTTACGTGGCTGGTACGTTTGTTGATTTTTGTCGCACGACCTTGAGCACGTGGACGGAAACGTTTCAGAGTTGGTCCTTCGTCTGCGAATGCCTCTGAGACGATCAGATGATCAACATCCATGTCATAGTTATGTTCTGCGTTCGCTGCTGCTGATTTGATTAACTTCTCAACAACAGGCGAAGCTCTTTTATTTGTAAGCTGTAGGATAGACATTGCTTCTCCGACTTCTTTACCGCGGATTAAATCCAAAACAAGTCTCACTTTACGTGGAGCAATTCTAACTGTTTTAGCAACTGCTTTCGCTTGCATGTTCCGTTCCTCCTTTATAACAGGTTATTTCTTATCTTTTTGTTTTCTTGTCGTCGTCGCCGTGACCTTTGAAAGTTCTTGTTGGAGCAAACTCTCCAAGTTTATGTCCGACCATGTCTTCTGTAACGTAAACCGGTACGTGTTTGCGGCCGTCATAGACTGCAATAGTGTGCCCGATAAAGTTAGGGAAGATCGTTGAACGGCGTGACCATGTTTTTATAACATTTTTTTTGTTAGCTTCATTTAAGTTTTCAACCTTTTTCATCAAATGACCATCGACGAAAGGTCCTTTTTTAAGACTGCGTGTCATTAGTAGGAAACCTCCTTCATCAAAATTGTGTGCGGAGTATGAGTCCGCACAGCTTTATTTTATTTATTTCTTACGTTTTCTAACAATCATCTTATTAGAACGGTTTTTACCTCTGCGCGTCTTCTTACCAAGAGTAGGTTTACCCCATGGTGATAATGGTGACGGCATACCGATTGGCGTACGTCCTTCACCACCGCCGTGTGGGTGGTCGTTAGGGTTCATAACAGAACCACGTACCGTAGGGCGCTGACCTTTCCATCTGGAACGGCCTGCCTTACCAACGTTGATCAGTTCATGCTGTTCGTTGCCGACAGCACCGATTGTTGCACGGCAAGTCGCAAGAACCATTCTTACTTCACCGGATTTCAATCTTACCAATACGTATTTACCTTCTTTACCAAGTACCTGTGCACGTGCACCTGCTGAACGTACCAGCTGACCGCCGCGGCCAGGTTTCAACTCGATATTATGAACCATGGTACCTACCGGGATATCCTGTAGCGCCATAGCGTTACCCGGCTTGATGTCAGCTTCAGGTCCGCTCATGATTTCTGTACCTACAGTAATTCCTTTTGGTGCCAGGATGTAGCTCTTTTCTCCGTCTGCATATCGAACCAGTGCAATATTCGCTGAACGGTTTGGATCATACTCAATCGTAGCAATCTTTCCAGGTACACCGTCTTTAATACGTTTGAAATCAATTACTCTGTATTGACGT
>Ga0209487_1003607_pt1 | contig 12091 bp, 10 predicted proteins | sample Poulit2012_FD_187524 | JGI IMG/M metagenome (GOLD analysis project Ga0209487, IMG submission 187524) | Agricultural soil microbial communities from Georgia to study Nitrogen management - Poultry litter 2012 (SPAdes) (version 2) | ecosystem: Environmental > Terrestrial > Soil > Agricultural land... | reverse complement strand
GTTTCCAAGGTAAAATGTAGGTGGGTCATATGATCAGCCTCCAGGTATGTTTTTGTCGTTAAAAACATTGTATCTTAAAGGCAATCATATGGCCCATACTTTTACACAATTATATGGACTTTATCATCATTTTCAAATTACTTATTAATTATATAATTTTTTAATTTTAATGATATCTTTTTCAAATCATGATTTTCATTAACGTATTTAATCCCATTTACTCCCATCTCATTCAAGTCTTTATTATTTAACGACTGTAATTTTAATATAGCTTTTTTCATTTCTGAAGGATTTTCTGGTTCAATGCTTATACCATTGCCTGATTTTTCAACAAAATTAGAACTCGTTTCTACTGCAAAAATCATAGGTTTTCCACTAATCATATAATCAAACAATTTATTAGAACTTATTCCATATTTGAATACAGGAGTTTTATTTAAATGAAATAAACATATATCTGAATGTTTTAATATATGATTTACTTGATTTTTTTCAACTCTATTCAAAAATGTAACGTTATCTAAATTCATATCTGTAGCTTGTTGTATAAGATTTTCTTTTTCTGGACCATCACCAACTAATAAAAATTGAATTTGTGGTTCTTTTTTAAATAAATTTGCAGTTGTTAATAATGTGTCTAATCCGTTAGCAATTCCATGAGCTCCTGTATATGTAACAATAAATGAGTCTTTCTTTTCTCTAAAATATTGTACTGCTTCTTTTGCTATAAATTTTGTTTGAAGTGCTTTTTCATGATTATTGATATCTATTCCATTTGGTAAATGAACTATCTTATCTTTATTGATATTATATTTAGTAATGTGCTCTTCAGCATTTGGCAATACTGAAATAATTAAATCTGCTTTTTTATATAAGTATTTTTCCATTTTTTGAAACAATTTTGTTACAATTGAATTTTTCTTTAATGTACCCAGGTCAATTAAAGTTTGCGGCCATACATCTCTAATTTCAAATATAAATTTTGCATTAGCTTTTTTAGCTAATAAATATGCTGATATCCCTGTAAATAAATGTACTGATGATCCTATAATAACTTCTGGAGTTGTTTCTGTAGCAATTTTCTCTTTACCTCTTTTATATGAGTAATAAGCGAATGCTATTTGGTTTATTAGTCTTTTAATCCCGTTTGTTTTATATTTCGGAGTTTTTATATATACTCTTTCATAACCATTGATTTCTTCTTCAATATAATATTCTTTATTTTTATAGGTTTTAGTTTCTTCAAATGTATTATGGATATAACTAGCAGAAAACAGAGTGACATCTAAACCATCTTTAGAAAGATATTTCGCTAAGCTTGGGTGCCTTCCATATTCACGTGCATGATGATTCATTAACCATAACTTCAATTGTATCCCCTACTTTTCTTGATTTCTTAATAATTGTTTATCTTCAACTTTAGAATGTTCCTTAGCTGGTGTACCAACAACGAGTATTTCTTTTTCTACATCTTTTGTAACTGTACTTGCAGCTGCAACTGTTCCGTCAGATTTAATAATTTTACCAGGTAAAATGGTCGCATTAGCTCCAACTCGACCACCTGTTTCGATTGTCACACCTTTAAATTTATCTAAACGTTCTTTGCTACGTCCCATATAATTATCATTCGTCGTTACAGCATAAGGAGCCATAAAAACATAGTCTCCTAATTCAGAATAAGCAGTAACATAACAGTTTGTTTCTAGTTTACAACGTTTCCCAATTGTACAATCATTTTCAACTGCTACACCACGACCAACAATGGTGTATTCCCCTATCGTGACACGCTCTCTTAGAGTTGATAAGTCCGCAACAAATACATTATTTCCTATCGTACAATCGGCATAGACAATAGAAGAAGTTCCAATAGTCACTTCTGAACCTATCTTTGCTGGTGGTAGTTTATTAACTTCTGGTAAAATGGATGCTTTTGCACGTGTTGGTTGTTTTCCAATGACAGCATTATCTTGAATAATTACATTGTCCCCAATAACTGTGTCTGCATAAATAATAACATTATGACCTAAGGTTACGTTATTACCAAAAGTGACATTTTCTTCAATTATTACATTTTGACCTTGATTAATTTTTTTCAAACAAACGCCTCCTATACAATTAAATAAAGTACTCTTTAAGTTTTTGTGTAATTTTCCTACCAGCATTTCCATCACCATAAAGGTTCTCTATATAAGGTGGTTCTTTAAATTCATTTATTAATTTTGCTAAATCATCTTTTAAAGGATTTATTAGTTGATTCCAACCTGTTTCAACCGTTTCTATCCATTCTGTTTCCGGTCTTAATGTAAAACAAGGTACTTTAGCAAAATAAGCTTCTTTTTGAACGCCACCTGAATCTGTAATAATTGCTTTTGCATTTTTTTCTAATAATAGCATCTCTAAATAAGAGACAGGTTCTGCTATAACAATATTTTTTCCTTTTTCCAATGTTTCAAATAAATCATATTCAACTAATTTATTTTTTGTTCCTGGGTGTAATGGTAAAAAAACGGTGGATTGAATTTTCAATAATTCATTTACAATTGCCGTTAAGTTGTTTTTATTACCAGTATTTTCAGCACGATGAATAGTTCCTAAAATATAATCTTTCGCAGCCATATTAAAATCCTCTATATTATATTCTTCTTGTGCTATAGACATATTATATAAGACGGCATCGTACATGACATCACCAACTTGATGAACACCTTTTGTAATTGCCTCTTTTGCTAAATTCTTAACTGCTAAATCTGTTGGTGCAAAAAGTAATTCAGATACATGATCTGTCATTATTCGGTTAACTTCTTCTGGCATTTTTTTATTATAACTTCGCAACCCAGCTTCTATATGAAAAATAGGTATATGCAACTTACTAGCTACAATTGTAGCAGCAAGAGTTGAATTCGTATCTCCATATACAATGATTCCTTCAGGTGATTCTTTGTCAATTACTTCTTCAATTTTCATCATCATTTGAGCAGTTTGAGTAGCATGTGACATAGAACCAATACCTAAGTCGTAATCTGGTTTTGGTATATTCAATTCCTCAAAAAATATTCCTGCCATATTATAGTCGTAATGTTGGCCCGTATTAACTAACACTTCATTAAATTCTTTTCTAAGTTCTCTTGAAACTGCGGCAACTTTTACTAGCTGTGGACGAGTACCAGCGATTGTTAATATTTTTTTCATTCTTTATTTCCTTTAAAAAATGATTCAATTACTTCTACAACATATTTTTGATCTTCTTCTTTTAATTCTGGGTACATAGGTAATGATAATACTTCTTTTGCAGCTTTTTCTGTCTCTGGTAAATCCCCTTCTTTATAACCAAGTTCCGAAAAAACTGGTTGCAGATGTAAAGGCATCGGATAATAAATCATTGAATCAATTCCATTTTCTTTTAAATATGCTTGTAATTCATCACGACGTTCAACTCTTAATGTATATTGATGATATACATGATAATTTCCTTCTTTTTCTACAGGCGTTTGAACAAAGTTAGATACTTTATCGTTTAACTTTGTTGTATAGTACTCTGCGCGAGCACGACGCATTGAACTAAAGTCATCTAATTTTTTAAACTTCACATTTAAAATAGCTGCTTGCAGTTCATCTAAACGGCTATTATATCCCAATACATGATGATAATATTTTGGTTTACTTCCATGTACCCTAATTACACGACTTTTTTCTGCTAAATCTTCATTTGAGCTAACTATCATTCCACCGTCACCATAAGCTCCCAAATTCTTTGTAGGGAAAAAGCTATACGTTGCAGCTGATGAAAGTTCTCCTGGCTTTGCATTTTGATATTCTGCACCAATAGCTTGTGCAGCATCTTCAATAACTGCTAAATCATATTTTTTAGCAATTTCCATAATTGGATTCATATCAGCCATTTGACCATATAAGTGAACAGGTATAATAGCTTTTGTTTTGTCAGTAATTGCTTCTTCAAGTTGAGTAACATCCATATTATAAGTGTTTGGATCAATATCAACAAAAACTGGTTTTGCATTTGCCCGCGCTATTGCTCCAGCAGTAGCAAAAAATGTAAATGATACAGTAATTATTTCATCACCTTCTTCAACTCCCGCAGCCTGTAGAGCAATATGAATTGCATCTGATCCGTTACCAACTCCTATACCTTCAGATGTATTACTGTATTTAGATACATCTTCTTCTAGTTTCTTAACATTATCGCTTAATATATAACGTGACGAGCTCAAAACCTCATCAATTCTTTCAAGCATTTCTTCTCGCATTGTATTATATTGTTCTGATAGATCTAACATATTTACACGTTTCATAATTAATCATCCTTTATGTTATTATAAAATTCTATTAGTCTTAAACTCTCAATTTCCCAATTATATTCTTTTTCTATTGCCATTCTACCTCGTTTCCCCATTTCATTCGATTTTATGGGATTTTCAATAATCCAGCGGACTGCTTCAGCAATTTCTTGTGATGATTTAGGATTAACACAGATACCACAATTATTTTTTATAATTATTTCTTCCCATAAAGGAAAACTTGAAGCAACTACTGGCAATCCTGCAGCCATATATTCAAACATTTTTATTGGCAATGAATCTTTATAGCTTGCAAGTGGATGCAAGACTACTAAACCTACTTTAGATTTATTTAAATTTTCCCTTATTTCTTCTCGTCCAATAAAACCTAAAAAATCTATCTTATCCCATTTTTGGGACTTTTTTACTTTTTGATATTCTTTATCATTTGAAAAAGTACCAGCCAATTTAAGTTGGACGTTACTTAGCTTATTCAATGCGTTTACCATCGTAAATAGTCCACGTTTTTCTGAAATTCCACCTATATAAATCATAGAGTTTTCTTTTGCAGGATTAATATACTTTTTAGAAATAAATAATTCGTTTAAAATTGGATAATTTTTTATATCTACAACATGTTTATTTTTATCTAAAAATCTATTTTTTATATGGGGTGTTGCTGTAATTATTCCTGAAAATTTTTTAACTGAATTATTTTCATATACTTCAAAAACTTTAGAAGTTATAGTCCTTAGATTATTTGGTATCCAATATTTCGACATAATTTGTCTAGGTACATCTTCATGAACATCATAAATCACTTTTTTCCCTTTTTTTATTAATTTTTTTCCTAAAGGAATAAGTTCCGGATCATGAAAATGATAAATATCTGCATCAATTTCAAGTGCTTTTTTATAAAATTGTTTAGAGGAACTAATAATTCTTTTAATTCTGCTTTGTCTTTTTCTTTTTAAACCATGAATATATATCCCCTTGTATTTAAGATCTTTTTCATTAATAGTAACTAAATGAACTTCATTTCCTGCTTCTTTAAGTGATACACATTCCTTTAATGTTATGCGTGTATCGTTATAATTATGTACTGATGTAATATGACATATCCTCATTACTCCACCTCATTTTTTCTTATCTATTTCTATCTCAACGTTGAGCAGGATTTTTATATCTATATATTATCTTCATTAATAAAGACTTCAATCTTTTATAAAGTGATTTAGCATAACCATCCCAACGTTTTGCAACTTTTATTATTTTTTCACTTTTAAATTCTTTTCCTATAAATGTTAGTTGAGCAATTTGAAGCGAGTGATAACTAATTGTACATGTATTTTGTATCTTATTTTTTTCATTTTCCAAATCATAGACAGACCAGTAACCATTATCCCATCGTTCTATATTTTTTTCTAAACTTTTAAACGCATTTTCTGATAACTCTTTAACTCGTTCATAATCTTTATCTGTCTTTTTCATAATACTTAACAAGTCTATTATCCCTATCATTGAAAACAAATAACCATTTAATACATGTTTTGGATTATTTGTAGGATATTCTTCAAAAAAGATATCATTACCTAAATGACTTACAACTCCACCTAGTTCAATTTTTTTTTCGAATGGAATTATAGCTTTTAATGATATTTTTTTATATAAAGGATTATTTGTAAGTTGATATGCTCGTGTTAATACACTTATAATTTGCCCTTGTGCCATCCCTGACAACCAAGGTGCTTGAAGTTCATTCCAATCAAAATCATAATACCAAACTCCTTCTTCATGATAATTTATAAACCACTCTAAAGCTTTATTGAACTTTTTTAAACTTAATTTATTTTCATCAATTTTATATCTATTCCAATGCGCTAAGGTAAATGAAGCCATTCTAGTTGGATTATATGTTAATCCTACACTTTCATAATATCTTTGAGGCAAACCCTGATTATCTTTTGGAGTATAATAAAAATTTTCATCTTGTAAAGTAAACTCTAAATCTATTGGATATAACATTTCATTAGATGATTCTAAATAATTAAATTCTCTCTTACCTAAAATAAATTTCTTAATATCTTTTATTATTTTTTTATTTTTCATATAAAACACCTTTATCCCTTAGTATCTTAGTAAATTTTAATCTTGTTTTTTATCATCATAATAGTAAATAGATAGTTGTAGAAGTAAATTAAAAATACTAGCAATTAACACTGCTAAACTAAATCCAAAAAGCCCATAATAAGAAGTTAAATAATAAGCCAATAGTAAATAGACAACTAGGTAAGAGCCATTAATATATAATTGCCACTTTAGTTTATTATATCTCAAATTAAATGGCTGTAATAAAGATGATATAACAGTTATAATCGCAATTCCTGCTGTTATTTTCAATAGAGAGATTGATTCAGAAGCCCAGTCAGAGTAAAAAACTTTTAAAAAGTGTGGTGCTACAATCAAAATACCTATATATGCAGGTATAGATATTATAAAGATAATAATTATATGACTCTTTAAACTTTTTTTCTCTTCTTCTCTAACCAAGTAACTTAATATAACAGAATTCATTGGTGCTATAAACATTGATATCATCCTGCCTATAATTGTAGATGAATAATATATAGCAACATTTTTCGGGCCTAACAGTGGTAATAATAATAATTTATCAGCTTGTTGAATCGAATTTTTAAGTAGGCTTGCTATATAAAGTGATAAATTACTTTTTAATGTAGGTTTAAAGAATTTGGTTTTTTGAAATCCCTCTCTTATTAGGTTAGTGTTCATGTATATATATATATTTCCCATTATTAAACCTATAATATAAATATATTCCCAATTTCCCGTAAGTTTAAAAAGATAGGTACCTAATAAATAACCCATACTTAAAAACAAGTTATGTAACATTATTTTTTTAAAATTTAATTCTAATCGAAAGCTGACTACGTAATATTCCTTAATAATTGTTAATAATATTATCACTAATAAAAATATAATGTTTTTAAAACTAATAAAACCAATCTGTGTTGATACAATCAAAAATATTATGCTAGCATATATTATTGAATTAATAAGTAGATAATTGAAATCTCCTACTATATTTTCTTTTTTATATTTATTATTTTCGAGCAGTCTCACATTATTTAGTACATTTCCAAGTGGTAGTGCTATTAATGTAAAAACGCTTATTAAAAAAGTCGTTTCCCCATATGTTTCTGCTCCTAGTATGCTTGCTATATATGGAAGAGATATAAACTGCAAAACAGCCATTGGCATCATTAATCCAATAATATTAAATATTATATCTTCTATAATTTTTTTACGTATTTTAAAAACCTCACTTAATTCCTAGTACTTCTCTCTTATTGATTTTATATAAATTTATACATAAACCTAGAAAAATCCAGAATTGAAAATATGTTAAATATGATCCACTTACCATCAAAGGTATAAAACCTAATGAAAACCAAAATAATATATTTTCTTTGTTATTTTGATTACTTTTTAAGAAAACATTTATAAACAATATTAATAAACTTAAAATAATCGTTATTCCAAAAAACATTCCAAAAGCAACTAACACTTCTATAAAGAAATTATGTGAATACGTTTCTAATATAGATATTTCTCCAGCTAAACCTTTACCTAAAAAAGGATTTTCTTTTATTAATTTAAAGCTTTCTTCATATAATTTATCTCGACCGCTTAGATAAATTCCTTCTTCTTGGTTATTAACAAACAAATTTAATGTTCTACTTTCAATTCCATACAAATTAATAAAACTTATTATTTTATTTAGTAGGTTTATTCGAAACATGTATCCAATACTAAATATTATTGTTAAAAAAAATAGGTTTAATACAGGTTTATAAGATTTCTTTTTATCTTTTATAATAATATATAAGATAAAATACACTCCAAAACTTAGTAGTGGACCTCTTGAACCAATTGAAATTATAGTAATTAAAAGTATTAATGTATTCAATAAAAAAATATAATTATAGCTATCTAGATATTTTTTTGTATTAATAAGTAATGGGATTAAAAAATAATAACCTAATGACATACTATATCTTTCTAACGCTATATTTCCAGTTAGTAATAACATTAAAAATACAATTCCAAGTATGAATAATATATTACTTATTTTATTTAATATATTATCGAAAACATTATAATTATTTATACTTAACATATAAATTAATGATGGGATAGATACAAATAACAAATTAAAAATTATAGATTGTATGTACAGACTATTTTCTGGAAATATTAATAAATTTAATAACAAAATAAAAAAAACTATAAAATAAATTATTAAAAAACTCCCTAGTTTTCTTTTCATTATATCTTTAAATGCAATTATATAAAACAAACTTACAATAACCTTAGATAACACTTGAATTAAGTTGCCGTATGAGGTATCAAATATATTAAAATATAATAATATAATATATTGCAATAACAATATAACAAATGGGGATAAGACTGCCACACTAATTCTTACATCACTCTTGTACCTTATATCCATCTTTTAACAACACCCTATAATTTATAATACTTACTATTTTCTACTTTCTTACTATATGAATTACGAGTATCAAACACTGGTGTTTCTGATTCTAATATTAATTCATAATCAAAACTTGCATGATTTGTTCCAATTAAAATAATATCAGCTGAATTCAATAACTCTTGAGTGACTTGATCTTGTGGATATATTGTTTCATTTAAATATTCAAATGATTCTACGTGTGGATCAACAGAAGTCCATTCTGCTCCAGCTAATTCTAGCTTATCGATAATTGGAAAGATTGGTGACTCACGATAATCATCTATATTAGGTTTATACGCAATACCTAATACTAATACTTTTGAACCGTTTAATGATTTTTTATCATTATTTAATATTTCCATCATACGTTTAATGACATAGTCTGGCATGTCGTTATTTATTTCACCAGCCGTTTCAATTAGTCTTGTATGATAGCTATATTCACGTGCTTTCCACGTTAAGTACCATGGATCTATTGGAATACAATGACCACCTAGTCCAGGTCCTGGATAAAATGGCATAAAACCATACGGCTTAGTAGCTGCTGCATCAATTACTTCCCACACGTCTAAATTCATTTTATTACATAAAATAGCCATTTCATTCGCTAATGCAATGTTAATATTTCTAAAAGTATTTTCTAATATTTTCTCCATTTCAGCAACTGCAGGGCTAGATACACGATACGCATCATTATCCAATACACTTCCATATAACGCAGCTGCTACTTCTGTACATTGTTCAGATATACCACCTACCACTTTAGGGGTGTTTTTTGTATTAAACTGCTTATTACCTGGATCAACACGTTCTGGTGAATAAGCTAAGAAGAAATCTTCTCCAACTTTAAATCCACTTGATTCAAGTGTTGGTTTAATTAATTCTTCTGTTGTTCCAGGATAAGTTGTACTTTCTAAAACAATTAACATCCCAGGGTGTAAATACTTTGCAATTTCTGTTGAAGAACTTTCAACATAATTTGTATTTGGTTGTTTATAGATATCTAATGGAGTTGGTACACATATAGCAACTGCATCGACATTTGCCATTTCAGCATAGTCTGCTGTTGCACGTAATTTACCTTCCTTCACTAATTCAGCAAGTTCACTATCTAAAATATCACCTATATAATTTTCCCCAGCATTTACTGCATCAACTCTTGTTGATTGAATATCAAATCCTATGACGGTGTAACCTGCTTTCGCTTTTTCTACGGCTAAAGGTAGGCCTACATAACCTAGACCTACAACACCCACTAAAGCTTCTTTTGTATTTATTTTGTTTAATAAGTTAGTTGCATTTTCATTTAAAGTTGTCGTTGTCATTTAACTCACTCCTTTTAATTTTATTAGTGTATGCTTTTCTGCTGATTCATACATAGCAAGTACAAGTTCTAATGAACGTCTACCTTCTTCGCCATTAACAGTAGGCTCTCTATTCTCTTTAATTGCTTGAATCATATCTTCAATAATATGTTGATGACCAGGATTACCCCAAGGTTCATTCTGAATGGATTCAACAAGATTATTTTTCTCAGTTTCTTCCATATCTTTTATTTCTAATTGTTCAAAATAAAGAGCATTAGAGCCACCTATTTTAACTGTTCCATTCTCTCCAAAAATCGTAATTGATTCTTCGAAGTTTTTTGGATAAACAGTTGTTGAAGCTTGAATCATACCAAGTGCGCCTGACTCAAATTTTACAAGACCATTTGATACATCTTCCGCTTCAATATCTCTTAAGCGTGTTGCTTCCATACTAAATACTTCTTTGACATCTCCCATAAACCAAAGTAAAAGATCTAGATTATGAATCGCTTGGTTCATCAATGCACCACCATCACCTGCTTTAGTGCCACGCCAAGGTGATTGGTCATAGTATGCTTGATTTCTATTCCAATTAACAAGAGCATTTGCATGGCTAATTTTGCCAAGTGATCCAGAATCAATAATTTGTTTTAATTCTTTAACTACTGGTCGATATCGATTGGGATGGACAACTGACAATTTTACATTGTTATTTTTACATGCTTCGATAATCTTATCAGTATCTTCTAAGTTCATCGCGATTGGTTTTTCTAAAATAACATGCTTTCCTGCTTCAGCAACTTGAATTGCTAGCTTAGCATGTAATCCTGTCGGTGTGCATATTGCCACAATATCAAGATCATCACGTTGAAGCATTTCTTCAGAATTTTCGTATCCATCTGCACCATATTCATTTTTATAATAATCCATGTTTTCAACAATTTTATCACTTACTGCAATGAGGTTTGCCCCTTCAATAGCTTCAATTGCTGAAGCATGTTTTTTTGCAATAAAACCACAACCAATTATTCCTATATTCATAACAACACTTCTTCCTTTTTATGCTTTTTTATCGAATACTTTCTTTTGCTCTTTATAAACAATTCCCATCATAATTTCTTTTAACTGTTCACTTTCCATTACTTTAAACTGTTCAATTAGATTTTCTATTTTCTCACAATCCACTTCAATCGTGCGTCCTACGTAAATCTTGTCATACACTTCACCTGGTAAGATTTCGTCTTCGCCTAGGAGTTCTTCATACATTTTTTCACCTGGGCGGATGCCTGTGTATTCAATTTTGATTTCGTCTTCGGTTTGATCAGATAGTTTGATTAAGTTTTTTGCGAGATCGACGATTTTGACTGGTTCGCCCATGTCGAGGACGAAGATTTCGCCGCCTTGGGCGAGTGTGCCTGCTTGAATGACGAGTCTGCTTGCTTCAGGGATGGTCATGAAGTAGCGGGTCATTTCTGGGTCAGTGACGGTGACGGGGCCACCCGCTTCAATTTGCTTTTTAAAAAGCGGAATGACGCTGCCTCTACTTCCGAGCACGTTCCCAAATCTTACTGCGACAAATTTAGTGTCACTTTTCCCGTTCATACTTTGCACGACCATTTCAGCAATTCGTTTACTTGCGCCCATGACGTTCGTCGGATTAACTGCTTTATCTGTTGAAACTAAGACAAACGTTGCAACGTTATTTTCTGCAGCCGCTTCAGCGACATTTTTCGTACCAATGACGTTATTTTTAACCGACTCATGCGGATTTGCTTCCATAAGTGGAACATGTTTATGCGCCGCTGCGTGATAAATTTTCGTTGGTAAATGTTCTTTTATAATATCTCGCATGCGTGCTTTATCTTTAACGTCACCTATTATTGGCACAATCTCGATATCTTCCAAGTCTTTTAATTCTCTATGAATCTCGT
>Ga0209487_1003606_pt1 | contig 12092 bp, 10 predicted proteins | sample Poulit2012_FD_187524 | JGI IMG/M metagenome (GOLD analysis project Ga0209487, IMG submission 187524) | Agricultural soil microbial communities from Georgia to study Nitrogen management - Poultry litter 2012 (SPAdes) (version 2) | ecosystem: Environmental > Terrestrial > Soil > Agricultural land... | reverse complement strand
TATTCGCAGGTGTTATCGCGTTCTACCGGCGTGTTTGAAAGCTTAAAGATTGCGGATGAACTGGACATCGATAAGCTCACTGCGCAACAGACAAAGCGGATTGAGGAGTCCTTGGCAAACACTATCTACGGGACAGCGGGGGAGGTGCACGCGCAGCTTGTCGATGCCACCACGACACTTCAAGTCGATGAATTTCTCATCACTGGCGATATCCCTGACAGAGCTGGTCGCAGCCGCAGCGAGGAGATCCTGGCGGGGTTGATGTAGACGCTACTTGGTAGCGGTAGAAACCTGGTCGATGAGTTCGGAGATATTGCGCGTGGACGAGATGAGCGCACCGTAGAGCGGCCAGTTTTCTTCGCCTAGCTGGTCATGGTTGAGCATCTCGCGCGCTAGACGGTCGAGCTGGTCAATCGCGGGCTCAACATCTTCTTCCGGGTTGCTGATGCGAGTGGCAACAGTTTCAAGCACCGCCGACCACCTGGTGTGGAAATTATTATCCCAGTGGGTCTGTGAAGTTGCGGCGTCTTCTAAAGTCCGCGTGAGGTGACGCAGGTGAGCGACAGCTTCGTCGAGGCTGGAGAGCACCTGCTCGTATTTTTCGCTGGAAGAGCCCAGAAATAACAGGCGAGGATTACGACGGCGGCTATTTCTCGCGAACCGGACTTCTGACCAGGATTGGTCAAGGTTTTGACGGATATCCCTCACCGCGTCGGAGCATTCCCGGGCTTGTTCTTCATCCCAGTTGTTGTTGAATCCTTCGCTGATTTGGCCCAGGACTTCGCCGACTTGTTTGCGTAGTGCCTCAACCGTTTCTGTGGCTTGTCTATCGCGCAGTGGCGGGACCACTATGAGGTTAACGCCCACACCGATTGCGACGCCGATGCTGATTTCAATCATGCGATCTAATAGTGCTGGGACGTCTTCGGTAAAGCCTGTGGAAAGCAGGAAGATTGCTGTTGTTGCAATGGTGGCGCCTTCTTGGCGCAGGCCCGGAATGCGCGAGCCGAGCATTCCGAGAAGCAGAGCTAGGGCGTAGCTCCACACTGCAACGCCGAGATATACCCCAATTGCAGATGACAATAAAACGCCGATAGCCGATGCCACGACGGTCTGAATTCCACTGGTAATTGAGCTTGACACCGTTGGCTGCAATGCAAGAAACGCGACCCACGGCGCCAAGAAGGGCATCTGGGAATCGAGGAGATTAACGCATATCCACCACGCCGCTGTGGCCGCGATGACGGTCTTGAAGATGAGAAGAAAGTCCATGGTCAAATCGGTCTTACGCATGCTTTCACGCTCCTCGAGTCATAGATTCCAAGTCTTAGGAAGTTTAGTTCATATCGAGGTTCGACCTGAGTAATTGCATTCACTTGTACATTGAAAAGAAACGGCATTTATGATCTGACTCACATGTCCATGGCTAGGATGTGGGTAAACGTCCCAGTTCCACTTGGCCTTTATAAGGAGAAAACGTGGCTGAGAATTTCAAGCGGCAAGATATTGATTCGATTGCTGCACTTACGCTCACTCCAGAGACTGAACTGCCCACCATCACTGCGGAGAATTACCCTGCCTTGCTCGATGTATTTTCTGCAGGCCCCGCCATAGCGCAGGCGGCTGCCGAAGCAAACGGCGTGGTGTGGGAAGATCACACGATTGATGGTCCAGGTGGTTCCATAGATGTCACTGTTTTAAAGCCCGCGCAGCTGTTGGGAAATTCACCGTTGTACCTCGCCATTCACAGTGGCGGCATGATTATTGGTGACCGGTTTGGCGCGATTAACGGTGGATACGATGAGTATTCCTGGATCAAAGAACACAACATGATCATCGTGACCCCGGAATATCGCCTGGCCCCAGAACATCCAGCACCAGCTGGTCTAGATGACTGTTATGCGACCTTGGAATGGGCGGTTGAGCAGGCAGAGGAATGGGGAGTAAACAAAGACCGCATCATGGTCGGCGGGGCTTCCGGTGGTGGCGGGTTGGCGGCTGGTGTCGCATTGATGGCGCGTGACCGCGGGGAGATCGACCTGTTTGCGCAGTGTTTGATTTATCCCATGCTGGATGACCGCAATATCACTGCTTCCTCGCAGCAGTTTGCTGAACCGCACGGCAGAATCTGGCCGCGAGAGTCCAATGAATTCGCGTGGAATGCTCTGCTCGGCGAGGGGCATGAAGAAAAAGACATAAGCCCATATATCGCACCTGCGCGGGCAACTGACCTGGCAGGTTTGCCCACGACCTATATCGATGTGGGCTCAGCCGAGGTCTTTCGTGATGAAGACATCAAGTATGCCCTCGGACTACTTGAAGCTGGTGTGCAGACCGAATTACATGTCTGGCGCGGTGGCTATCACGGCTACGACGTATTTGGAGGAGCTGCACCAGTCTCACTTGAGACAACGGCAACGCGCAGCAACTGGATGCAGCGAATCTTAGCGTAGCGGTAAGCGAGAAGCAGGCCGGCAGCGCTGCGCAGGCGCAACGAAAAAGAAACGCACTGACCTGGGTTTTAAACCTAAATCAGTGCGTTTTCCTTGGGGGTGGCTGACGGGCCTCGAACCCGCGACACCCAGGCTTCCGGGCTTAGTCATAGGGTCCAAACTAGTGCTAATGTCATAGGTAGCACTCTAGATGGCGCACAGTGACTCACTTCACTGTTTCTCACACTACGGATCGTTCGGCACGTACCTGCCGATGGAGGAGATTCTGCAATGGCAACCGTAACGTTCAAAGATGCTTCCCTAACCTACCCGGGAGCAAAGGAACCCACCGTCAAGAAATTCAACCTGGAAATCGCCGATGGCGAGTTCCTCGTCCTCGTCGGCCCTTCCGGCTGTGGTAAATCCACCACGCTGCGCATGCTGGCCGGTTTGGAAAACGTTACTGACGGTGCCATTTTCATCGGAGACAAGGACGTTACCCACGTTGCACCGCGTGACCGTGACATCGCCATGGTTTTCCAGAACTATGCTCTCTACCCCCACATGACCGTGGGCGAGAACATGGGCTTCGCACTGAAGATCGCCGGCAAGTCCCAAGACGAGATCAATAAGCGCGTCGACGAAGCCGCCGCCACTTTGGGCCTGACCGAATTCTTGGAGCGCAAGCCGAAGGCCCTGTCCGGTGGTCAGCGTCAGCGTGTGGCCATGGGCCGCGCCATTGTTCGCAACCCGCAGGTCTTTCTCATGGATGAGCCGCTGTCTAACCTCGATGCCAAGCTGCGTGTTCAGACCCGTACCCAGATTGCAGCCCTGCAGCGCAAGCTTGGGGTTACCACCGTTTACGTCACCCACGACCAGACGGAGGCCTTGACCATGGGTGACCGCATCGCGGTGCTGAAGGATGGCTACCTGCAGCAGGTTGGCGCGCCCCGAGAGCTTTATGACCGCCCCGCCAACGTCTTCGTCGCCGGCTTCATCGGCTCCCCAGCCATGAACTTGGGCACCTTCTCGGTCAAGGATGGTGACGCTACCTCTGGCCACGCTCGCATCAAGCTTTCCCCGGAAACCCTCGCCGCCATGACGCCGGAGGATAATGGCCGCATCACCATTGGTTTCCGCCCGGAGGCACTGGAGATCATTCCGGAAGGCGAGTCCACCGATCTTTCCATCCCAATCAAGCTCGACTTCGTGGAGGAACTCGGTTCCGATTCCTTCCTCTACGGCAAGCTGGTAGGCGAGGGCGACCTTGGATCCTCCAGCGAGGATGTCCCCGAGTCCGGCCAAATCGTCGTCCGCGCTGCTCCGAACACCGCGCCTGCTCCGGGCAGTGTTTTCCACGCACGCATCGTGGAGGGCGGCCAGCACAACTTCTCGGCGTCGACTGGCAAGCGCCTCCCTTAAGCCCGCGTACCGGCTACCCCGAGGCACGTAATGAGTAGGGCAGTTCTAGCCATAATCAGCAGAAAAGGTGGAGTGATTCGCCATGAAAGAGTCCATGAGCATCACCTCGTCGACGTACGCGTCGGCACTGCTGACACTGCCCTGGGGTACACCCCTGGAACAGTGGCCCGATAATCTCATCGCCGCGCTGCCCAGGGGCATTTCCCGGCACATCGTGCGTTTCGTGGGAATCAACCGTGGCATCGTCGCGGTCAAAGAAATTGGTGCGCGTACCGCCCACCACGAGTACAAGATGCTGCGTGAACTGCAGCGCCTTGGTGCCCCCAGTGTGCGCCCCGTAGCCGTGATCACCGGACGCCATCCGGCAGAGGAAGACTACGGGGAGCTCACCGCAGCTTTGGTGACCGAGCACTTGGAGTTTTCCCTGCCCTATCGCGAGATCTTTTCTCGGCACCTCACGGTCGTGGACGCGGAGAAGCTCATCCGCGCCCTGTCCGTGCTGTTGGTGCGGATGCATCTGCTCAACTTCTACTGGGGAGATGTGTCACTGTCTAATACTCTCTTTCGTCGCGATGCTGAAACCTATTCCGCCTATCTCGTCGATGCCGAAACCGGGGAGTTCCAGCCCAGCCTCTCTGAATCACGCAGGCTTTACGACGTCGACATCGCCCGCGTCAACATCATTGGCGAACTCATGGACCTACAGGCGGGTGAATGCCTAGATAAGTCCATCGATGTCATCGCCCTAGGAGGCCTTGTCGAAAGCTCTTATCTTGAATTGTGGACGGAGCTCACCGCGGAGGAATCCGTCGATGCCAGTGAATATTGGCGCGTCTCTGAGAGAATTGACCGGCTCAATCAACTGGGCTTTGACGTAGGGGAGCTCAAGGTCACGAAGGACGATTCGCGGCAGGTTGTGCGCATTCGCCCTGTAGTGGTGGATCCGGGCCACTATCGTGCAGAGCTATTGAGCTTAACCGGGCTGAGCGTCGAGGAACACCAGGCCCAACGCCTATTGGGCTCGATCCAGGCCTATCAGGCCGTCGAATGCGGACCGCATGTAGGTCTTACCCAAGCCGCGCATCTCTGGATGACGAATGAATACGAACCGACTATCGCCGCCGTCCCCGTGGAGATGTTAGACAAGCTGGAGCCAGCACAAATCTTCCACGAAATCGTCGACCACCGCTGGTTCCTCGCCCAAGAAAGGGGAGGGGCTGTCACCCTCCCAGAGGCCACGGCATCCTATCTTGAATCCGTGCTTCCGGCCCGCCGCGACGAGGCTCGCCTCCTCAGCACAAACCCTTCAGACGAAGACTTGTCATAACCTCTCGCGTGCCCCAACGGCTCCTACGATCAAAAATCCTCCCTGCTTCCCTCAACTGTTTTTATATGTATTTGTATGTTTTAGGCCCGATTGCCCCATAATTGGGGAGGGTTTCAATGTCCGAATGTAGATATTGTCACAATCGGGTGTTTTGGGTCCGATTTCTTGTGAATATGTGGAATACCTCACTAAGGTGGAAGGCGGGCTAACCAGTTCACAGTCGGACTGCAATCCGCTATGAAGTACTTGGTGGCGCTGGGAAGAAGCCTTCGTTATGGGAGGTCTCCCAGACGCAATCGAATACGGGCCGGATATCCATCTCGGCTCATCACCCCGCTTTTTATCAAGAAAGATGAGGACCTTATGAAGCGTCTTACTCGCATCGCATCCATCAGCATGGCCTCCATGCTCGCCGCCGCAAGTCTCGTCGCGTGCTCCGGCTCCACCGACGAGGAAGGCGATGTTTACTTCCTGAACTTCAAGCCTGAACAGGACGCGGCATACCAGGAAATCGCAAAGGCCTACACTGAAGAGACCGGCGTTAAGGTCAAGGTCGTTACTGCCGCCTCCGGCTCCTATGAGCAGACCCTCAAGGCCGAGATTGGCAAGGACGCAGCCCCGACTCTCTTCCAGGTCAATGGCCCAGGCGGCTTCATCACTTGGCAGGACTACATGGCAGATATGTCGGACACCGAGGTAGCTAAGCAGCTGACCGAGGACATTCCGCCGCTGACCACCGAGGATGGCGAGGTACGTGGCGTTCCGTTCGCCGTCGAGGGCTTCGGCATCATCTACAACGACGAGATCTTCGACAAGTACATCGCCACGTCCGGCGCAAAGATCAAGTCCACGGATGAGATCACCAGCTACCAGAAGCTCAAGGAAGTCGCCGAGGATATGCAGGCAAAGAAGGACGAGCTCGGTATCGAAGGCGCCTTCGCCTCCACCTCGCTGACATCCGGTGAGGACTGGCGTTGGCAGACCCACCTGGCCAACGCTCCGATCTGGCAGGAGTACCAGGACAAGGGAGTCGAGGACACCAACGAGATCGAGTTCTCCTACAACAAGGAGTACAAGAACCTTTTCGATCTCTACCTTGAGAACTCCACCGTAGAAAAGTCTCTTGCGCCGTCTAAGACGGTGTCTGATTCCATGGCTGAGTTCGCACAGGGCAAGGCCGCTATGGTTCAGAACGGTAACTGGGCATGGTCCCAGATTTCCGAGACTTCTGGCAACGTGGTCAAGGAAGACAAGATCAAGTTCCTGCCCATGTACATGGGTCTGCCAGATGAAGAAAAGCACGGCATCAACGTCGGTACCGAGAACTATTTGGGCGTGAACTCTGAGGCCTCCGAGGTCGACCAGCAGGCCACCAAGGACTTCGTGGATTGGATGTTTACCTCTGAAGCTGGCAAGGAGCACGTGGTGAAGGACCTTGGCTTCATCGCACCGTTCGAAAGCTACACCGCTGAGGACACCCCGAATGACCCCCTTTCTGAGCAAGTCGCGGAAGCTATCGCTAACAAGGATCTGACCACCTACCCGTGGAACTTCCAGTACTTCCCGTCCCAGCAGTTCAAGGATGACTTCGGCCAGGATCTGTCGCAGTACGCCTCCGGAAAGCTGAAGTGGGAGGACGTCGTCAAGCACTTCAAGGACAACTGGGCTGCTGAGAAGGAATCCAACTGGGGCTAAAGCTCTATTCCCGTCCCCCTCGCCACACTCCTTCCAATAGCGGAGGGCGGGGAGGGGAGTAGGTGAGGGTTGTGGCCCGCGTCGCGAGCTTGTGTGCGAGCAGTTATTCCACATCCTCAGCTTCCTCTCCTCACCGCCTTCCCCGCTGGGAAACGTGTGGCACCACCTGAAATTAAGGTTTCACCACCATGCAAGCAACGCTGAAGAAGTACTTCCCAGTCTTTGTCTTGCCCACCCTTCTGGCATTCATGATTGCCTTCTTGGTGCCGTTCATCGTGGGTTTCTTCCTCTCCTTTACGAAGTTCACCACTATCACCAACACCAAGTGGGTTGGCATAGACAACTACGTCAAAGCTTTCTCCCAACGCGAAGGTTTCATCTCAGCCTTCGGTTTCACCGTCCTCGTGGTCATCGTCTCCGTGATCACAGTCAACATCTTCGCCTTCCTCTTGGCGTGGTTGCTGACCCGCAAATTCCGCGGTACCAACTTTTTCCGCACAGTCTTCTTTATGCCGAACCTTATCGGCGGCATTGTGCTGGGTTATACCTGGCAGACCATGATCAACGCCGTGCTTTCGCACTATGCCACGACTATTAGCGCGGACTGGAAATTCGGCTACGCCGGCCTCATCATGCTACTTAACTGGCAGCTCATCGGCTACATGATGATCATTTACATCGCCGGCCTGCAAAACGTCCCACCAGAGCTCATTGAGGCTGCCGAACTCGACGGCGTCAACAAGTGGGAGATGCTGCGGCACGTCACTATTCCGATGGTCATGCCATCCATCACCATCTGCCTCTTTTTGACTTTGTCGAACTCCTTTAAGCTCTTCGACCAGAACCTGGCGCTGACCAACGGCGCTCCTGGCGGGCAAACTGAGATGGTGGCGCTCAACATCGTCAACACGCTGTTTAACCGTATGAATGTCGAGGGCGTCGGTCAGGCCAAGGCCGTTATCTTCGTCGTCGTTGTGGTCGTCATCGCGTACTTCCAGCTGCGCGCGACCCGCTCCAAGGAAATCGAGGCTTAAGTTATGACTACCAGCACTTCAGCGCAGGCCGCTCCGGCCTCGAAGAAGAAGGATCACCAGCTTCCCTCGGATAATAAGACCCACATGTCTGGCAGCGCCAAGTTCGTGGTCTACGCCATTCTGGCGTTCTTCACCATCGTCTTCTTGGGGCCGATCCTCTTCATCTTCATCAACTCCTTTAAGTCCAAGTTCGCCATCTCCTCCGATCCTTTCTCCCTTCCCATCGGTGAAACCTGGGTCGGCTTCGAGAACTTCATGGTGGGCTTGACCAAGCAGGGCTTCTTGGAGGCCACATTGTGGTCCTTCATCATCACGATCCTCTCCGTCATCGTCATCGTGTTCTTCTCCGCGATGACCGCCTACTACATCACGCGCGTCAAGACCTGGTGGACAAACCTTCTGTACTACCTCTTCGTGGTCTCCATGATCATCCCCTTCCAGATGGTCATGTTCCCGACGGTCAAGATTGCAGACATGCTCCACCTCAACAACCCGATCGGCATCGTGGTGCTCTACCTCGGTTTCGGTTCCGGTCTGTCGGTGTTCATGTTTGCGGGCTTCGTCAAGTCCATTCCTCTGGATGTTGAGGAAGCTGCGATGATCGACGGCTGTGGTCCGCTCCAGAACTACTTCCGGGTAGTCTGGCCTATGCTCAAGCCAACTGCCGTCACCGTGGCCATTCTCAATGCCATGTGGGTGTGGAACGACTACCTGCTGCCATACTTGGTCATTGGCCTGTCCACGCGATACAAGACCATCCCGGTGGTCATCCAATCCTTCGTTGGCTCCAACGGTAACCGCGATATGGGTGCCATGATGGCCATGCTGGTCTTGGCCATCATCCCCATCGTCATCTTCTACTTCTCCACGCAGAGGCACATCATCGAAGGTGTGGCTGCCGGTGCCGTGAAGGGGTAAAAGGTTGCGATAGGTTAAAACCATGAATCGCATACTCGGCCCCGAATCGAAGTTCTATGCTGCTCTGAGCCTCTTCGCTGACCTAGTCATCGTGAATGTTCTCTTGGTGATAACGTGCTTTCCCGTATTCACCGGGGGAATGTCCTTGCGCACCGCCCACGCGGTGACCGGCCAGATGGTCCGCGAGGAAGGTTCTCGCCGCGGCTCGGCCTTCGTTCGGGGCCTTTTGACGCGTCCCGGGGTCAACACCGCATGGTGGCTCATTTCCCTCGCCGTCGCCGCCTTAGCCACGTATGAATTCGCTATCATTGCCAAGGCAGATCTGGGTTCAATGGGCCTGATACTGCGCGCAGCCTTGATCTCGGGGCTTATCGTATTGGGCTCTGTCAGCGTATGGTTCTTCCATCTCGATGCACCGGGGCTCGGCTTCCGCCAAAGAATCACACAGGCCATGATGAAGGCGGTAGGGCACCTACCGCGTACTCTTTTGGCAATATTGCCTGGCATAGTGCTTGTTTTGTACCCCGTCTTTTTCCCAGCGCAGTGGGGAGGCTACCTGTTCTTCCTCGCAGTGCTCGGCCCGGCTCTCGCGGTCTATCTCGCCGAGCTAGTGCTGCAGTGGCCCGAACTCAATTCGCAAACGCCCGATAGCCCCTCTGCATAACGCGGTGCGCGCCAGCTGGCCTAAAACGAGAAATAGGGTAGTGGTATCCACGTCATCGTGGAACCACTACCCTGTGGTCTTTGTGGGCTTCCTAGAAGCTCTTTAAGCTTCGCCTTCCTCCTGCGCCTTCTGCTCCTTGAGCAGACGGGCAGCCGCGCGGCGACGAGAACGCAGATTCTCGATGCGCTCGGTCAAGAGTTCATCCAACTCCTCAATGGAGCGGCGCTCGCGCAGCATGTCCCAGTGGGTACGCGGGCTTAAGGGAGGCGCTTGCCAGTCGACGCCGAGAAGTTGTGCTGGCCGCCCTCCACGATGCGTGCGTGGAAAACACTGCCCGGAGCAGGCGCGGTGTTCGGAGCGGGGAGAAGGGGGCACAGGGGGAAGGGTGGCAGGGTGTTGTAGGGCTGCCTCAGGCGGTAGAGTGGGCTTAGCGGCGTGGGGGCGCTGGCGTGGCCATGGCGGCGTTGCTGCGGCCTTTGGGGGCGAGGCGGAACAGTGAAAGACCGAACCTTAAGCGTAGGTTAAAGCGTAGGCGGCTGAAAATGTAAAAATCCCCCAACCTGTTTGTGCAGGTAAGGGGATTATTCGGGGTGGCTGACGGGGCTCGAACCCGCGACACCCAGGATCACAACCTGGTGCTCTACCAGCTGAACTACAGCCACCATTGCTGCTCTGAAGCAGCGTATTAAAGACTAACTCACGAAGTCGAAATTACAAAAACGCCTGGTAGGCAGCGTTTGATTCCTTGGCTGCTTCGGTTGCTTCAGTCGAGGTTGGGCCCTCGTCGGTGCGGAATACAGAGCGGCGGTAGTAGTCCAGCTCGCGGATTGATTCGACGATATCGGCCAGCGCCCGGTGGGCAAGGCCCTTGTCGGGCTGGTTGAAGTACGCGCGTGGGTGCCAACGGCGGGCGAGTTCTTTGATGGTGGAGACATCAATCATGCGATAGTGCAGCGCTTCGTCAAGACGCGGCATGTATTCGCGGATAAACGCGCGGTCGGTGGCAATAGAATTGCCGGCCAATGGCGCGGGATGTTCAGGGGCGCAGTGCTTTTCGATGAGTTCCAGAATCGCGGTTTCGGCCTCCGCCAGCGTTGTGGTTGCGGCCTTGATTTCTTCTGTCAGGCCAGAGGAATTGTGCATGTTGGTAACAAAGTCATCCATTTGGGCCAGTTCTTCGTCGGTGGCGTGGATGACGATATCAAGCCCCTCGCCGACCACGTTGAGGTCCGCGTCGGTGATGATTGCGGCGATTTCCACAATGGTGTGGCGCTTGGGATCGAGCCCGGTCATTTCCAGATCGATCCACACGAGGCGGTCATATTTGGCAGGGGTTTGAGAAGAAGTCATGAAAGCTATCTTAACCGCTGGCATCACGCTGGATTTACTACCCCTGAAATAGGGAGTTTTGCAAAGTTTGCCAATTTTGTGAGTTGATTAACATTGCTGGTAGCTTCAATTTCTGTCGAATAAATGAATTAATGATGTGAAAACGTTTAAAGAAATTGAGTGATTCAGTTCACCTCGGCAACGGAAATGGGGCACAATTTTCCTCATCTGACACGAACCTTCGCGTTGGGTGTGTGCGAAAAATCTCAAACAAAAGGAGCCCTCATGGCAGCCTTACTCGATTGGCTAAACGGCGTTATCTGGTCCCCAGCATTGGTCTTCCTTTGCTTGGCGGCCGGCGTCTACTTCACAATCGTCACTAAATTCATCCAGATCCGTGGTATCCCAGACATGCTTAAGCAACTTGTACGGGGTGAAAGGTCTGAAAACGGTGTCTCATCTTTTGAATCTCTCATGATGTCATTGGCGGGACGCGTTGGTGTTGGCAACATTGCGGGTGTTGCAACCGCTATCGCTTTCGGTGGCCCAGGCGCGGTTTTTTGGATGTGGACCGTGGCATTGCTGGGCTCCGCAACGTCATTTATCGAATGTACTCTTGCTCAAATCTATAAAGAGCAGGACAAGGATACCGGTGAGTACCGCGGTGGTCCGGCTTACTACATTGAAAAGGCGTACGCCCACACCAAGGCTGCTCCATTCATGCTGATTTACGGCATTGTCTTCGCAGTCGCGATGATTTTGGCAACTGCATACTTCCTCCCAGGCATTCAGGCCAACGGTGTTTCTTCTGCTGTTGAAAATGCTTGGGGCATCAGCACCACCATCACCGGTGTGACTTTGGCGGTTGTCCTCGCGGTTATTGTTGTCGGCGGTGTAAAGCGTATTGCATCGTTTGCTTCCATGGTGGTTCCATTCATGGCAGTCATCTACATCATTATTGCGTTTATCATTCTGTTCACTAATTACCAGGACATTCCAGAAGTATTCAGTCTGATTTTCACCTCCGCATTCAACCTGAACGCTGGATTTGGAGGCATGCTGGGCGTCGCTATCATGTGGGGTGTTCGCCGCGGTATCTACTCCAATGAAGCTGGTCAGGGTACTGGTCCGCAGCACGCTGCCGCAGCAGAAGTTTCGCACCCAGCAAAGCAGGGCTTTGTTCAGGCATTCGCTGTCTACGTTGACACCTTGTTCGTATGCTCCGCCACTGCATTCATCATCATCTCTACTGATATGTACCGCGTGTTCGA
>Ga0209487_1003605_pt1 | contig 12092 bp, 7 predicted proteins | sample Poulit2012_FD_187524 | JGI IMG/M metagenome (GOLD analysis project Ga0209487, IMG submission 187524) | Agricultural soil microbial communities from Georgia to study Nitrogen management - Poultry litter 2012 (SPAdes) (version 2) | ecosystem: Environmental > Terrestrial > Soil > Agricultural land... | reverse complement strand
GAATGAAAAATGAAGAATGTCTATTCGCTCTTACTGGAAAGAATGGTTACCGTCAACAAAAAGGCGCAAAGTTCTTTTTATTCCTACATGGATCTCAAAAGAACTTTGCGCATCTCGGTCGATCTTGCGATATAATATTTATACCACCGTAATCAGAATACCGCTTCTACGATTCGTTCTATATCGTCGCTTTTGCCCATACAATAATAATGCAGCACAGGGACTCCCGCTTCTTTCAGTTCTTTGGATTGAGCGATACACCACTCGATGCCCACTTCCCGAATTTCGTTATTGTTCTTACATTTCAACACCTCCAGAACCAGTTCATTGGGTAGATCGACATGAAACCGGTGGGGCAGCATCGTCAGCTGCCGTTTTGAGGATATGGGTTTCAGTCCGGGGATGATGGGAACGTCGATCCCTTCCTCCCGACAAAGCTTTACAAAATCAAAAAACTTCTGATTGTCAAACCCCATTTGGGTGATCAGATAAGTGGCACCATTCTCGACTTTTTTCTTCAGATAAAATAAATCACTTTCGATACTGGGTGCTTCGATATGTTTTTCAGGATAAGCGGCTGCACCAATACAAAAGTCCATGGGAGCACTGTTTTTCATTTCCTCATCCAGATACCGCCCGATATTGAGATCTGAAATCTGTTGAATCAATTCACTCGCATAGGAATGTCCGTCCGGTTCGGGACGGAAATAGGTTTCATTTTTCACCGGATCACCGCGCAAAGCGAGAACATTATCGATTTCCAAAAAATCCAGATCGATCAAAAAGTTTTCGGTTTCCTCCCGCGTAAACCCTCCGCACAAGACATGTGGTACGGCATCCACCTTGTATTTATTCTGTATTGCCGCACAAATTCCTACTGTACCAGGTCTTTTTTTGACCACTTGTTTTCGCCACAGACCTTCTCCATTGTATTTGTATTGATATTCTTCCCGGTGATATGTTACATCGATGAATTTTGGATCAAACCGGAGAAGGGGTTCGATATTGTCAAATATAGATTGAATGTGATGCCCTTTCAATGGGGGTAAAATCTCAAATGAAAAAAGAGTTTCACCGTTCGCGTTTTCTATATGTTCTGTTACTTTCAATTTGGTATATTTAATTGTTTTAAATGATAAAATAATTACAGCACACTGATCTCTCTGCGCTCAAAAAGAATCATCCGATGCCAGGTTAGCATGCAACCATTTTTCCCCTTCGGAAAATGAAAATCCTCGGCGCTGTGCAAAACTTTTGATCTGATCCGAGGTCATTTTGCCCACACCGAAATAACGTGATTCCGGATGTGAAAAATAATGACCGCTGACGCTGGATGCGGGCCACATCGCCAGATGCTCTGTCAATTCCACCCCGATTTTCTCTTTCACTTGAAGGACTTCCCACAGCGTTCGTTTTTCCAGATGATCCGGACAAGCGGGATAACCGGGTGCGGGTCTGATCCCCTGATATTTTTCACGGATCAGTTCTTCATTGGTAAAGTTTTCGGTAGTATATCCCCAGTATTCGGTCCGCACTTTTTCATGGAGATATTCTGCGAAAGATTCCGCCATACGGTCGGATAATGCCTGGATCATGATCGCATTGTAATCATCATTGGCGTCCTTAAATTCCTGTGCGAGCTCCTCGGTGCCAAAACCAGCACTTACACAGAAAAATCCAAGATAATCCTGTCGTCCGGTTTCTTTGGGCGCGATAAAATCAGCAAGAGCAAGATTGGGGATACCCTCTCTCTTTTTTGTTTGCTGCCTCAACGTTAAAACTTTTGTCATCACGGATCCATCCTCATTGTACACCTCGATGTCATCATCATCGACACTATTGGCCGGAAAAATCCCAAAGATCGCACGCGCTTTCAGAAGATTTTCATTGAATATTCGGTCAAGCATTTTTTGACCATCCTCAAAAACTTCACGCGCCTGTTCGCCTACTACATCATCGTCCAAAATCGCCGGAAATCTTCCAAACAATCCCCAGCTCCTGAAAAATGGCATCCAGTCAATGTGGTTCCGCAGTTTCCTAAGATCAAAATCGTCCCAGATATGAATTCCCGGTTTCTTTGGAGCCGGCAATTCGGAAGTTTCCCAGTCAATTTTCAATTTGTTCTCACGTGCTTCTTTCAGTGATAAATATTCCTTGGCTCTTTTTCGCTTTAAAAACTGCTCGCTGAATTTTTCATACTCTTCCCGGATTTGCTCACGGTAAGTTTTATTGCCCTCCTGAAATAGTGCACTCACAACATTGACTGCTTTGGAAGCATCGTTTACATGCACAACCGTATGAGGATAATTGGGAGCGATTTTTACTGCTGTGTGCGCTCTTGATGTGGTAGCTCCTCCAATCAGTAGTGGGATGTCAAATCCATTTTTGGTCATTTCTTTGGACACATTCACCATCTCATCCAGAGAAGGTGTGATCAAACCACTAAGACCGATCGCATCCACTTTTTCACTCACTGCTGTTTCGAGGATTTTCTCTGCCGGCACCATGACACCCAGGTCGATGATCTCATAATTATTGCAGGCAAGTACGACACTGACTATATTTTTGCCGATGTCATGTACATCCCCTTTGACCGTCGCCATCAATATTTTTTCTTTTGATTTTTGATTAGCACTCTTTTCTTCTTCCATAAATGGATTGAGATAAGCGACAGCTCTTTTCATCACACGAGCAGACTTTACCACCTGAGGTAAAAACATTTTCCCACTCCCGAAAAGATCACCGACTACCCCCATACCTTCCATCAAAGGGCCTTCGATCACATCGAGTGGCCGGACAGCTTCCAGGCGTGCTTCTTCCACATCTTCGATGATATATTTATCAATCCCTTTGACCAGGGCATGGGTGATCCGATCCTGAATCGAACCTTCCCTCCATGACAGGTCTTCGGTTGAAGATTGTTTTTTAGTTCCCTTTACTGTTTCTGCAAATTCAAGTAAGCGCTCGGTGGCATCATCATGACGGTCAAAAAGTACATCTTCCACATAACCGAGCAAATCTTCAGGAATATCATCATAAATGGTCAGGAGTTCAGGATTGACGATTCCCATTGTCATCCCATGGCGGATAGCATGATAGAGAAATGCTGAATTGATCGCTTCCCGTACAATCGTATTTCCCCGGAATGAAAATGAAACATTACTGACACCACCCGATACATTCACATAGGGCAGATTTTCCTTGATCCATTTTGTTGCTTGAAAAAAATCAACAGCATTACGCCGATGCTCTTCCATCCCGGTCGCGACAGGAAAAATATTGGGATCAAAAATAATGTCATTGGGCGGAAACTTGACTTCATCAACCAAGATCCGGTAAGACCGTTCACATATCTCGATTCTTCTTTCATAATTGTCCGCCTGTCCTTTTTCATCAAATGCCATCACGATCACCGCTGCCCCATATTTCCGGATTTGGCGCGCCTGATATTTAAAAACCTCTTCGCCATCCGCCAGGCTGATCGAATTGACCACCCCTTTTCCTTGAATCACCTGCAATCCGGCTTCAAGGATTTCCCATTTTGAACTGTCGATCATCACCGGTATACGGGCAATGTCGGGTTCTGATGCAATCATATTGAGAAATCGCACCATGGCTGCTTTGCCGTCGAGCATCCCCTCATCCATATTTACGTCCAGGATCTGCGCTCCGTTTTCCACTTGTGCCCGGGCCACCTCCAGTGCCTCATCAAATTTATCATTCTCGATCAATCTGAGAAATTTCCTCGACCCTGTTACATTGGTTCTTTCTCCTACATTGATAAAATTGCTTTCCGGTGTCACCACCAGGGGTTCAAGACCCGATAAATGCAGATATTTATTTTGTAATTGACTCATGTTTTTTCTGATTTTTCAAGATTTACTTTGATTATTCATTCAACGGGATCAAGCTACCCGCTCTATTTTACGAGGATTGTACCGTTGCGCTGTTTCTGCGATCAACCGGATATGTTCCGGTGTGGTACCGCAACATCCGCCAACAATATTGACCAGATTTTCTTCCAAAAATGGTTCGATTAGTTCCTTCATCTCTTCCGGACTTTCCTCATATTCTCCGAATGCATTGGGCAGACCCGCATTGGGATGAACAGAGATCGGAAAAGGTGAGACACGTGACAACTGCTGGATGTAAGGTTTTAACTGGTCTGCACCAAGAGCACAATTGAAACCTACCGTCAAAAGCGGGACATGAGATACGGAAATCAAAAATGCTTCTACCGTTTGACCCGATAATGTACGGCCCGAAGCATCGGTAATCGTACCGGAAACCATAATCGGAATATCAATATCATTTTCCTCCAGAACTTCCCCGATAGCAAATAGGGCTGCTTTTGCATTGAGGGTATCAAAGATGGTTTCTACAAGTAAGATATCTGCTCCGCCTTCGATCAATCCTTCAGCCTGTTCCTTATACGCTTCTCTCAGCTGATCAAAAGTAACGGCGCGATAACCGGGACGATTAACGTCTGGCGACAGGCTTGCCGTTTTATTGGTGGGGCCAATACTCCCGGCCACGAATCGCGGTTTGTCCGGGGTGAGGCGGGAAAATTCATCCGCCACCTCCTTAGCGATTTTTGCACTCTGAATATTCAGTTCTCTGACCAAATCCTCCATGCCATAATCCGCCATAGCGATCCGGGTACTATTGAAAGTATTGGTAGAAATGATATCCGCTCCAGCCTCCAAAAATCCCCGATGCACTTCTTTGACAGTGCCGGATTGGGTAATCGATAAAAGATCATTATTTCCCTTTACGGATCGAGGATGATCTTTGAACCGGTCCCCACGAAAATCCTCTTCCTCGAATTGATACCCCTGAAGCAGAGTACCCATCGCTCCATCAAGGATCAAAATCCGTTCATCCAGTAATTCTATCAGTTGATTCATAAGTATGTCTATTTATTGTGTTATTTAAAAGATCTTTTATTTCGGTACAGGATGTGAAGTTTGAGATGGGATGGCCGCTCTCTTTAGTGCTTGTGAAAGATCCTGTATGATGTCATCCGGATGCTCAAGGCCGACCGATATCCGGACCAATCCCGGTGTGATTCCTGCTTCAAGCTGATCTTCGGGACTCAGTCGTCCGTGCGTGGTCGATGCAGGATGAGTTACAATACTGCGTGAATCACCCAAATTGGCAGTACGTGAACATAGTTGAAGTGAATTGATAAAGGTTTTTCCGGATTCCAATCCGCCTTTGATGACAAAAGAGATCATATTGCCTCCTTGTTTCATGAGTTTTTTTGCGATCGTATATTGAGGATGGGATTCCAGGAAAGGATATTTAACATTTTCAGTCGCGGAATGGTCTTCCAAAAACCTGGCGATTTCCAGAGCATTCTGACAATGACGGTCAAGCCGAACCGGTAAAGTCTCCAGACTTTTGGACAAAATCCATGCATTGAAAGGGGAGAGGGCAGGACCTGTATTTCTGGCAAATAAAAAGATCTCATGGATCAGATCCTCCGGACCTACGGTCACCCCTCCCAACACCCGTCCTTGCCCGTCAATCAGTTTGGTGGCGGAATGGATCACCAGATCAGCCCCCCATTCAATCGGATTTTGAAGATAGGGAGTAGCAAAACAGTTGTCGACAATAAATAAAAGATTATGCTTTTTGGCTATTTTGCCGATGGCTTCCAGATCCAGAATATCTACGCCGGGATTGGTGGGGCTTTCTACAAAAATCACCTTTGACCCCCGATTGATAAGGGATTCTATTTCTGTCAAATCATCAAAATAAGAATGTGTGATATTCCATCGGGGTAAAAAATTGTTTAACAATCCATGTGTGGACCCAAAAATAGCACGGGAAGATATGATGTGATCGCCGCTCTTCAGCAGTGCGGCCAAAGTAGAAAAAACAGCTGACATACCCGATGAAAAAGAAACTCCCGCCTCTGCTCCTTCGAGCTGAGCAATCTTATTTTCAAATTCTGCTGTATTGGGGTTGGTGAACCGACTGTAAATATTCCGCTTCAAGGTGCCGGAAAAAGCGGCGTCCATCTCATCAGCATCCTCAAAAATAAAACTGGAGGTGAGATAAAGTGGTGCCGAATGCTCCTGGTACTGTGTTCGGTCGATTTGGGACCGGATGGCTTGTGTTTCAAATTTTGCTGTTCTCATTTTTCAAATTGATTTTCAATTGGATTTGGTATATAGGTATATGACATAAAAAAAGTCCCTCAGGCAGCCATTGCCTGAGGGACTTTCATTCTATCTGCATTTTAGTATCAGCTGACCTCAGACAACGGGGGTGGCACGTACATCATCTTGTACATCATCATTCCCATCATTGTCATCATCAGTTTTTGCATTTTAAAAAATTTCGTTCTTATATAAAATAAAAAAGCCGTTGCTTTGGCGGCAACGGCTTTGTAAGTTCTTTATTTTTCAGAAATCAAACAGGGAGACGTGCCACAGAATGGGTCTGCATCAGCATCATCATCGCCATCATTTGATTTACTTTTACCATTTTATCTTGTTTACTCGGCAAATATAGAGAATAGATTTCCATATTTGCAAATATCGGTCAATATATTTTATAATTTTCAAGTCAGATCCTTTCTTCGATATTTAAATATATATAATTCGAGGACTATTTCTGATTTTCAAGGAAAGCAACCAGCGAAGCCAGCTCCTCATAACTCAATGAATTGGCAAGTCCTTCCGGCATCATCGAATAATCTAACTGATTTCTCTCTTCGATATCGGCTACCATCATTTCCGTCGCTACTCCGGCAATATTCCGAATGGTGATTTTTTCTGCCGACTCTTCAGTCACAAATCCAATATAAGTATTCCCCTGCTTTGTTTTTATCTCGATGGTAGCAAAACCTTGAGATATGGACGCATCGGGTTTGAGAATCGACTCGGCGATTTGTTCCCGATTCATGATCGATCCGATTTGTCCCATAAATGGCCCCTTCATCACTTCTCCTTTATCGATACTATGACATACCTGGCAACCCTGCTGTACATATATCTTTGCGCCTTTTTCAGGATCACCTTCTATTTCCTGTAATGCCAGCATCACATCCTCGATCGACGATTCACCGACTTGACCTTTTTTGTTTTTGATCTCATCCAGATCCACATCCGGTTCAGATTTGGGTACAGTTTTCAGGTCAATCGTTCCAAAAGATTCGATCCCAAGTCTGTACTTAGTATTCAATATGGTAAACAGCATTTTACCTGATTCATCTGCTTTTTGATTCTCTTCCTCAAAAAATGATCTGATCGCCGGTGTTGCTTCCCAGTCCTCCGTTTTGTAATATGGTCCGTGCGAATCCGGACGAGTTCCCCACCACCAGCTGGCATCATAATCAGCTTCCTGATGATAGATTCTGGCCAGAGTATGAAGATATCTCTCCTGAACCCTCCGATTGTCGCTGTTTTTATAGAGTTCCATCAGTTTGTCCGTCACCCGTGTATCGTGAAAATACCGAACCACCCAGAGAGCCATATCCTCTCGTGCCGGATCATCCAGCGCATCAATGGTCTGATCAACCGCATTCATATTGACCAAAGCTCTCACCGCTAAATGCGGAATGACTATCTCCGAATTGGGAGTAGCATGGGGTCCTTCCTGCCCAAGATCAGGCGCGCGAAATGAAGAAGGAACCTTGATATCAAGCAAACGGTCTACAGCATCCGGATGACCCAACCGGCCCATTCCGATAATAGCAGCCGCCTGCACACGAGGATCATCAGAATCCAGACCTTTTTCCAATACCTCAAAAGGCACCTGATCGATCCATTCTTTTCGGTCTGTCAATGCACGTATTGCAAACTCTGTCAATGCGGGATCCTCTGTTGCTTTTATCAAATACTCAACCCCCTCTTCCTCCATGATCTGAGCAAAAGTAAACAACGCGGCTACACGAATCTCCAGGGCAAGGGAGGCATTATGAGCCATCTTCCAGATCGAAGCGATCGTCCGGCTTTTGAGCGTCCGGTTCAATAACAGATACTGAGCTTCCTGTCTTAGTTTTGCATTTGGAGATTTGAGAAGTTTTACCAGCTGCTTGTCCGATTTGTTGTTCAGATCACCCGGATACTCATATCTAAAATTTTCCGGCACTGCCCGCAGCACATATCCACGGTCAGGACTGCCCGAATATCCGGCCCCGTCCCACGCCGTGATATACATCACACCTGCTCCGTCAATATCTACATCTGTGATCTGCGGTACCTGCATAAACTCGATATCCTCCTGCGTAAAAGTGGGTCCATCTTCCGTGACCACATGCCGGTATAGATAATTTCTTCCCCAGTCTGCCATCAATGGGGTATTATTATATTCATCCGGCCATCTGGGATCATTGAGAAATAAAGCACCCGTCCCTGAACCACCTCCCGCATCTACCAAGGCAGGTATAATTTCCTCAGTAAAATTCTGAAACAAAACCGGATATCCATATTCTGCTGTCTGATGCTGATGAGAAAACCGAATGTTCCAGCCCCCACCATCATTCGTATTATCCCTCGTGAAAATATTCATATAGGGATCAATCGCAACTTTATACACATTTCGCAATCCATGTGAAAATTCTTCCATTTCGGTACCATCCGGCCGTATCCGCAGAATTCCACCACCCAACATGGTCAGCTTTTTACCGGATCGGTCAGTGGCATTGTAGTACCCAAAATCACCCACCGCAATATAGATCCATCCATCAATCCCTATCTGGATGCCGTTGGTGGCATGATCCGTACCCCGGCGAACCAGATAAGCAGGATTGCTAAGGTCGGAGATCAGGACTTCAGGTTCACCGTCCGCGATTCCATCTCCATCCACATCTTTGTACACGACCAGGTCCATGTTTTCAGCCTTTTCAGTTTCTGGTGAAAAACGGGTGTGCAATACAAACACATCATCACCCAGCGCCAGAATACCTCTTGGATTGTCCACTTCTGCAAAAACGGTGTAATCATCCAGGATACCATCTCCGTTGCAGTCGATCAGTTTGATGATGGCCCCTTTCCCCATATCTTTACCCAGAGAACCGATCATATCAACTCCGACAAAGACATCCCCGGTGGCTGAAACGGCTAAACAGGCAGGACTCGGCACCAAGTCAGCATCCGCAAAAACCTGAATATCGATGTTATCAGGCCATTTAAGATTAGACTGTAAAGAATCAGTCATGGATTGATATTCATAATTATCGGCCGGATCACAATCCCGGATCTCGGAGGAACAGGAATAAGAAACAATGAAAACCACGAACAGTAAATAAAATAAATAGAGCCGCTGTGCTACGTAAAACATGTGAATTTTTTATATGAAACAAATGAAAAGATGGAGAAGAATCCCCATTGAGAGTTTCGAAGAAAATTCTCCTATTGTTTTCTTCATGCTACAATGTTACATAAAAGTTTTGAAATAGTAACATCGTCATAAAAATTTAGGTTGGGAAAATTGGGCCTGCCATCCATATTCTGTTCATATAAATCCATGAAATAATTTTTTCTGATTCCTGTTCCTGTTTTCTCCCATGAATAGCCTTTTCAAAGAGAGGATGATTCTCAAATTTATTGGTACTTTTATAATTTTATTGAAATTTGTCATACATCGCAACGATAAGATATGCCATCTATGTTGATTTAAAACATATTCAAAAAATGTATATTCACTTTATTTCATAATTAAAATTCAAACATGAAGAAAATTTTAGTTTTCGTTTTTGCCTTAATCGCTTCCGCATCTTTATTCGCTCAGGATCAGGAAGTCATTGAGAAGATTATTAAAGAAGCGTTTGAAAATTCACAACTGGAGGTTTTGGGTCACGAGTTGATGGATGACATTGGACCCCGTTTGGTGGGGACACCTCAGATGAAGCAAGCGCATGACTGGGCAGTTGAGAAGTACGAATCCTGGGGAATCTCTGCAGAAAACCAGGAATGGGGACAATGGAAAGGATGGGAACGGGGAGTGACACATATCGATATGATTCATCCCCGGATTCAGACCTTGAAAGGAACTCAGCTCGCGTGGAACCCAGGGACCCCGGCGGAAGGGATCACCGCAGAAACCATCGTTTTGCCGGAGTTTGAAGATGCTCAAGATTTTCAGAATTGGTTGCCTTCTGTAAAAGGAAAATTTGTCATGATCGCGATGAAACAACCAACCGGCAGGCCAGATTATGACTGGGAGGAATGGGCTACACCCGAATCTTTTGAAAAAATGAAAAAAGAACGGGAGGAGCAAACACGTCAGTGGCGGCAAAATTTGAGCCGCACCGGGTACAATGCCCGAACGATCATACCGGCTCTGGAGGAGGCAGGTGCTGCCGGAATAATTGATTCCTACTGGTCACAAGGATTCGGAGTAAGTAAGATATTTGGTGCGCGGACAAAAAACATTCCGACCGTGAATATTGAATTGGAGGATTATACGATGCTTTATCGGATGGTAGAACATGGTGATGAACCTCAGGTGAGAATTGTTGCAGAAGCAAAAGATCTCGGCGTGGTTCCTACTTTCAATACGATCGCTCAGATAAAAGGTTCGGAAAAACCGGATGAGTACGTCGTGCTTTCGGCTCACTTCGATTCATGGGACGGTGCGACGGGAGCAACCGATAATGGAACCGGAACCCTTGTCATGATGGAAACGATGCGTATTCTCAAAAAACTTTATCCAAATCCGAAAAGAACCATTCTGGTAGGGCATTGGGGAAGTGAAGAACAAGGCTTGAACGGGTCTGCAGCATTCGTCGAAGATCATCCTGAAATCGTCAATAATATCCAGGCAGCTTTCAACCAGGATAATGGTACCGGTAGGGTAGTAGAGATCAACGGAGCCGGATTTTTGCATTCATATGAGTTTTTAAACAGATGGCTCGCTGCTGTTCCCGACACGGTCACCCGCCACATCAAAACCATATTTCCAGGATTCCCGGCACGTGGTGGATCAGATCATGCCTCCTTCCAGGCAGCAGGAGCTCCGGGTTTTAGTCTGAGCTCTCTGAGCTGGAATTACTGGAATTATACCTGGCATACAGACCGCGATACGTATGACAAAATTGTATTTGATGATGTGCGAAACAACGTTATTCTAACCGCGATCCTTGCTTACATGGCGTCCGAAGATCCTGAAACTTTCCCTCGGGAAAAAGCAGTACTGCCGATCGAAAAACGTACGGGAAATCCACAGACATGGCCCAATCCAAGAGTGCCGGAACGTCGGGGTGGACTTTGATCAGTGGTCTAAGTAGAATATATTATTAATTTTTGGTCATAAGAGGTTTTCCGGTAAGAAAAATAATTCTGAACCGGAAAACCTTTTTTATAAAATATAGAAGATAATATGATGCGCACTGAACCGATCATCACTGTAGACAATGTACAGAAAAGTGCCCGGTTTTATAAAACCCTGCTGGGTGCAAAACCACTTCTGGGAAGTGATGATTTTGAAATCATCCAACGGGGTCAGGTGGTTCTCCTGAATCTTCATAAATGGGGGCGAGGAGGAACATCCTTCCATGATTCATCAAAATGAATGGGCAGGAAATGGTTTGATTCTTCTTTTCCGCACTGAAAATCTCCGAGAAGTATATGAAAATGCTCAAAATATGGATGCAGATATCGTCCGCCCTGTACACTTCAATGAAAATTCAAAGAAAAACCAGTTCACTATGACAGATCCGGATGGGTATTATCTGATCATTTCAGAATGAATCTCAAAGGAACGTATTGGACAATAAGATCAGTAGAATCAATTCAATGTCAGGATGAGCGGAAGCTCGTATATTTTTCAGTGCTCTGTGGAGATGATTACGCACGGTAAGTGGAGAAATACCAAGTTTTTCAGCAATTTTTTGGTGTGAGAGCCCTTCTTTTTTACTGAGATTGAAAATGATCCGCTGTTGATCCGGTAATTCTTCCAGGCAGTTTTCTAAAATTTTCGTATAGTATTCTCCTTCGATGATTTTATCGATCGCATTTGGTTGTATGGAATTGGCTGGTTGTTTCCAATACCTGAATAAATAATCTTTATATTTCTGATCTGTTCCTGCTTTTCTTAAATGATCGAAAACAAGATTTCGACACATTGAATAGAAGTAT
>Ga0209487_1003604_pt1 | contig 12094 bp, 8 predicted proteins | sample Poulit2012_FD_187524 | JGI IMG/M metagenome (GOLD analysis project Ga0209487, IMG submission 187524) | Agricultural soil microbial communities from Georgia to study Nitrogen management - Poultry litter 2012 (SPAdes) (version 2) | ecosystem: Environmental > Terrestrial > Soil > Agricultural land... | reverse complement strand
AATCAGTCCCAGGAGCAAAACGTCGTAGGTGCGGCTGTGGCGGATGTGTGGCAAAAAAGAATAGACAGAGCTCAGGAAGCACTCGGTATCAGTGATTCTGACACCTATACAGACTACCGAAGGCTGCTGGACAGAGATGATATCGACATTGTATTTATCGGCTCTGTTGACCACTGGCATGCCAAGCAGGCTATTGATGCCATGGACGCCGGAAAAGATATCTATGTTGAAAAGCCGATGACCCGATACCTGGATGAAGGTTTCGCGGTGCACGACAAGGCGAAAGAAACCGGCAGGGTGGTACAGGTGGGTACACAGTACTGTACAGAAGGAAAGTGGCACGTAGCTGCTGAAATTATTAAGGCAGGTAAAATCGGTCCGTTAGTTTTAGCACAGGACTCTTACATGAGAAACAACCCGGATGGAGAGTGGAACTACACCATTGATCCGGATCTTACTCCAGATACAGTGAACTGGGAAGATTGGTTAGGCCCGGTTTCCTCTCGTGAGTTCAGCGCTGATGAGTACTTCCGGTGGAGAAAATATCACCCATACTGCTCAGGTATTCTTGGTGACCTTCTCGCTCACCGTGTACACCCGCTGATGATGGCAACCGGTGATCCGCAATTCCCGACCCGTGTAGTCTCACTGGGAACCAAGCAGATTACTCCTGACAGAGATGTGCCGGACAATACCCAGCTTCTTGCAGAATTTCCAAACGGCCTGACGATCATGGTGACAGGAAGTACTGTAAACGAGCAAGGTTTGGGCCAGGTTATCCGAGGCCACGAAGCGACTCTCTATTTTGCAGGAAACCGGCTCGAGCTGCGGCCAGAGCGTCCGTTTGCCGACCTGGTAGACCGCGAAGAGCATAACGATATTCAGCCGGGAGTGAACGTTGCGGCGCATATCGCAAACTTCTTTGATGCTGTAAGAACCGGTGTCAAACCGAATGCAAATATCGATCTTGCTATTCGGGTTCAGACGGTACTCTCACTTGCAGAGATGTCCGAACGACTGGGTGAAATGCTCTATTTCGACGAGAACACCCGTACAATCACCAATGGTGGCGGTACCAAGTTCGATCCGATTACTTACGGTACACTCGAGAAGTCATAACATGCCGGAGGCTTGAAGCCGGCCAGAATTACAATAAAAGCTTTCAGCCCGGCGCTGCTTCTATACGTAACCTTCGTACATGACGTTAGGTAAACAGATATGGAAAACAAGCGGTGTCGGTTGAAAGCTTATTATTTTGGAAGGAACTTCAGGCAGATAAACATTTAGTATGAATAATTCTCTCACTGTGCAGCTCGCATGCCATGCCATGGCTACGCGATTTGAATTTGTTTTGTGTGGCAGTGACGAAGTTGCATTGCGGGCCGCTGGAGAGGAAGCTATCCGGGAAATCCGGAGAATTGAAAGTAAATTTAGTTTTTACAATCCTACCAGTGTAATATCGAAGCTGAATGCCCGGGCCGGATATGAATCTGTACGTACCGATCCGGAAACCTTCCACTTTATTCAACAAGCTTCCCTGCTGTCTAAAGAGACAAACGGTACATTTGACCCTACGATCGCTCCCCTGATGCGTGCCTGGGGCCTGATTCGCAATTCAGACACCCCGCCTGACCACAAAAAAATTGAAGAGGCGAAAAATTTAACAGGGATGTCCCGCGTTATTCTTGATGAGTCTGATGGTTCAGTGCGTTATGAAACACCGGGAATGCAGTTCGATCCCGGAAGTCTCGGGAAAGGATATGCCCTGGATCAGGTTGCACTGTTGTTGAAAGAACTTGGTGTTGAGCATGCTTTGGTACATGGGGGCACGAGCAGCGTAGTTGCCTGGGGAAAACCACCTGGTGAACATAACGAGTGGAAAGTAGCAGTTGAATTGCCTGAAGAAGTTTCCTTTTTTGAAAAGGAGTTTCAAAAGACCCCTACCAGGGTATTCGCCCTCGACAATCAGTCTCTATCTGTCTCCGCAATCTGGGGGAAAACCGCCGAGGACAATGGAAAAACGGTGGGTCACGTTATAGACCCCAGGTCAGGGAAGCCGGTGGAATCTGCCTTGTTGGCGGCCTGTATAACAGATAGTGCCACCACAGCGGACGCATATTCTACTGCGATGCTCGTTATGCATTCGGAGGCGGCTGCTTTTGCAGATGAAAATCAGGCAATAACCGACTATTATATTGTATTGGCTAACGGTGAAATCCTGTCATCCAATTCCTATATTTCTAATTATCATTAAATCACAAGTTTTGATCCGGGTATCAAAATCTATCAAACCTTAAAAAGAGTTTTTTATGTCAAAACGTAATTCTGGAGATTCATCATCCATTAACCGGAAAGATTTTCTGAAATCCCTGTCGTTTGCTCCGTTTGCTTCTTTAATGGGAGGTGAAAGGGTGAAAGGTAAGGCAATGGAAGAGGCCGCAGCCTCTAAGCAGATCCAGGTCAGTGAAGAAGATATTGTTCCTGTCGGGATCATCGGGTATGGTGAATGGGGCCGTGAAATTGCCTCAACACTGGAAAGAAATGAAAAGGTGCGGATTGCCGGTATTTCGGATAATTTTCCGATCATGCTGACACGGGCCGGACGATCTCATCAGGGTGTAAAGACCTTTGAGAATTACCAGGATATGCTGGCTGATCCGGAGATCCCGGCCATCATTGTGGCCACTCCTTCACACCTTCACAAGGATATTGTGATCGACGCTCTCGAAGCGGGTAAACATGTTTATTGCGAATCCCCGATGGCTACCACGATCGAGGATGCCAGAGCTATTGCAGATGCTGCCCAGGCAGCCACCAATCAAATTTTTCAGGTGGGCCTTCAGTACCGGATCAATCCTCAGCACAGGGATGTTTTTCAATTTATCCGGAGTGGTGCAACCGGCCAGCCGACCTACATGCGTTCCCAGTGGCATAACAAAACCAGCTGGAGAAGAACATCGGCCACTTCAGACAGAGCCGCAGCACTTAACTGGCGCCTGAACAGGGAGACTTCTGTCGGACTGGTAGGTGAAGTGGGACTCCATCAGATTGACCTGGCTTCCTGGTATCTGAATGAGCGTCCTTCGCTGATTCACGGATTTGGCCAGATCAGGCTGTGGAACGACGGCAGGGATGTTCACGACACTGTTCAGGCAGTAATCGAATTCCCCAGCGGCGTCAATATGATTAGTTCTGCCAGCCTTGCCACCTCTTTTGACGATCGTTACGATATGTTTTACGGCAGTGACAGCACCATACTTTTAAGAGATAAGAAAGCCTGGATGTTTAAAGAGGTCGATGCACCGATGCTGGGCTGGGAAGTTTATGCCCGAAAGGATCGTTTCTTCCGGGAGATCGGAATTGCCCTTGTAGCCAATGCAACCCAGCTAGATGCACAGGACGGAGAAGCCCATGAGGATGATCCGAATGTGGAAAGTCCGCTCTATTATTCACTCGATTCATTTATTGACAATAATATCTTCGGACCGTTCCCTGCGATGGCAGGTTATAGAGAAGGATTCAACTCCACACTGATTGCCGTTAAAGCAAATGAGGCACTCTATGAAAAGAAGCCTGTCTCTATCGATCCGGATGAGTATATCATCTAATTGCCGGTAATTACCGGGTTTGAACTGCCAGTTTTGAAACTTTCTTTATGTGAAAACTGAAAAACCGGCGTTATAGTGATACGAAACCGCACACCAAATCTCTCAGAGTCATGGTGTGCGGGCTGATAACCCGGGTTAACCTGGTTCCCCTTGCTAATCGATCGGACTTCACTCCCTGTCGGGTAGTCATGCAGGCCTTCAGAAGCATGGGGTATAATAAACTTGAATTGAATAATGCCATGATGAAAAAAATTAACGTACTATCCTCACTTCTTCTGATTCTCTTGTTGATTGCACCTGTGATTGCGAATGCACAGGCAGCTACCCAGACTCTTTCTTTTTCTCCTGAAAGTTCAATAACTGTAGATGGAACCTCGAACCGGGATAACTGGACCGTGACGGCTCAGTCATTTGAAGGCCAGGTTACCATGAATAATAATGGTGACGCACCGGTGGCAGAAACTGTAGAGTTGACGATTCCCGTGCAGAATATGGCCGGCGGAAAGAGCAGCATTATGGATCGCTTGATGAGAAATGCATTAAAAGCGACACAACATCCGGAAATCACCTATGTATTGAACAGCATGGAGGTGGGAAGTTCCTCCGGAGATCGTGTGGTTTATCAAACGACTGGAGATCTGACCCTTGCAGGTGTTACAAATACGATTGAAATGGAAGTGGAAGGCACGCGGCTGGATAATGGATCCTATCAGTTCACCGGTTCTTATCCTCTTAATATGAACGATTACGGAATCGACGCACCCACTGCCATGTTCGGTGCCCTTGTAACTGGTGAGGATGTGACCATCCATTTTGATATGATTGCCACCGAGTAGGTGTGAAGACGAATTCAGTAAGGCTCCTACAATTGAGGCGATCTGAATTTGGAAAATCAGCTTTTAAGTTGATAAGGCAGGAGCGGAGGATTTCCCCTAAGCTCCTGCCGGATTGTTGTTTTAAGTGATAAACGAGGTTGTTGGCAGAGTTTAATACATAACAGATCCTGTTTTATATCTCTCAGTCACATGCCAGGCTGACCTCTGCATGTGATATTTTTTATATCAACGATGTGCCGGAACGGGGATCCGTGGTTAGCACCCTTTCTGCTCATACGCTTTAGGTTACCGGTATTTGCCGGGCTTTGATCATTGGAAAAGCCTGGAACTTTCTCTGAAAAAATAGTTGCATGTCCCTCTTCAGGTGTCTTCTCGTTTGCGCTTTCTTTCTTCTATTCTGTATTGCATTTAGTTGCAGTTCGGGGGACCAGGATCAGGCTATCAGCTTGAGCGGATCATCTCATCCGGTATTTGCAGGGGATAAAACGTGTCAATCCTGCCACACCGCTGAGTGGAATGAGTGGAGTGAATCTCACCATGCTTATGCCATTGCTGAAGCCGATGACGAGTCGGTGCTGGGCGATTTTTCTAATACGACCTTCAGCTATAAAGATCAGCGATACCGTTTTTTTAAGAATGAAGGAGTTTATTTTGTGGAAATTCATTCTGCTGATGAGGAACCTCAAGTGTATGAAATCAGCTACACGTTTGGATGGGAACCCCTGCAACAGTATCTGATCGGAACAGAGAAGGGGAAGATGCAGGCTCTGCATATTGCCTGGGACACAGAGGAAAACAAGTGGTTTACTCTTCAGCCGGATGAGAGTTACAAGACGGATGACTGGATGCACTGGACCGGCGGATCGATGAACTGGAATACCATGTGCGCCGACTGTCACTCTACCAATTTACAGCAGAACTACATTGCTGAAGCCGACTCATTTCATACAACCTGGTCTCTGCTTAATGTCAGTTGCGAAGCGTGTCACGGCCCCGGCCAGCAGCATGTGGACTTTATGAACAGTGCTGAAGGTGCTGATGCCTCACGCGAGCGTATCCGTGAGGATCTTCTGAACGGGCGCTTTGCATCTCAGATGGAGGAGATCAATACCTGTGCGCCTTGCCACTCATTGCGTCAGAAGCTGACCGACAGCTATATACATGGAGACCCCTATTTCGACCATTTCGATCCGCAACTGATTCACCACGACTACTATTTTGCCGACGGCCAGATCCGTGATGAAGTCTATGTTTATGGATCATTTCTGCAGAGTAAAATGTTTGCAGAAGGTGTGCAGTGTTCAGACTGCCACAACCCACACTCTCTGCAATTGAAGGAGTCGCTGGTTGATAACAAACTCTGCATGACCTGCCATGAGCCGCAGTACAATACTTCTGAACACCATTTTCATGAGCCAAATACCGAATCATCTCAATGTATCAGCTGTCACATGGACGGAAGGACCTACATGGGGAATGATTACCGGAAAGATCACAGCTTCCGTGTGCCTCGTCCCGACCAGAGTGTGGAGTACGGCACGCCCAATTCATGTAACAGCTGTCATACCGATCAAACCCCGGAATGGGCTGCCGATGCGATCGTGAATTGGTATGGAGAGGAGAGAGCACCTCATTTTTCTGAGGTTCTTCTAAAAGTTGAAGCTGGGGAAACAGGTGCTCAGACAAGTTTGAATGATTTGATAGGGGATGAAACCCAGCCCGATATTATACGTGCGACAGCCGTCTGGTACGCAGGACAATTCCAAAATAATCGAAGCAATGATGCGATTCAGCAAGCCCTTCGTTCGGATTCGGAAATGATACGAACCAGCGCCGTGAAAGCTGCTGAAAAACTTGAGCCTGAACTGCGGCGGCTGCTTCTAACAGATGCACTTTCCGATGAGTTTCGCTCTGTTCGTCTGTTTGCATTCAGAAGTCTGGCCTCTTTTTCAGATGAAAACTTTGAACAGCCCTATCGGGATCATTTCCTGAATGCTATGCAGGAATATTTGACAAGCCTGGAAATTAATCGCTATTTCCCTCAGGGGGAGATGAACCGTGGACAGCATTTTGAACAGCAAGGAGAGACGGAGAAGGCTGTTCTTGCTTACCGTGCTGCCCTGGAAAGGGATCCCTATTTTAATCCGGCGCGAATCAATTTGGCCTATCTCTTAAACAGCCGCGGAGAGAATAGGGAAGCGGAAGAATTACTGCGAACGGTCACCATTCAGGAGCCGGATTTTGGGCAGGCTTTTTATTCTCTGGGCCTTCTATTGGCTGAAGAGGACAGACTGGATGAGGCGGTAGAATATTTTGAAGAAGCGGCTCTTAAAATGCCTGGAAATAGTCGAGTCCGTTATAACATGGCCATTGCCTACCAAACTCTTGACCAGCCAGCTCGTGCGGAGTCCGCCTATCTTGAAGCCATCGGGTTTGAACCGGCAAATGGTGATTTCCGCTACGGCTTGATCACCCTCTATATGCAGCAGGAAAAGTTTGGGCAAGCGTTAGAGCAGGCTTTGAAGCTGGAAGAGATCTATCCGGGCAATGAACAAATTCAGCAATTGATACACTCCATCCGGCAGCGTACAGATAGGTAATTCGATGTGCCATAGGTTGTTTTTACCAAGGGAACCGGTTTATAGTTCATCTTTCATATGAAAGTGTTTAACCCACCTTACTCACACAAATTCCTGCTCACCAGAGTAGGACGAACCCGCCGAATGACAGGGATTGCTCAAACACTCTCCTCTGCTTTCCATTAGTTAAGATCCTATGATGACGTTTCTTTATGTGTATGAAAATCCCTGAATGGAGGCAGCATGTGCAAAATTTAATCATGACAATCCAATTGGCAATTACAAGAAAAATTTTTATTTAACAGACGGTCTTTAGAACGGTACTTTTACCCGGTTTCCTGCCTACTGTAAAAATATAAAGCTCCAGCCGGATTCGTCAGGTGCGGCTTTATTTATTCTCTGGCATGAAATCACCCGTAAATCCTGGTTTTACAGGGCTTTTTTAATAAAGATTACATTTTTCCAGACATTTAATTTAAAACGACACTATGAAGATTTCACGTAGAAATGCTTTGGCTAAAATTGGAACACTTGCTGGTACCCCGGCGCTTTTAGGGATTTCAGGGAGTGTGTGGCAAGGAGATTCACCTGAGAAAACTAAAACAGACGCTAAATTGAAGGGACGCGTGCAGCACTCAGTCTGCAGATGGCCTTATGGAAGCGTCTCCCTTGAAAAACTTTGTGAGGCCTCCGTTGAGATGGGAATCCAGTCTGTTGAAATCGTAGGGCCTGATGAGTGGCCCGTACTAAAAGAGTATGGACTCACTTGTGCGATGCCACGTTACGGTGATATAGGAATAGAAAACGGGTTCAGTAATCCTGAACTGCACGAACGGCTGATACAGAGTTTCAAAGAGTCGATTCCAAAAGTGGCTGAAGCAGGATATGACAAAGTGATCTGTTTCTCAGGCAACCGAAACGGGATGGATGATGAGACAGGCCTCAGAAACTGTGTTGAAGGAATCAAACCGATCATTGAGATAGCAGAAGAGTATGATGTGATTCTGACCATGGAATTACTCAACAGCAAGGTGAATCATCCAGACTATTTCTGCGATAAAACAGCCTGGGGTGTGGAGCTGTGCGACAGAATCGATTCAGATCATTTTAAGCTGCTCTACGACATCTATCACATGCAGGTGATGGAAGGGGATATCATCCAGACCATCCGGGACTACCATGAATACTTTTCGCACTATCATACCGGCGGTGTTCCTGGCAGAAATGAGATTGATGATACACAGGAGCTCTATTATCCTGCTATCATGGAGGCGATTGTTGAAACAGGTTATAAAGGATTTGTAGGGCAGGAATTTGTCCCCACCTGGAGTGATCCGCTGGCAGCATTAAAGCAGAGTATTGAAATTTGTGACGTCTAATTTAATTTCTCTGTATCAACTTTTTTGCTATTATGGACTGCACAAATAACGTCTAATTTAATAGGAATATTATGCGAAAAATCATAGTACTGGTTCTACTTTTTTCTGTACTGGGTACCCTTAAGGTGGATGCCCAGGATCGTGTAACAGAAAATGTTTTCTTCATTACACTGGATGGCCTCCGATGGCAGGAATTATATGGGGGGATTGATGAGAAGTTGATGGTTCATGAGGACTATGTTCGTAATTCTGACGCACTCCGTGAGCAGTTCTGGGCGGACAGTGCGGAAGAAAGAAGAGAGAAGCTTATGCCTTTCTTCTGGTCTACGATCGTGGGAGAAGGCCAGCTTTACGGCAACCGGGATCTGAATAACCGGGTGGATGTCACCAACGGCAGAAACTTCTCCTATCCGGGATATAATGAGATCCTGACAGGTTTTGCAGATGATAACGTTGACAGCAACGCAAAAATCTGGAATGCAAACAAGACAGTTCTTGAGTTTGTAAATGAACAGCCTGCATATCGCGGCAGTGTGGCAGCCTTTGCCTCATGGGATGTCTTTCCATATATCATCAACAGCGAACGGAGCGGGATTCCGGTAAATGCTGCTTTTGAACCGGTTGAACACCAAAATCTGACCGAAAGGGAAAAACTGTTGAATCAGCTGCTCTTTGAAATTCCCGGCCCGTGGGGTGGTGTAAGGTTGGATGCATTTACTCACTATTTCGCTTTGGAGTACGCCATAAAGTATCAACCAAACCTGCTTTATATCGGTTATGGTGAAACCGACGACTTTGCTCACGACGGGAACTATGAAGCGTATATTAAATCAGCCAGACAGACGGATCAGTTCATTTCCGATCTTTGGGACTTCGTTCAGAAACATCCGGCATACCGGAACAAAACTACCTTTGTAATCACCACGGATCACGGCAGGGGAACGGAACCTATCGACACCTGGCGTAGTCACGGAAGCAATATTGAAGGGGCTGAAGAGATATGGATCGCTGTTATCGGCCCTGATACACCCCATCTGGGGGAAGTCAGCGAAGAAGGCCAGCTCTACCAGAACCAGGTTGCCTCGACAGTTGCCAGATTCTTGGGGCTGAATTATCAGAACCGGGTTACACCCGGAGAGTGGATAAGGTCTGCATTCAGATAGGCCGATTCGGACTTCAGGCAGACAGGGGAGTCGACCTTGAGAAACTTCATAAATAAGTACCTTTCTTAGGTTTATAATCAACTTGTCTGCCGGGAAGCGGTATCTGTTGGTATCGATGAACAGCAAATACCGACTCATGGCAGGGAGTGCTGCCTGTCTGAAGTCTTCAGTCATTGCCCAAAAGCCAATGTAAACTTTATATTTAATTGGGTATACTTACAACTCCGTGACTTCAGAATGATAACCGAAACATCAGACAGACAGCGGTTTCACGCCAAGCCTTCTTGTAGTACGGTTCCGTGCAGCTGACATCCGGACTATCCTTAGTGGTTCCGTCAGAGGTGGAAATCATTACCCCTTGCCGTCGTGCCATCATCTTTCTTTGCTATGACTTTTTCTTTTCTCGATTTCGTTGTCTTTTTTCTTTACTGTGTATTTATCATCGGTATCGGCCTTTGGGTTTCCAGGGATAAAAAAGGGTATCAAAAGAGTGCTGAAGACTATTTTCTGGCCGGTAAAACCCTGCCGTGGTGGGCAATAGGTGCTTCACTGATCGCAGCTAATATCTCGGCTGAACAGATTATTGGGATGTCAGGTTCCGGTTTTGCAGTGGGTCTGGCCATCGCCTCTTATGAATGGATGGCTGCAGTTACTCTGTTGCTTGTTGGAAAATATCTATTGCCGGTTTTTATTGAAAAAGAGCTCTATACCATTCCCGAGTTTGTTGAGAAAAGGTTCAATACCACGCTCAAAACCATACTGGCCATCTTCTGGATTGCCCTCTTTGTTTTTGTGAATCTTACGACGGTATTATATCTGGGGGGGAAAGCCCTTGATACCATTATAGGAACCGGAGATAACAGCTACCTGCTTTACTCCATGATCGGTCTGGCTCTAATTGCAGCAGCATACTCCCTCTACGGCGGCCTCTCTGCGGTGGCGTGGACGGATGTCATTCAGGTTGCACTGCTTATTATCGGGGGTCTGGTCACCACATTGCTTGCCCTCAACTATCTGACACCTGACGGAGGAGTTCTGAATGGTCTTTCGCACCTATATACCTCAGCTGAAGATAAATTTCATATGATTCTGGACCGTTCCAATCCCGAGTTTATGAATCTTCCCGGAATCTCTGTATTGATAGGGGGGATGTGGGTGGCAAACCTCTATTACTGGGGATTCAATCAATATATTATTCAACGTGCACTGGCTGCAAAATCTCTGGATGAAGCACAAAAAGGGATTATTTTTGCAGCATCTTTAAAGCTGATTATACCTTTGATCGTTGTGATCCCCGGAATCATCGTCTATGTACTCTATACACAACCTGAAGGTACGGCATTCATTCCGGGTATGGAGGCCATATTCAATACCCCGGATGGAGGCATCGTCTACGACAACGCTTACCCGTGGCTGATGAAGGTCTTTCTCTCTCCCGGACTCCTTGGGCTGGTAACTGCGGCGTTGGCTGCGGCCATCATCTCTTCCCTGGCGTCGATGGTCAACTCTGTGGCAACGATCTTTACGATGGATATTTACGTCCCTTATTTCAACAAAAACGCTACCGATAAGCAGACGGTCAATACCGGTCGTATCGTTGCAGCTGTTGCACTGATCGTAGCTGTTCTGGTTGCACCTCAGTTGAGTTCTGTGCCCCAGGTATTCCAATATATTCAAGAGTATACGGGGCTGGTCAGTCCGGGTATACTTGCTGTCTTTATCATGGGTCTGTTTTGGAATAAGACAACAACCAAAGGGGCAATTTATGGGGTATTGGCTTCTCTTCCGATTGCACTTATTTTGAAACTGGCACCGTTGGGCCTTCCATTCTTGGATCAGATGTTCTATACCCTCATTCTGACCATCGTCATTATTGTCGGGGTGAGTTTGACAACCAATCCCCATCACGAAGATCCGAAAGCGATCCAAACCACTTCAGCTACGTTCAGAACGAGTCCCGCTTTTAATATCGGAGCCTACTCAGTACTCATTATCGTTGCTGTGCTGTATGCAATTTTCTGGTGATCAGGTCAGATTATTTTAAATATGGTGATTTCTTCAGGAGTTTATGAATCAGATATCAGAACGCATTCGTCTGGAATTTGAAAACCGTTTTCAGAAAGAGTATATCGAAATCCACGCACCCGGCAGAGTCAACCTGATCGGGGAGCATACAGACTACAACGGAGGGTTTGTCATGCCGGCAGCGATAGACAAGAAGATCGTCCTGGCGATGGCCAAAAACAACCTCGATAAGATCCGGCTCTTCTCGGTTGATATGGAAGAAAGCTTTGAGGTAGATTTTGCACCCCGTCAGAAAAAAAGCCCATTACACTGGGCCAATTACATTTTAGGGGTGGCTGATCAGCTGCAGCTCAATGACTATAAAATAGGAGGATTTGATTGTGTTTTTGGGGGAGATATACCCATAGGAGCGGGCCTCTCCTCATCTGCAGCCCTGGAGGGAGGAGTGGCTCTCGGTCTGTCGGAACTCTTTGAACTGAACCTCTCTAAAATGGAGATGACCCT
>Ga0209487_1003603_pt1 | contig 12098 bp, 11 predicted proteins | sample Poulit2012_FD_187524 | JGI IMG/M metagenome (GOLD analysis project Ga0209487, IMG submission 187524) | Agricultural soil microbial communities from Georgia to study Nitrogen management - Poultry litter 2012 (SPAdes) (version 2) | ecosystem: Environmental > Terrestrial > Soil > Agricultural land... | reverse complement strand
CCCTACCATTTTCTTAAAAATACACATTATGCACATTGGGGCACTTTGATTTGACGTGAACAGCCCATTTACGCAAGGTAGGTATTTAGCCCAAAACCACTTGGGTTTGCCACCTACTTTTAAAATACATGGATTCTAAAATGATGAACTATATAGAGGTCGTCAATCAGGGGGCTAGCTTAAATTACCGCTCGGGCTCTCGGCCAAGTCCACAAGATAATGAGGTTTTGATTAAGGTTTTTGCGGCCGGAGTAAATAGGGCTGATTTGCTGCAGCGCAAGGGTGGGTACCCGCCCCCAGCCGGCGCATCCGAGGTTTTGGGACTAGAGGTATCTGGCGAAATAATCGCTTTGGGTGCAGGCGTCACAACATTAAAGGTTGGGCAGCAAGTCTGTGCGTTATTGCCGGGCGGTGGCTACGCCCAATATTGCGTGGCTGATGCAGGCTCTTGTTTGCCTATTCCTAGTGGCTTTGATTTTACCGCTGCCGCTGCTTTACCCGAGGCTGCATTTACCGCTTGGACAATGATATGGGAGCTAGGCCAATTAGCCCAAGGCCAAAGCTTGCTCATACATGGTGGCTCGAGTGGTATAGGCACCCTAGCAGCGCAAATGGCTGTTGCTTTGGGCCACCCCGTCTATGTCACCGCTGGCAGCGATGAAAAATGCCAAGCCTGTTTGCAGCTAGGTATCGAGGCTGCGATTAACTACAACAAAGAGGATTTTGTTGAAAAGATTCGCCACCTGACCCAAGGCAAAGGGGTTGATGTGGTTCTCGATATGGTTGGCGGCGATTATGTGCAACGTAATTTAGACTCAATGTCTATAGGGGGGCGCTTGGTGCTGATTGCCTTTTTAGGTGGTCGGGTAGCTAACTTTGATATTAGAAAACTAATGCACAGGCGACAGCAGATACTTGGGGCCACGTTGCGTAGTCGCTCGCTACAATATAAAAGCTATCTCGCGCAACAATTACAGCAAAATATATGGCCACATTTAGACGCTAACACTATACGGCCGGTCATCGATGAGGTGTACCCACTAGCAGATGCCGAGCGGGCACACCAGAGGGTTCAGTCTGGTATTGGACTGGGGAAAGTCATCTTAGCTGTTGACCACCCTTGAAATAATACTAACGTACTGTATTGGGCAGCCACATCACCAAATCTGGCACAAAGTAGATGATTAAAAGGACCACAAGGTCAGCCAAAATAAACCAGCCCGTACCGCGGAACAGATTTTGCAATGTGACCAAATTGCCCACCACTTGTTTGATGACAAAAATATTCATCCCTACCGGTGGGGTCACCATGCCCACCTCGAGCAGCTTGGCCAAAAAGACCCCAAACCATACATACTCTAGCCCCGCTTGGCCGACAAGCGGAAGCATGATCGGCAAAGTTAAAAGCATGGCGCTTATGGGTTCTAAAAACATGCCCAAAATTAAATAAATCGCCATGATGACTAGCACGAGGGCAAATTGAGATGTCCCGATACTCAGGACGGCATCTTGTATCACCGTTTCCACGCCGGTAAATACCAACATACGCGCAAAGATAGAGGCGCCAACACCGATGATAATAATGGTGCTGGTGGTCATGAGGCTTTCACTTAATGCTGCCCAAAAACCGCTTAAGCTCAAGCGCCTAAGCACTACAGCCGTTAACAGGGTAAGAAAAGCACCGATTGCACCTGCCTCAGTGGGGGTAAATACCCCACCAAACAAACCGCCAAAGACAAACACACAGACCAACAGCATTGGCCATGAATCGCGCAATGAGGAGAACTTTTCTTGCCAAGTTGTAGACTGCAATCTGTTTGGAGCGAGCTCTGGGTTAATTAATACCCTCACTAAAATAACCACAATATATGCAAGCGCGGATAAAAGACCCACCCCTACCCCACCGAGAAAGAGCTTAACTATAGATACCTCGGCCATTACACCAAAAATAATCAGCACAATAGAGGGCGGTATTAAGGCGCCGATTGTGCCTGCCACGGCTACTGTAGATGAGGCAAAAGCTGGGTTATAGCCCTCTTTGGTCATCTCGGGGATGGCAATTCGGCCCATTGCTGCCGCGCAGGCAATTGATGAGCCACACATTGCAGCAAATACCGATGAGCCCGTTACCGAGGCTATGGCTAAGCCACCCGGGATGCGCGTCATCCACGCGCGTGCTGCCGCAAATAGCCCGTCTGTTAGCCCAGCATGGTAGGCAACATAACCCATGAGCAAAAACAATGGGATAGCGCTTAAGGTCCAACTTGCTGCAAAGCTATATGAAATATTTCCCACGGTTTTAAATGCAATGGTCCAACCCAGCATTTTCCAAAGGGCAATAAACGACACGCCTATTAGTGAGACGCCAATTGGCACTCTCAGAGACAGCAGCAATAACAGTGCGCCGATGGCCGTAAAACCTATTGCTAATTCACTCACTTTGCACCCTCGTCATAATTTTGATGTTTGCAATCAAGGATTTTGGCGATCAATTTCCGCAAACTAAAAACAGCCATCAGACCAAAAGCACTGGGCAAGACAAAATACCCGGGCCAAGTTAAAAGCGTTTGGGCGTTTTGGATGGTTTTTGCATTGGAGTAATATTTGCCCATAGCAAGCTCATAGGTGGTCCAGGCAAGAAGGCCGTAAACCAAAATCACAATAATGGCACTGAGGTAATCACTGACTTGCTGCCAAAACTTGGGGAATATCGTATAAAAAACATCAACCTTGATATGCAGGTCTAATCGCTCGGCATCACTTATTGAGGTAAAGCTGGCAATCAGCATGTAGTAATAGGAAACCAAGCCGATCGTGCCGTAGATCTCGATGCCCATCGTATAGCGGAAAAAAACATAGGCCGTTACGTGCAGCATCATCACGAGGATAGCTAGGCCACCTAACCAGCCATTGAACTCGACAAATTTGTCTATAAATCTAAAAGCGCTCTTCTTTAACATGAACACCCCCAGCTAATCGAAAAAAAGCGCTTTCCAGACCTAGAAAAGCGCCAAAACGAATTATTAGCTGCAAACCAAATGGAGCAAACTACATTCCATAGCTTTCCGGATCTAATTTGCTAAAAATGTTATCCCAGTAGATTTGCTCTACCTCTTCACGAGAGTCGACCCCATCCATGATGTCTAGCCATTTATCTAGTAGCTCTACCATCGTGCTGATTTTTTTCTCGCCATTTTCCACGCCAAAGTTTGAATGATAAAACTCGGCTATGGCTACTTGGTCTTCGGCGATGAAATCAGCCGTCAAATCCAAGAGGTCTTGGTCGGGCTGCAGAAATTGAACACCATCATCATTTGTGATTCGATCAATAACCTCTTCCTCTTGGGCGATATAAATTGAGGTCGCCCCTGCAGACAGGGCTGCCGATGCACGCATAAGCGCTTGACGCTGCTCTGCAGTTAAGCGTGCCCAAGTATCAGTATTGACGTTTGAGCCGGCCACTTGGGTAAAAGCCCCACCAGGCACCCCTGTTGTATAGGCTTTGGTTACGTCGTACAAACCCCAAGCTTCTAAATCAACCAGGCTTATGGCAACACAGTCGACCACCCCTTGGGCCAAGGCTTGCAGCATTTCTGATGAGGGCATATTGGTAGAGCTGGCGCCAACATAATTGGCCCACCGAGCCCAGCTCGCACCCACTGTGCGAATAGATTTGCCCTTGATGCTGTCTACTGAATTAACGGGCTTGCTGCAGGCAAGGCCATAAGGGGTTGATGTAAACCCACCCACATAGACTTGATTATGTTTTTTAAACTCAGCCAAGCAGTCGGGGCAGTTAAAAAACACGTACTCCATCAGCGCAGCGGGGAAGGCCAAAAGACCAGTGCGCCAGTTGTCGGCTTCGTGTGTGGCCAGCATAGATAAATCTGCAGCCATAGACAGCTCGGGGAATTCACTTGGCGCATAAGAAGTAAAAACCAGACCGATATCTACCGTGCCGTCACTGACGCCACTCGAGATTTCCTCGCTTTGTAATAGTGTGCCTGGGAATACGCGTACCTTTAGCGTGCCGTCCGAATACTCATCGGCCAACTCGGTATAACGCTCGGCGGCTATTACCGAGGCCGCGTGCGGTGGGTTACCTTGGGCGTAACGTAAATTTACAGTTTGCGCGCTGGCATGAGCAATAAAGGCCATACCAAAAACCGCAACCAATCCGGACAAAATACTTCTCTTATAGCTTTTAAACATAGTGTCTCCGATTATTGAATGAAATATTCTCTAAAGTTGGCAAATACCTCTTTGGCGCTAGTCAGCCATAAACGTCATGACTATTTCCCCCTAGCCGCCATCAAGCAAAGCAACCCTAAATATCGATTTGATAAACCTGTGCCGCTGTTTTCTTAAATAGAGCGTCGCGCTCGGCTTTTGTGTACGTAGCTGACAGTTTTTTGAAAGCATTCCACAAAACCCCATAGCTGCAATAGCCTTTATCAACGGGAAAATTGCTCTCAAACATGCATCGGTGCGGGCCGAAATGCTCGAGTGCCGTGTCAAAATAAGGCTGCCACGCACGCACTAACTGATCTGAGGTCGGTGCGCGCTCTTGCTCATGAAAACCAAAGCCATTAACGCGCATGCCCAAGCCGCCAAGTTTGAGATAAAGGTTGTCAAACTTACTCAGCTCGGCGATGCGCGCTGCCCAGTCTTTAAAAACCTCATCACGTTGATCGGCAAAGGGGCCAACCCCGACGGGGCCGCCAAAATGATTTAATACCACTGTTGTGGAATCGTTTTTTTCTAATAAATGCACGAGGTCTGGCAGTTGGGTATGAAACATAAAGGCATCAAAAGACAGGCCCAACTCGCCCAGTATTTTTAAGCCCTGCTGAAAGGATTGGCTTTTGAATAAATCAGGGTTGTATTCAACCGAGGTGCTCGATACATTGGGGTCGGCATGCCAAGAGGTGATGTTTCTCACCCCTTTTAAGCGACCTGCAGATACCTCTATGTGTTTTTCTAATATCTCTTGGGCATCTTGGCCTAGGGCCAAATCAACATAGCCAACAATGGCTGATACCAGGCCCGGCAGCCCATAGTTACCACTATCAAACATAGCGCCGGCCCCGGCTGCGAACTGTGTTTCGCCTAGTGATTGCCATTTTGCCGCTCTTTGCGCGGCATACATGGCGCGACATTCGACAAAAACGCTGGCCACAACATTATGGCCACTGTGCACATCAGCCAAATACTCATCTATGAGATAGCGTGGTCGGGGTGTATCCCAGAGGTGATGATGGGCATCGATGATTTCTAGCTCTGGCTCTAGGGCTTGTTCCTGTGTAGTGTCTAACCATTTTTGGTCAACACTCAGATGGACTCGAGAAAAATTATCCTGAACCTCTGCCTGACTCGTCTTATTCGTCTGACTCTGAGCACTTGCACTACCCTGCTCTTCTGCGCTGCTTGCGGCGTTTGGGTTGCCCTGCTCGTTTGAACCATCATGCGTTTGTGCATCGTTGTGCATTCTAGTCTCCTCAATTTGATGCATTTTTTGCCTTTAATTTTTTATAACGCACCATTGTTTTGCCCAACAATGCACATCTGCCCTCTCGTGCACAATGTGCACGTTTTGGGGCAAAAGTCTTTTGTAGCTAGACTTGGCTACGGTAGCGTACTAACAAAGATAAGCAGAAATCAGGAGAGAACCATTGACTACAGAGACTGAGCAAATTGCCGTCATTACTGGCGGCGCCCAAGGGCTGGGCCTGGCCACTGCCGAGCGATTTTTGGCCAAGGGCTATCAGGTCGCCATTGTTGATCGCAACAATGTTGCTATGGAAGAGGTAGAGAAAAAATATAGGCACAAAACCTTGCTCTGTATTGACGAAGACCTCGCAGAGAACAGTGCGCCCGAGCGCATTTTGGCCCAGGTACAAGAACAACTCGGTACGGCAACTATTTTGGTCAATAATGCTGGCATTGCGCCTAAACATGGGGGCAAGGCGTGGACCGTAACCCAAACCAGCCTCGAAGAGTGGCATGAGGTGTTAAATATCAACCTCACGGCCGCCCTGCTGATGTGCAAAGTTTTTATACCCGGCATGCAAGCACAAAAATATGGGCGTATTGTTAATGTTTCGTCTAGCGCTGGGCGTACTACGGCGGTTTTAAATGGCCCCTCATATATGTGCTCCAAGGCGGGTTTAATTGCCCTATCGCGCCACATTGCCCAACAGTATGGGGCGGATGGCATTACTGCCAATACCGTTGCTTTTGGTCGCATCGTATCGCCTTTGGCCTCGCTTTGGTCGCCAGAGCTCGAGCAGTCATATAACCAAAAAAACCCAGTCAAGCGCTCGGGCAGGCCAGAAGAGGCGGCCGCCGCCATCGACTATCTAAGCAGTGCGCTTTCGGGCTTTACAAATGGCGCGATATTAGATGTAAATGGTGGTGCTTTTATGCCCTAAATGGCCTGTACAGCCACCATACTTAGCTTTACCTACAACCTCTAAACCTAGATTTACCACAAAACCATTTCAGAATTTAAGGAGAGCAAAAATGACTCCACGTACAGCAGTTGTCACGGGTGCAGCCGGCACCATTGGACTGGGCTCAGTAATTAAGCTTTTAGAACAAGATAGACGTGTGGTGATGGTTGATAAAGACGCCCAACGACTTGAGCAAATCGCAGCACAGTTTAATCAAGAGCAGGTGCTGACTATTGCAGCGGACTTGGCTGATGCAAGTACACCAAAAATGATCGCCCAGGCCATCGCTACAAAAGGTTGGCAGCCAACCCAGATCCTCGTGAATAATGCCGGGATTTCTATTAAGCATGACGGCAAAGCCCACGACGCACTATCAATGCAAGCCCAAGAGTGGGAGCAGATCATGGAAATTAATGTGACAGCCCCGCTGCGACTTGCGCAGCAGTTTTTACCCTATATGCTCGAGCAAAAATGGGGGCGTATTGTCAATATTTCGTCGCGTGCAGGGCGCTATAACCCTAATCAGGCTGGGCCTGCCTACGTTACAAGCAAGGCAGCTATTTTGGGGCTCACACGTTCTTTGGCTAATGATTTTTCTAAACATGGGGTAACCACGAATGCTATCGCCCCCGGTTTTGTTGAGTCGCAAATGACTGGGCAGCTATTACCCGAACAGCTCACCTCTTTGGTGCAAAGGACTCCTGTGGGCCGCGGGGGCACGGGCCAAGAACTGGGCTCGGCAGTGGCTTACCTTGCCTCAGAGGATGCTGGCTTTATAACTGGCACCTGCCTAGATGTTAACGGCGGGCAAAATATGGCCTAGGTGTGGGCCGCAAAATATGCTTAGGCGCGGACGAGCAAATCAGTTCTAAGTATGGACGACCAAACCTGACCTAGGTGCGAGAGAGCAAAGCATGGCCTAGGCGTAAGCGAGCAAAATACGGCATAAGCGTGCATATTATGCACATATGACCTTTTTTATGTTGGGCGCAATAAAAGTTCTTGTTAGAACCTGTAGTCAACAACATTAATAATAACTGAAAAATTACTTATTATTTACAGCCATCATGGCAGGAGACATCATGCGTTTAACCATTACCGCAAGAAACATTCTATTTATAGTGGCCTTTCTTTTTGGCCTGTTTACTACCGGACTAGCAAAAGCCGACTACCCAGATAGGCCAATTACCTTGGTGGTGCCTTTCCCACCTGGTGGTTCTACTGATATACATCTGCGCCAAATAGCCAAGGAAGCTGGTGAGATCCTAGGCCAAACGATCATTACCGAAAACCGCCCCGGTGCATCAGGCTCTGTAGCCTTAACCGCGGTCAAGGGCGATAAACCTGATGGCTATACGCTGACAGTGCTGGTACCCACGAGTTTGAGGTTGCCCCTATTACAAGATATGGCTTATGACCCCATTGAAGATTTCACCTACATAAGCATGCTATCTAGTTATACCTATGTGGTTGCTGTGCCCGCTGAAAGCCCGTTTGAGTCGTGGCAAGACGTATTGGCGTACGCCCGTGATAACCCAGGTAAGTTGAATTACGGCAACGCGGGTACTTACGCAAGTACCCACCTAGTGATGGAAGAGATAGCCAAAGCCGAAGGCGTTGAGTGGAATGCCATACCCTATAAAGGTGATGGCGATCAGGTGCAAGATCTAAGCGGTAACCGCCTAGATTTAGGTACCCCAAGTATTGGTGGTGTTGCCTCAATGGTCGATGGGGGCAAAGTGCGTTTGCTTGCTTTGCTAAGCGATAAAAGAATTAATCGCTATCCTGATGTCCCCACCTTACCCGAAGAGGGCACCGATATCTTTGCATTTGTGCCTTATGGCATCGTAGGCCCTGCTGGCATGGACCCTAAGGTGGTAGAGGTTTTGGCGCAAACATTTAAACAGGTTTCTCAATCAGAGGCCAATAAAAAGCTTGTCTCTGAGCTCGGCTCTGAGGTGGTATTTAGCACCCCCGAGGAGTTTAGGCAGTGGGCCATCGATAGCACAGAAAAAGAAAAGCAGTTAATCGCTGAGCTAGAGGGGCAAGACTAATGAACGCACACAATGTGATTATCACCGGTGCCGCCAAAGGCATCGGTGCAGCCTGTACTGCTGAGTTTCTCGAGCAAGGTTACAACGTGCTTGCAGTGGATATCGACTCTCAATCTTTACAAGCACTGCAAGACAAACATCAAACCAATAGGCTTTACACGGCAGAAATAGATATCGGTACACCCGAGGCACCCAAAGCAATCACCCAATTAATGAATGAGCAATTTGGTGCTGTGGGGGTGCTGGTAAATAACGCTGGTATAGCCCCAAAACGTGCCGAACGAGCAGATGACATTACCAACATTAGCTATGAGGAATGGTCACGCATCATACATATCAACCTCAGCAGCGCGGCCTTTCTATGCCAAGCAGCGCTACGCGATATGGCCCAAGCGGGTTGGGGCAGAATCATAAATGTTGCCTCATCGGGTGGGCGCACACGCGCTTTGGGCCCGGTTGGGCCTGCTTATATGGCATCTAAAGCCGGTATGTTGGGTCTGACCAGAAACATAGCAAGTGAGATGGGCAAGAAAAATATTACTGCCAATGTAGTTGCGCCAGGGCGCATTGATACCACCCTATCGGCCACATCTGGCGCAAGCGTCACACAAGAGTACGCCAAGCTGGTGCCCGTTGGTCGTACCGGCAAACCTCATGAGGTAGCCGCTGCGGTCGTGTTTTTGGCTTCGAAAAAAGCGAGTTTCATCACCGGTGCATGCATAGATGTCAACGGTGGAATGTTTATGCTTTAAGGGTTTTAAGGGAAAAATATGCTTTACACGCACGAACACCGCGCATTAATGGATTCCATGTTGCGCTTTATAGAGAAGGAAATTGAACCCTACACTGATGAGTGGGAGGAGCTCGGTGCTTTCCCCGCCCATGAGTTGTTTAAAAAACTGGGGCAAGCAGGCTTTCTGGGCATTAATCGCCCCGAAGAGTACGGGGGGGCGGGCCTAGATTTTTCGTACAACATCGCCGCTGCTGAGGCTTGGGGCCGTGTGTCGTCTCAGGGGGTTAGCATGGGCATCATTGTGCAAACTGATATGGCCACCCCGGCCTTAGCCAAGCACGGTAGTGATGAGCTGAGAAAAACCTTTCTTGCGCCCTCTATATCGGGGGATATGGTTGCTTGCCTAGGGGTATCAGAAACTGGGGCAGGCTCAGATGTGGCCTCGATCATGACTCAGGCGCGCAAAGACGGGGACGACTATATTATTAATGGCTCTAAAATGTGGATCACCAATGCCCTACAAGCTGACTGGATGTGCCTACTGGCAAATACCTCAGAGTCCGGTGCCCCACACCACAACAAATCGCTCATAATCGTGCCACTGCGAGAAAATGGCAAACTTAGGCCCGGCATCGAGATGCAAGAAATCAGAAAAATGGGTAATTGGGCCTCGGATACCGCACAAGTATTTTTTGATGATGTGCGCGTGCCACAGCGTTATCGCATAGGCGAAGAGGGCAAGGGTTTTATTTACCAGATGGAGCAGTTCCAAGAAGAGCGCCTAGCGGCTGCCGCGCGACGCATTGGGGCCGAGCACCTGATAATGACTGTTGCCGATTATCTGCGCGAGCGCATCGCCTTTGGCAAGCCTTTGTTAGATAACCAGTATATTCAGTTTAAGCTGGCCGAATTGCAAACCGAAATCGAGGCGTTACGCGCCTTAGTATATATGGCTGCCGAGCGCTACATCGCGGGCGAAAATATCGTCACACTCGCTTCGATGGCTAAACTCAAAGCCGGCCGGTTGGCCCGAGAGGTTGCCGATTGGTGTGTACAGTTTTATGGCGGGATGGGCTATACCTGGAATAACCCTGCTGCACGGGCCTATCGCGACTCAAGGCTTGGCTCTATAGGTGGCGGGGCAGACGAAATTATGCTGAGCATCATCGCCAAAAGACTCGATCTAACAGTCGGCAACAAATAAGAAAAGAAACAAGAGGGTGGCAAAGAAAGGACCAAAGACAAAAAGGAATAAAAATAAGCATAGTCTGCACACCCTCTGACAGACTATGCTCTATTTTTGGTTATGGGCGAAGCGCTGGTACTGACTAATTGACTAATAATGAGCTTAATAACTGGCTGCCATCCCGGCGCGCACGTCCATTTGGATGCCATATTGGGGGAAGGGATAGCGCAAGCCATTTTTTGACAAAGCCTGCATGCCATCTAGGGCTTTATTGATATCGTCTATTTTTAAGGCCATGAGCATTTCGTGATCGAGCACGCCCCCAAAACGTCGTTCGGCAAAACAAGGGATAGACAAGCTTGGTTTGCCCGTGCTTAAGGCCCTGCCCCATGAATCTGCACATGAGGATTCCCCCACCACGCTCCACTCAAAAGACTCGTAATCACGCCATTGCAAGCCATTAATAAAGTACATCATGGCCCCTGGTGTCGCATAAAACATGACGATATCTGGTTCGCCGGGTATCAAACGCTCGTCACCCGTTTCTTGGCCAGCCCATTTTTTAAGCGGGGCAACCACTAAAGCCTCATACTTACCCATTGGTACCGTATGCATGGCTTGTTGATGTCGTGCGGCATCTTCGACCGTGGCGTACCAAACCCCCTTCATATGGGCACCGGTATGTATTTCGGGGGTGTCTGGCCCTAAGCCAACCACATAACGACATTGGCTACCAACCAAATCATCAGCGGTAACCCCAACAGTCCAGTACAACCGTGCTGCCTGCGCCACCAACTGATCGAGGGTGTGGATATGTTTTGGGCGCCTCAGTCGTGGAATCTCGGCAAACTGATCTTTTGACTCGAGTAGTTTCATGCCAATGGGCGGGACTTGTAGCTTTAAGGTTTGCTCAAGCTCGTTATTGGTATCAATCAACTTTCTCATCACAACCTCTCCTTAAATTTAATTTTGTTTTCTTTTAGGTTTTTGCCATTTTTTGCTCGCCCAAAATCATAAGTGCATCTAAAACGAGTGCCCCATTTTCTTGTGCAAGCATAGGATTAACCTCTAGCTGATCAATCGTATCAGGCATTGCAAGGGCTGCGTCAGAAATTGCTGCAATAGCACGACACATAGCAGTAATATCTGCAGCAGGCTGCCCTCGATAGCCCGTTAATAATGGATAACCTTTTAGTTGCTGCAGCATTTGAGCGGCGATCTGCTCATCTACTGGCAGCAAATGATGGCAGGTGTCTTTGAAGATTTCGGTAAAAATACCGCCAATACCCACAGTCATAGATAGGCCAAAAACAGAATCGCGTGTCACCCCAACGATTAGCTCGCAAACCCCTTTTTCCATACTTTGCACAAGTAACCCACTGATCTGTGCATGGGGGGCGTGTTTCGATGCATTGGCAAGAATTTTCGTTGCCGCCTGCTTGACCGCATCGGGGGTAGTCAAATTTAACTCGACCCCGCCCACCTCTGTTTTATGCGCAATATCAGGACTCAAAATCTTTAACACTACGGGAAAGCCAATTTCAGCCGCCACGGCCGCAGCCTCATCAGGGGTGTGGGCTACTTTTTCAGTGGAAATCGGCACCCCATGCTTGGCCAGCCAGGCTTTGGCTGTGTACTCATTCAGCTCGGCTGGCATGGCTGCCTGCGCTTGG
>Ga0209487_1003602_pt1 | contig 12101 bp, 9 predicted proteins | sample Poulit2012_FD_187524 | JGI IMG/M metagenome (GOLD analysis project Ga0209487, IMG submission 187524) | Agricultural soil microbial communities from Georgia to study Nitrogen management - Poultry litter 2012 (SPAdes) (version 2) | ecosystem: Environmental > Terrestrial > Soil > Agricultural land... | reverse complement strand
CTGGTGCTGGCGACGCAGCGGCCCGGCTCCAGCGTGAATGCCGATATGCGCGCCAATATCAATATGCGCATTGCGCTGCGCGTACAAAGTGCGGCCGATTCCCACGACATTTTGGACCTCCCGGGCGCCGCCGAATTGCCGGCCGAACGGCCCGGTGCCGCGCTGTTGCGCTTGGGGTCCGGCCCCGCGCGGGAGTTGCAGGTGGCCGCGATTACGGACGCCGCCGCTTCCGAACTGGCGGCCACCATCGCCCAAGCGGCCCAGCAAGTGGGCGCCCGGGCCCCGCGCCGCCCCTGGTTACCGCCCCTGCCGCGGGTCGTGGCGGAGTTAGAGGTCCCGGAGACGGAGCCCGACGGCCCCTTCCAGGAGATCCCCGCCCAGAACAGTCCCGCCCAGAACAGTCCCGCCCAGCCCATTGCCGTCGGCTTGCGCGATCACCCCATGTCGCTCCGCCAGGACGTGCTGGCCGTGACGCCGGGTGCGGGACACCTGCTGATCGCGGGCGGCCCCGGCTCGGGCCGCACCGCCGCGCTGCGGGCCCTCGCCCGCCACAGCACCGTTCCCGTGCACGTCATTGCGCGCGATCCCGCCTCCGTTGTGGACGCCAACGCAGAGTGGATCGGCACGCGCGCGCCGCTGGAGGACCAGCGCCTGATCGCTCGCCTGGCCGAGCAACTCCTTGGTCAGGAGACTGCGCCGCGGCTGGTCCTTGTCGATGATGCGGACTGGCTCATCGATCCGGAAAACAGTTCTGTGCGCACCTGGAACTACCTCCAAGAACTCTTGCGCCGCGGGAGCGCACGCGGCATTACCGTCGCCCTAGCCGGAGGCCGCCTGCTCCTGACCCCGCGCGTGAGCGAACTCCTGTCAACGCGCTGGATTTTGAACTGGGCCGATGACACCGCCACAACCGCAGGCGCCGTGCCCCGCGGAACCGCGATTCCCGCCGGGCCCGGAGGCATCGCCGAAGTACGCAGCGGGCACGTAACCGCCGCGCGCATTCGCTGGGTTCCACCACCGACCGAATCTGCTTGGCCCACCCGTGGCAGCGGCCCCCTCCCGGGCATTTTGCGGCTCCAACCCCTCCCCGCCGAAGTCAGTGCCAGCGCCCTGCTACGCGCTACGGAAGCCGAACGAACTAACGCGGGGCCAGCGGCGCCGTCCAAAATTGTGCTGGGCATTGGGGGCGATCACGCGGAACCGGTTTATTTGCCGCTCACCTCGTTTTTGCTCGCCGGGCCGCCCGGGGGCGGGCGCACGAATGCGCTGGCGGTGATCGCGCAGCAGTGTGCGCGGGCGGGACGGGAAGTCGTGCTGATCACCAGCAACGCGCCGGCCACTCCCCGGGCGGATGGGGTACGGATTGTGCCGACCGAAGATGCCACGGCGGCGCTCGAAGGGGCCCGAGATGGGGCCGTGGCGCTGGTAGATGATTTAGATCTTGCGCTGAGTTGGGATCCGCACGCGCCGTGGGTGGAGGCGCTGCGCAGGCGGGTGCACGAGGAACAGCCCACAATTGCAACTGCAACTGTTTCGGCTGCCGCGAGCTCCTATTCGGGGGTGCTGGCGCAGCTGCGGCGCCGCCGTACCGGCATCGTGCTGCATCCGGGTGACCGCCTGGCTAATGATGTGTTTGGGGTCGACGTGGCTCGCGAAGCAGATGCGGATTCCACAAGCGCCGGGCGGGGCGTGGTGGTGGATGCCGGGGTGGTTACAGCGCTGCAGATGGCCCGGAGCGATCCGTAGTCGCGGCCAAGACCGATGGCGTGAACAGGCCCACCATGACGATCACGGCAAGGAGGAGGAGCACCACGCCGATGAGCGGGGTCGAGCCCTGCAAGACCGGAATCGCCACCGCGAGTTGGAAAAGTTGCCAAGTTACGAGCGGGCCTCGGGCCCAGCGTTTACCGCGATACAGGCTTTTGAGGGTCCAGGCGAGCACGAGCCCCATGCCGGCCCCAAACACCAGGACGAATACCGCCATTGACTTATCGTCGGTGAAGCCGCCAATGAGGGCGACGATCAATAAAATGGCGCCCGCCAATAGCGCGGCCGTCTCAATGCCGCCGGCGACCATGATCGCCCACATCCAGCGCCGGGAGTTCTTACGCGTTTCTTGTGCCACATGCACCACATTACGCATCGGGCCCGCGGCTTAGGCTATGACCATGGCGACACTCACGGATCAGGCCCTCGCGGGCGATGCGGCAGAAAATGCCGATGTTGAATGGCTACGACTGTTAGTAGGCGATTGGCAACTGATTGCCGACCTGGGATTTGCCGATCTGGTGTTGTGGGTGCGCGATGAGACTGGCGAGTTTGTGGCCTCCCGCCAGTGCCGCCCCTCAACTGGCTCCACGATTCACGAAACTGACATCGTGGGCTCCCGTCCGACTGAAAACCAGCGGGACCGGCTCGAGCGGGCCGCGAGCGAGCTGCGCATCCAACGGGACCGGGAACCGCAGTGGTACGGCGGAGTCGCCGTGCGCGAAGAAGCTATCCCGGTCGTGCGCGGGGGACGCTGCATTGGGGTAATCACGCGGCAAACAAACCTGGCCACGGCCCGCACCCCCGGACGCCTCGAAATTCATTACATCGAGGGCGCCGACGAGATTATTCGCATGATCTCGCGCGGCGAGTTTCCCCACCCGGCGGCGCCGGCCATGTCGCGCCGCGGCGCCCCGCGCGTGGGCGACGGATTTATCCGCCTCGACTCCGATGGGGCGGTGCTGTTCGCCAGCCCCAATGCGATCTCCTGCCTCCACCGCCTGGGCGTTACCGGCGAGTTGACGCGCCAGTCCTTAAGTCGCGTGATCACGGAGCAAATGGATGCCTCATCGACTCCCGACGAGACCCTCCCCCTGGTCTTGACCGGTCGGGCACCGTGGCGCACCGATATCGAGGCCAACCGCGCGGTGTTATCGCTGCGGGCCGTACCGCTGACTGTTTCTGGACGGCGAGTGGGCGCCGTTGTGCTGTGCCGTGACGTGACCGAGTTGCGCCGGCGAGAGCGCGAAATCATGACCAAGGACGCCACGATCCGCGAGATCCATCATCGGGTTAAGAACAACTTGCAAACGGTGGCTGCGCTCTTACGGCTCCAGGCGCGGCGCACGCAGATTCCCGAGGCCCGCACGGCCTTAGCCGAGGCGATGCGGCGCGTGGCAACGATCGCTGTCGTGCACGAGACGCTGTCGCAAACCTTTGATGAGACCGTCGCATTCGACGATGTCGTGGACCGCAGTTTGCGGCTCGCGGCGGATGTCGCCTCACCCGAGGCGCAGGTGCGCACGGTGCGGGAAGGGCGATTTGGAACGCTGCGCGCCGAGGTAGCAACTCCCCTAGCCCTTGTTTTGACCGAACTGGTCACGAACGCCGTGGAGCACGGGTTCCCGGGGAAATCTTCGGGCGAGGTGATCATCAAATGCGAGCGCACCGAAGGAAATTTGACGGTCATAATTTCCGATACCGGGGTGGGCTTGCGCCGTCCCACTGAGGCGCAGGTATTTGCCGAGGGGGAACCCGACATTGACGACCTATCCGGACTGGATGAAGTGTGGCAAGAAGGAATTAACGGGCTCGGAAGCCAGATTGTGCGCACGCTGGTCACGGGCGAGTTGCAGGGAACCATCGAGTGGCGCAGTCCCGATTCGGGTGGCACCGAGGTTATATTGCAAGCGCCGCTGCAAGATCTCTCTTAACAGCGGCGCTTGCAATATGAAATTAGTTTTTCGGCTGCACGCTGGATGCAGACTGCAGGTTTAGCTGGCGGCGCGGCGAGCCCGGGCGCGGCGACGCTTCAAAGCGCGGCGCTCATCTTCAGAAAGGCCACCCCACACACCAGCATCTTGTCCCGTCTCCAGGGCCCACTTCAAGCAGGTCTCCATCACGGGGCAACGCTGGCATACCGCTTTCGCCTCATCGATCTGCATCAAAGCGGGACCGGTATTACCGATCGGGAAGAACAGTTCGGGGTCTTCGTCGAGGCAGGCGGCTTGACTACGCCAATCCATTCGGTTTACTCCTCAAGGCGCATGTCAGCATCATATGAATTCAAACTGATGCTGCGGGGTCTGATTGGGATTTGAAAGTCGGAGGCGAATTAGGCGTTCCGAATTCCTACTGATATATAGGGTCGCTGATTGTGCGCGTTTGCACAAGGGGTAATTGGAAGAAAGTTGCACTATCTCGATGAGATGTGCATCACGTTGACCTTTCAACTACCCCGTGTACCCCTGTAATTAAGCGGAAAACGGGCGGCCGGGGCGCGGACTAACGAATTTAGATCAGCCGCTAACTAATACGGAGGCGCCCGCCTCATGTTCACTTAGGTCGCCGGTTTCGCCCTCAGCCACCGCGCGCGGGCCCAGGAATACGACGTAAAACCAGTACCCGGCGAGCGCGAGAGCCCCAATTGTGATCTTTATCGCGGTGGGGAGGGACGAGGGAGTAACAAATGCCTCGATGATTCCCGAAACACCCAAAACAATCACGAGTCCGATCGCAATTGTCATTAGCGCCCGCCCCTCACGCGCGAGCGCATTGGAACGAGTACGCGGCCCCGGGGCGATCCACGCCCAAAACAGTTGCAGCCCCGCCCCCGCCGCCACGAATACGGCCATGAGCTCGAGGAGCCCGTGGGGCAAAATCAAACCAAAGAACACGCCGCCCGCGTCATGGCTCACCATGATCCCGCCGGCTGCGCCCGCGTTAATCGCGTTAAGCAAGATCACCGCTGCGGGCCAAATTCCGGTCACCCCGAAGGCGACGCACTGGGCCGCAATCCAGGCGTTATTGGTCCACACCTGCGCCGCAAATGAGGGGGCAGGGGAATTCGAATAATAGGCTTCGAAGCTTTCCTCGACATACATTTTGATGTCGCCAGGCGCCCCGAAGGCGGCTTGCGCACCGGGCTGGGTTGCCACCCACCACCCCGAAAGTAAGGCGATGAGCAGGAAAGCGGCCGTGACGCCCAGCGCCCAATACCGGGATCGATACAGGGCGGCGGGTAGGGACACCACGAAAAAGCGCAGCAACGTGGACCAGGAAAACCCGCCCGCGGAGGCGATCCGCCCGCGGGCGCGCGCCACGCGCATTGAAAGGTCGGAAATGAGCGCCGGATCGGGCGCGGTCGAGCGAATTACGGACAGGTGCGTGGCGGTGCGCTGATACAGGCGCACGAGCTCATCCGCTTCGGGACCAGTTAAGACCCGGCGGCGACTCAACTCCGTTAGGCGGTCCCAGTCTTGTTGGTGCGCCCACACAAAAGCATCGATGTCCACGGCAATACCTTGCCATAACTCGGTGGCGCGCATACCGGTCGCGCGCAATGAGGCAAGATCGTGCACATGGCATTTGATGACGAAGACATCATTACGGGGGAAGCGGTCGCCATTGAGGTGTCGGCTGCTTCTTTTGGTTCGCGCATGCTGGGCGCGGCGATTGACATCTTCGCGCTGGGAATGGTCCTGTTTTTCCTGGTCATGGGCTTCACCATGCTGCTGGGCACCCGAACGGTCGACGACGCCCTCGCGGGAGCGCTCTTCATCTTGCTCATAGTTGTCACGCTCGTGGGGGTGCCCACTTTAGTTGAAACCCTCACGCGTGGCCGCTCGCTGGGGAAACTGGCCCTGGGGCTGCAGATCGTGCGCGATGACGGGGGCCCGATTCGCTTCCGGCACGCTTTCATTCGCGCGCTGGTGGGCGTGGGAGAAATTTGGCTCTTTGGCGGCATGGTTGCCGTCATAGTTTCGCTGTTCCATAAGCGCGGCAAGCGGCTGGGCGATCTGCTTGCGGGCACCTATTCTGCTGGCGTGCGCGCAGCCCGGCGCACCCCGCCCATTGTGATGCCCATGGAATTAGCGCCCTGGGTGGCGCAAGCCGATATTCGCCGCCTGCCAGATGGCCTGGCCCTGCAGGTGCGGTCATTTTTAAGCCGGACAGATAATTTGCACGGCGGCTCCCGCCAGCGCTTGGGAACGGAACTGGCTGTAGAAGTCGAGAAGTATGTGGCGCCGGCTCCCCCACCGGGCACCCACCCGGAACGGTTCTTAGCCGCAGTCTCGGCGGAGCGCCGGGATCGGGAATTTAATGTGCTGGGCCGGGAAAAGCAGCGCGCCGCGCAGCAGGCCTACGCGGCGACGCGCCTTCCGTTCGATCTGGGTTAGGACTAGGTACCTGAGTTGGAACTAGTACCGGTAGTGATCGGACTTATAAGGCCCGGCCACGTCAACGCCGATGTATTCGGCCTGCTCCTTGGTCAGATCGGTTAAATCCACGCCGAGCGCCGCAAGGTGGAGGCGCGCGACCTTCTCATCAAGAATCTTGGGCAACACGTGCACGCCCAGCGGATAGCTTTCCAGGTTTTGGAACAGCTCAATCTGGGCCAAGACCTGATTTGAAAACGACGTAGACATCACGAACGACGGGTGGCCGGTGGCGTTGCCCAAGTTCATCAGGCGCCCCTCAGACAGCACGATGATCGAGCGGCCATCTGCGAATACCCACTCGTGGACTTGCGGCTTAACCTCTACCCGCTCAATCCCGGGGATAGCGCCGAGACCCGCGACGTCAATTTCGTTATCGAAGTGGCCCACGTTGCCGACAATGGCCTTATCTTTCATCGCGGCCATGTGTTCGGCGGTGATGACGTCCTTATTGCCCGTCGTGGTGATGAAGATGTCGCCGCGATCGAGGGTGTTTTCGATGGTCGTGACTTCAAATCCGTCCATCGCTGCCTGCAGGGCGCAGATGGGATCGATTTCGGTGACCACGACGCGCGCTCCCTGGCCGCGCAGGGCCTCCGCCGCACCTTTCCCGACATCGCCGTAACCAATTACGACCGCTACCTTGCCGCCGATGAGGACATCGGTGGCCCGGTTGATGCCATCGGGTAGGGAATGGCGGATGCCATAGCGGTTATCGAACTTCGACTTGGTGACCGCGTCGTTGACGTTGATGGCCGGGAAGAGCAGTTCGCCCTCTTCAAACATTTGCCGCAGGCGCAGGACTCCCGTGGTGGTCTCTTCCGTGACGCCCTGAATCCCGGCGGCGATATTCGTCCACCGCTGCGGATCCTGGGTCAGGCTGCGGCGCAGGAGCGCGCGCACAATATTGGCCTCTTCGCTGTGGTTCTTATCCCCCGGCTGGGTATCGGGCGCGACAGCGCCGGCCTTTTCAGCAGCCAAACCCTGGTGCACGAGCAGCGTTGCGTCCCCGCCGTCGTCCAAAATCATGTTCGGGCCCGCGCCCTCCCATAAGAAGATCTGCTCGGCCAAGTCCCAGTATTCTTCGAGGGTTTCGCCCTTCCAGGCGAATACGGGTACGCCCGCGGGTTTTTCGACGGTGCCTTCCGGGCCGACGACGACCGCGGCGGCGGCTTCATCCTGGGTGGAGAAAATATTGCAGCTGGCCCAGCGCACCTCGGCGCCCAGCGCGGTGAGCGTTTCAATCAGCACGGCCGTTTGCACGGTCATGTGCAGCGATCCTGCGATGCGGGCCCCCGCCAGCGGTTGTGCTGCCCCAAATTCTTCCCGCAATGCCATGAGTCCGGGCATCTCGTGTTCGGCGAGCTGGATCTGGTGTCTGCCAGCGGGCGCCAAACTCAAATCGCGGATCTTGTAATCCATGTGTATGTTTCCTTTCAACACGGTCAGTACTGCCAACGGTACTTGGGCGTCACTTTTGCTGGCCAGCGTCCCATATATTGCGCCGTAAGATAACAAAGAGATAACAATCACAAATTCCACGTTTTCGCAGGTCAACCCTTGACTATCCCTTGACCAAGAGGCCCGAAATGTCCGTTTTGTCCGGGTCTGTTGTTTGCGAACGCAGCCAAATTCTGGTGTTGTGGGCTGATGCCTGAGTTTTGCTGGCGCATTTGCTATGGCATTTTGCTGCCGTCGAACTCCATCTCAGGTCCCCGAAGCGAAGAGGATAAGCGTGAGCGCTCTGCGCGTTGAAAATGTCTACAAAGTATTCGGTAGACGCTCCCAGGAAGCGATCAGGCGGATAAATGCCGGTGCTTCCCGTGATGAAGTAAAAACACTCGGCACCGCCGCAGTGATCGATGCCTCCTTCGAAGTAAAGGCAGGCGAAACTTTTGTCGTCATGGGACTGTCCGGTTCCGGTAAATCGACCCTGATCCGGATGCTGAACGGCCTTCTCGAGCCCAGTGCCGGAAAAATCTACATTGGGGACGACGAGATCACCTCGGTCTCGGCCTCCCAGTTGCGTGAGATCCGCCGCAAGCGCATCTCCATGGTTTTCCAGCACTTTGCGCTCCTGCCCCACCGCACGGTGTTGCAAAACGCCGCGATGGGCCTGGAGATTCAGGGCTTCGACCATGGCGAACGCACCAATAAGGCCATGGAATCCCTTGAAATGGTTGGCCTGGGTGGCTGGGAGCACATGCTCCCCAATGAACTGTCTGGCGGCATGCGCCAGCGCGTGGGCCTGGCTCGCGCCCTGGCAACCGGAACCGACATTCTGTTGATGGACGAGGCCTTCTCGGCCCTCGACCCGCTGATTCGTCGGGAAATGCAAGAACAGCTCATCGAGTTGAACCAGAAGCTCGGTAAGACCGTCATCTTCATTACCCACGACTTGAACGAGGCCATGAACCTCGGTGACCGCATCGCCGTAATGCGCGATGGCCGCATCGTGCAAATTGGCACCTCGGAAGAGATTTTGTCTGACCCAGCCAACGACTACGTCGCCCAGTTCGTGGCCGACGTGGACCGCACCCGGGTGCTAACCGCTGAAAGCGTCATGGAACGCCCCAAGGTCACCATCGGTGCTGGGGCCGGCCCCCGCCTGGCTCTGCGCGAGATGCGCGAGAAGCAGGTATCGGCCGCCTACGTCATCGAACGAGACCGCACTCTGCGCGGAATCGTGAAAGATAAGGACGTCGTCGAGGCCGTGCGTGCTGAAAAGAGCGGCATTGCAGATCTCCTTGATCCCAACGTGACAACTGTGGGCCTGGACCAGCCGCTCTCCGATCTATTCGCGCCCGCTGCTGAGAGCCCCCTGCCCACGCCGGTTGTCGACGAAAATAACCGCTTGCTGGGCGTCATCCCCCGGGTGACCCTGCTCAGCGCCCTGGCCGATGCCACCAACGCAAACGGTAACGGCGCGGAACTCAGCACGCTGGAAGAAGACCTCGCTAAAACTCAAACGGACGCGACGCCGTCCGAAATTGCGGGTGGCGATAACCCGATCCCGGGCACTAACGGCGAAGAGGAGGTGGCCCAGTGAATCTCTTGGCAGCATCAGGCGATCTGATTTATCGCTTCGAGATTGGTGACGCGGTCGCCGACGTCGTTAAGTGGATCACCCGCGCCTGGAAGGGGTTCTTCGACTTCATCAAAGACCTCATCATCGGTGCATACGATGGGGTCTATGACACGTTGACCGATCCCTCATTTTGGGTCATCGGCATTGTCTTCGGGCTCATTATTTGGGCCCTGACGGACTGGCGCATCGGCATTGCCGGCGCGGTCGTGGTCGGAGCGCTCTTCGCGTTCGTAGACATCCCGCCGATCATCGGAACCCTAGTGGCCCTGGCGCTAATTGCGCTGGCGGCCTCGGGTTGGATCATGTCGCTCGTCACCGTGCTCGGGCTCTCACTCATCTACGTGATGAACCAGTGGGATAACTCGATGGCGACGCTGGCACTGGTCATCGTGGCATCAGTTATTGCCCTAGTCTTCGCCATTCCATTCGGTATTTTGGCGGCGAAGTCCCGGATTGCGTCCATGATCACCCGACCGGTGTTGGACTTCATGCAGACGATGCCCGCCTTCGTCTACCTGATTCCCGCGGTCGTAATCTTCCGCGCTGGCCCCACGGTCGGTATCATTGCGACCGTTATTTTCGCGATGGCACCCGGCGTGCGATTCACAGAACTGGGTATTCGCCAGGTGGATACGGAAGTCGTTGAAGCCGGTCATGCCTTCGGGGCTTCCCCGTGGCGGATCCTGCGGCAAATCGAAATGCCGCTCGCGCTGCCGACCATCATGGCCGGTGTCAACCAGGTCATCATGCTCAGCCTGTCGATGGTCGTTATCGCAGGTATGGTTGGCGCTGGCGGACTCGGTAAAGATGTTGTCGCTGCCCTGGCACGCGTTAACGTCTCGCTCGGTTTTGAAGCCGGCCTTGCCGTGGTCATCATCGCGATCTACCTAGACCGTGTGACATCCGGTCTTTCGAATCGTTCCGCAGTTGCCCGCGCCAATAAGGTGCGCTCCGAGTAGCACTGCGGTAAAACACAAACTCAAACCTCGAAGCAAACACGAGCGGTAAAGAACCGTTCATGGAAGGAAATAATGAGGAAGAATAACCGTTTTCTATCTATCGCGGCGTTGGGCGCAGCAGCAGCCCTAGCGCTGACCGCATGCGGATCCGACGATAATGGCGATTCCAACAACGGCGGAACCACCGACAACGGCTCCAGCAATGGCAGCACCGACAACGGTGGCAGCGAAGATAAAAACATCTCCATTGCGATCCACTCGGGCTGGGACGAAGGCATCGCCGTGTCCTACCTGTGGAAGGCCGCACTGGAAGAAGCCGGCTACGAAGTAGAACTTGGTGACCCGGCAGAAGCTGGCCCGAACTACGTGGCCATCGCCGGTGGCGACTACGACCTGAACTTCGACATGTGGCTGCCCATCACCCACGAGGACTACTGGGATGAATACGGCGACGACATGGAACAGCTCGGCTACTGGTACGACGACGCCAAACTCACCATCGCGGTGAACGAAGATGCCCCCATCGACTCGCTCACCGAACTGGCCGACCACGCCGATGAGTTCGACAACCGCATCGTCGGAATCGAGCCCGGCGCTGGGCTAACCCGCGTCACGCAGGACGAAGCAATCCCGACCTACGGTCTGGAAGGCATGGACTTCATCGAGTCCTCCACGCCCACCATGCTCGCTGAGCTCACCGGTGCGACTGACAACAACGAAAACATTGTTGTCACCCTGTGGCGCCCCCACTGGGCTTACGACGAGTTCCCGATTAAGGACCTCGAAGACCCCGAAGGCGCGATGGGCGACGCCGAAAAGATCTACATGGTTGGCCGTGACGGCTTCAGCGCCGATCACCCCGCAGTTGCCGAAGCAATCGGTAACTTCAAGCTGACCGACGAGCAGCTGTTCTCCCTCGAGAACATCATGTTCAACGAGGACGACGGCGAAACCCCCGAAGCATCACTCGACAAGTGGCTCGAAGATGAAGAAAACAAGTCCTTCTTCGACTCCATCGTTGATGAAATTAGCTAATTTGCTGAACTGAGTTCAGTTAGCGCTTAGCGTTAAGGCCCCGTCGGAATTTTTCCGGCGGGGCCTTTTGCTGTGCGGGATCTCTTGCTGCGGGCTTTTGCCGCGCGGCGTTATTGCTCCGTTTCCCAGGCCTCATTTCCTAGTTCCGACACGATGACGTCGGATCCGGCAGATTTCGGGCGTTAATGACCCCTTTTGGAAGCAAAAACAGGGTTTTCACGTTGCATAGTGTCGGAAGAAGGAAGCGATACGCACGTCACTAGCGAGAAATCTGGGCTCCAGCGCGCATTGGGGAGAGAAAACTTTGCCTCCGGACCAGAATGGGCACGCCTGCAAAGCGTACGCCTACAAAAGGCGCGCCTGCGCAGGGCATTCTTGCGAAGGGCACGCCCGCCGGGAGCGCCCGTGGGGATCGCTACGCCAACGCCTCACTCGCCGGAGGCAAAGTGCAGCCTTTTACCGCTGGGAGCGGTAAAAGGCTGCGCGATTCAGGTCGGGTGTGCCCGCTCAAGGCGTGCCAGCAATGGGCGCGCCCTGCCGCGGGGTTAGACCGAGGGCCCTAGTCCAACTCTGCGTAGGTGAACTTCGTCAGGTCGACCTGCGTGGAGGTCACTCGGCCATTACTCGTGGCATAAACCCCGAACCAGAGACCCAAGAAGCCGCCGGTTGAGACGGAGTCGAGGCTACGGCCGTCGAAATCGGCAGAGATTCCGTCCGCTCCGTTCGCCGCGACACTAACCCGGTAGTCCTGGCCGCGGGCGCTGATCTCGAAGTTGAAAGCGTCGACCGTGGCCGGCGCCGCGGAGGTGGCAT
>Ga0209487_1003601_pt1 | contig 12101 bp, 11 predicted proteins | sample Poulit2012_FD_187524 | JGI IMG/M metagenome (GOLD analysis project Ga0209487, IMG submission 187524) | Agricultural soil microbial communities from Georgia to study Nitrogen management - Poultry litter 2012 (SPAdes) (version 2) | ecosystem: Environmental > Terrestrial > Soil > Agricultural land... | reverse complement strand
CCCCGCCCGCCGGCACCACCACCAGGAGTGGGGGAGCACAGCCACGATGTGCGAACCTGGTTGAAGCAGGACGGCGCAGTGGCGCAACTGGAGGACATCCTCCGCGGGCGCACGGGCACCCAGTCATAGCGGGTGGCAGCCGCGCACCGAATGGTCGCGGCGGCCGGGTTGAGCCAGGCACCGAGTCTGAGCCAAGCGCCGAGACTGAGCGGCACCGAGTCATAACCGATTAACCTTCGCAGCAGAGATGAAGGAGAACCTGATGAAAATAGTCGTACTGATCAAGCAGGTGCCTGATACCTGGGGTGAGCGTCACCTGAACACTGAGTCCGGGTGGGTGGACCGGGACGCCAGTGAGGCGGTGATCGATGAGGTCGGGGAGCGGGCGATCGAGGCCGCACTGGTGTACAAGGACTCCGCCGATGCCGAGGTGGTGGTGATGACCATGGGCCCGGCCTCGGCGAAGGAGTCACTGCGCAAGGGCCTGGCGATGGGCGCGGATTCTGCGGTGCACATCGTGGACGACCAGTTGGCGGGTGCCGATGTGCTGCGCACCGCCCAAGTGCTGGCGACCGCCATCCAGCGCGAAGGCTTCGACCTGGTAGTGGCAGGGGATGTGGCTACCGATGGTGGGGGTGGGGTGGTGCCGGCGATGGTGGCCGAACACCTCGGGGTTGCCCACCTGACGCACCTGGACCAAGTCACCATCACCGCCGACGGCATCAAGGGCGTGCGCGGGGTTTCTGGTGGCGATGCGCAGGTGAGTGCGAGGTTGCCGGCGGTGATCTCGGTGACCGAGCGCACCCCGGAGGGACGGTTCCCGAACTTCCGCGGCATTATGCGGGCCCGGAAGAAACCGATGCAGGTGTTGTCGCTGGGCGAGCTTGGGTTGGGCGCGGATGCGGCCCGGTCGGTGGTGGTCTCCGCTGCTGCCCGCCCGGCCCGCGAAGCCGGAGTGAAGATCGTCGATGAGGGCGATGGCGGTAAGCAGTTGGCCCAGTTCCTGGCCGAGCAGAAACTCATCTAAGGGAGTCATTGATCATGGCGAATGTTCTTGTGCTGATCGACCACCACGACCAGGCCCCCGCCGCCTCGGCCGGGCCCCTGCTGGGTTTGGCGGCCCAGTTCGGCGCCCCGGTGGCGGTGGTGCCCGCCGGCGCGGATGCCGGTGAGGGTCTCGTTGAGGCCCTTGGTGCTCTGGGGGCGGCGCATGTGCACCTGGCCGCCTCCCCGGATGCGGGGAAGGTGTTGGTGGGCCCGGCAGTAGCCGCGTTAGAGAGCGCGGCCAAGGAGTACTCACCCGCCTTGGTGCTGGCCGCTGACGAACTGGCCTCCCGGGAGGCCGCGGCCCGGTTCGCCGTGCGCACCGGGGCGGGGTTGGCCCTGGATGTAGTGAATATGACCGACCGGGAGGGCAAGATCGTCTACTCCCACCTCGTCTTCGGCGGAGAATACGAAACCGACTCCGTCCTGGAAGGCGACCTGGCAGTCGCCGTGGTCCGCGAGGGCGCGGTTAGCGTCCAGGGTCAGCCGGTTGCCTCCCCGCAGGTCACCCGGGGTGAGGTGGAAGCGGCTGCCGGGGTGCCGGTGGACAGCGTCCAGGAGGCCAGTGCGGTCTCAGAGCGTCCGGATCTGCGCGGGGCCGATGTGGTGGTCTCCGGTGGCCGCGGGGTGGGCTCGAAGGAAGACTTCGCCCTGGTGGAACAACTTGCCGATGCACTCGGCGCGGCGGTAGGGGCGTCGCGGGCGGCGGTGGATGCCGGGTATGCCCCACCGGAGACCCAAGTCGGACAAACCGGCGTCACGGTCTCCCCGCGACTGTATGTGGCCCTGGGGATCTCCGGGGCGATCCAACACCGCTCGGGGATGCAAACCTCCAAGACCATCGTGGCCATCGACAAGGACGCCGAATCCCCGATCTTCGAAATCGCCGACTACGGCGTGGTCGGTGACCTGTTCACCGTCGTGCCCCAGCTGATCGACTCAATCCAGGAGCATCGCGCAGGAAACTGACACAGCACGCCGCATGCGTCACACCGCATGCATGGAACAGCGGAGGGCCCGGGCACAAAACCCGGGCCCGCCGTCGTCTGTGGAACTTGAGTCCCGCCGTAATCAGTCGAATGTGATGGTCCGGCAGCCGAACCCGATGATCAGACCCGCTCCCCGGCCGCCGCCGGCATCGCGGGAACGGGGATCCCGAGCAGCGGCGGGTACTGCTGGGAGCCGAACACGTCACGGTCTCCGGGGCTGCTGCTGGGCTTCTCCCGCTGGATGGTGAACTTGATCGCGAAGGCGGGGTCGTAGTGCACGAAGTCGGTGATGCGGCTGTCCTCGATGCCGAAGAGGTTGCGCACCGTCTCGCGGGTCAACGCCCCGCTGTCGCGCACGTGCTCGTAGGTGGCCAGGTCGCTGAAGATCACGTCGAAGGTGATGCGGTCCGTTCCGGCGTTCTTGCTGCGCACGGTCTTGGCCAACTCGCCCAAAATGGTCATCGCTGTGGTCATGGTCTGCTCCTGATCTGATCCGGGTGGCTTCAGTTGGCCACGTCGGCGAGGTTGCCTGCGTTGATGTCGACCATGTGCAGATCGAACAGCGACATGGGGTCGGATACCGGGACGATGTGGTTCATCGTCCACCGGTAGGCGGTGGTGGCCGGCAGCACCTCATCGGTGACGAACGCCGCCGTCCCTGCGGTGCCCTTCACCTCGGGCAGGCGGGCGTAGAAGATCTGACGGGTGGCGAACAGCGTCAAGGCTTCGGCTTCCTCGGCGGTATCGGCGATGCCCTCGACGACGACGCCCAACTCGTGGGTGTTGACCTCCTGCACGGGTTCCAGATCACCCATCACGCCGTTCTTGCCGTAGACGATGAACTCCAAGTGATAGTCCATGTCGCTGAACTCTTCGGCCACCTGGCCGCGAGCCAGTTCCACCACCTTGTCGATGTTGGCGATCGTGTAGGGGTCACGGATCCCGGCGATGCCAAGGTACTTCTCCCCGACCCGCCCGGAGCCTTCGATCTTCACCGTGACGTCGCCCTCGACCGGCACGTACTTCTGCCCGGTGACCCGGGTGGTCTTCTCGTCGTACTGCTCGTACTTGCAGTTGGTCATATCCAACATCCCGCCGGCGAAGTACTCGAAGTAGGGGTTGGACCGCTCATACATCGCGTGGCCGGCAACGCTGGCCACGGTGCACCGTTGCCAGGGGGCCATCGCGGTGACCTTCACATCGTCATGGGTGATGGTGCCGATCACCGACTCCTTGGCGCCGTACGGTTCGGCGCAGAAGGAAGCGCACTCCAGCACCTTGCCCAGGTAGTAGGCGTGGTCCTCGGGGAAGCCCTCGAAAATTGCGGGTGCGGCGAAGATCGCCGCGTCGCTGGAGCGGCCGCCGATGATGACGTCGGCGCCGGCTTCCAGGGCCTTGATGAAGGGGTGCACACCGGCTACGGCCACGGCCCTCGTGGTGGCCTCGACGGTTTCCCGCGTTGCCGGTTCGCGCCCGTCGAGTCCCTCGATCGTGATGCCCTCGTCGAGCAGCCCGCTCAAGTAGGAGGTGGGTACCTCGGAGTAGAAGTAGGCGAGTTTGAACGGCGGAAGGTCGTGCTCGGCGGCAAGGTCCTTGATCATCTGCACGTACATGTCCACCCGGCTGTTGGAGCCGCAGTCTCCGGCAGAGCCGATGATCATCGGGACCCCTTGCTCGCGCGAGGCGAGCAGCATCAACTCCAGGTCGTGGCGCTGCCAGCGCTCCATGCTCACCGACCGGTCGGCACCTAGGGCGGTGGCGCCGATGTCGTCACTGCCGGAGTCGGCGCAGTAGTAGTCAGGTTTAGTGGCGGCCGCGATTCGGAAACTCTCCACCTTCGTGGGGGCAAAACCCAGATGCCCGTTAGGGCTGACGATACGAAGTTGGTCCTTCAACGGAAGACTCCTGACTGTGGTCGCCGGGGCTGCTCCGCCTAGGCGAACGGTTCGTGGACAATACCGGTTATATCCAGATATACCAACGCGGCAATGGCAAGTCAACGGGTCTCAGCGGGCCGGGGCGCGCCCGTCCGCTGGGGCGCCTGCGCCGAGGCGGCGCCACCCGCGCTCGGAGGTGAATAGCCTCGCTCGCTCACCTCTGACGGGCAGCTGGCCACGTCGCCTTGAACGCTCAGCTCGCTCGGTCATCTTCGATCGGCCTCGCTCGCCCATCTCGAACGCTCAACCCGACAGGATGCGGTCCAGGGGCCGGTTGACGATGAAGCGGTACCTATCGGCGCGGTAGTAGGCGCGGCGGAACTCCAGCGGCCCTTCGTCGTCGGACATCACCGACTCGACGGCGAGCAAGGGCGCCCCGGGTTGTAGCACGAACAATTCGGCCAACTCGTCCCCGGCCGCCTGGGCCTCGATGGTCTGGCTGAGCGCGGTGGGACGACGCGAGACCGTGCCCTCCCGGTACAGGTCCAGGGTGGAGAACGGCCGGCCGGCCTGCTCCAGAGTGCGTGCGGAGGCGGCGACTTGCTCCCCGTGGGAAAGGGCGAAGTAACTGTCGTACAGCACCACCGGGGTGGAGTCCCCGCGCCCCAGCAGCCGCAGGTTGTAGAGCGGCTCACTGGGGTCCATGCGCAGCGCGGCGGCCATCGCCAGGTCGTTCATCCGCGTCTCACTGGTCAGGATCTCGGTGGAGGCCACGTGGCCGTGGCCGGCCAGCGTGCTGCCGAAGCTGCGGATATCGGACAGATCCTGGCGCAGGGCGCTGCGCCCGGGGCCGGCCACGAACGTGCCCACTCCGGGACGTTGCTCCAGCAGTCCCTCCTCGCAGGCCAGTCGCACCGCGTGCCGCACGGTGATCCTGCTGACGCCGAGGATCTCCGACAGGGCGCGCTCGGAGGGCACCCGCTGGCCGGGTTCCCACTCGCCGTCGGTGATCCGCCGCCGAATCACACCCACGACCTGGTGGTACAGCGGCTCGGGAGCAGTACGTGAAACGCGCATTCGGTCACCCCATCTGCCGGGAGGTCATCATTGCAGTCCCGGCTGGCAGTAGGCGCAAAAGCATAGAGCAACCGTGCCGCACGGACCGGGTTCTGGGCGGGTCCGATCAACAGGTGCGCAGAACCAGCCGCCGTGCTGGTTCGATGCCGCGATCATCGGGAACTCCTTGTCACGAAGCAAAGCCGGTGCTACCTTCGCCACAATACCGGTTATATCCACATACCGGAAGATAGACCACGCAATGAGAGCGGTTGGGGAGGTTCATGAAGTCCACAAGACGCGACGAGGCGTCTGAGCCGCTGCTACGGGTGCGCGACCTCAACGTGCGGTTCGGGCCCGTCTCGGCTGTCACCCAACTCTCCTTCGACGCCTGGCCCAAGGAGTTCCTGGGCGTGGTGGGCGAGTCCGGGTCGGGCAAGAGCGTCACCGCCAAGGCCATCCTGGGGCTACTTCCCGAGAACGCCCAGGTCAGTGGCAGTGCCACTTTCCGCGGCCAGGAACTCATCGGCGCCCCGGCCGAGGTGCTGCGGCGGATCCGCGGCAAGCAGATCGGCCTGGTGTTCCAGGACGCCCTGGCCGCGCTGGACCCGGTGTACACGATCGGTGACCAGTTGGTGGAGGCGCTGCAGGCCCACACGGAGATCTCCACCAAGGAGGCGCGCACCAAGGCCGCGGACCTGCTGGCCGAGGTCGGGATCCCCAGCCCGAGCAAACGGCTGGACGACTACCCCCACCAACTCTCCGGCGGGCAGCGCCAACGCGTGATCATCGCGACCGCGCTGATCGCCGAACCGGACCTGATCATCGCCGACGAACCGACCACCGCCCTGGACGTGACCGTGCAGAAGCAGGTGCTGGACCTGTTGGCCGAGGTCAGCGAGCGGCGCGGGGCGTCGGTGATCCTGGTGACCCACGACATGGGCGTGGTGGCCCAGCACTGCGACCGGGTGGCCACTTTCTACGGCGGCCTGCTGGTGGAGTCCGCCGACGTGTACAGCCTGTTCGAGACCCCGCAGCACCCCTACACCGAGGCGCTGCTGCGTTCGGTGCCGAAGTTGGGGGAGACCACCCCGTTCGAGGCGATCCCCGGCAGCCCGGTGCAGATCCAAGGGGCGCTGGACCGCTGCCCCTTCGCCCCACGCTGCAAGCACGCCGCCCCGGTCTGCACCCAGGAGCTTCCCGCGGAGTACGGCACCGCCGAGCACCGCCACCGGTGCGTGCGAGTGGGACAGGGGGAGATATGACCGCGCTGCTGCAGGTGGAGGACCTGGTCAAGACCTTCGGCTCGGGCCGCCAACTGATGGGCACCGGAGAGGTCACCACCGCGGTGGACCACGTGTCCTTCTCCGTGGAGGCCGGCAGCACCCTGGGCCTGGTGGGGGAGTCCGGCTCCGGTAAATCCACCACCGCCCGGATCGTGGCCCGCCTGCTGGAGGCCGACAGCGGCAGCGTGCGGCTGCACGGCCAGGAACTGCTCACCTTGCGCGGACGCGCCTTGGCTCCCATCCGCCGTCAGGTGCAGATGGTGTTCCAGGATCCGTTCGCCTCCCTGAACCCGCGGTGGAAGGTCGGCACCCTGGTGGCTGAGGGCCTGAAGATCCACAGCCGGATGACCCGGGCCCAGCGCCGTGACCGCGTCGTCGAACTGCTCGAGATGTGCGGCCTGCCGGCCGTGGCCGCCGAGCGATTCCCCCATGAGTTTTCCGGCGGGCAACGCCAACGCATCGGCATCGCCCGCGCCCTAGCCGTGGAACCGGAGGTGTTGATCCTTGATGAGCCGGTCTCCGCCCTGGACGTATCGATCCAGGCGCAGATCCTCACGCTGTTGACCCATCTGCAACAAGACCTGCATCTGACCTACCTGTTCATTGCTCATGATCTGGCCATCGTGGAGCGGTTCTGCGACCAGGTCGCGGTGATGCGGGGCGGTCAGATCGTGGAAGAGGGCGTGCCACGGGAGTTGTACGCCAACCCGCAACACGAGTACACCAAGACCCTGCTCAGCGCCATTCCCATACCCGACCCGCGGCGCTCGGGCACCACCTACCAACGGAGGTAGCACCAATGAAACCCACCCGAACACCGACAATCGCGGGCCTCGCGATCGTCTCCGCCCTCGCGCTCGGCCTGGCGGCCTGCGGCGGCGGCGACGGGGAAACCTTCGGCGACGCAGAACAAACCGGCGACGTCGAAGAAGCCGGTGAGGGCGGCGCGGAGGCGGAGGCCGGCCAACTGGTTATCGCCCAGAGAGCCGACGTGCTGACCATGGACCCGCACATGCACCGCAACCGCACCACCCAGAACGTGGTCCACCAGGTCTTCGAGTCGCTGGTGAACATGGACACCGAACTGAATCCGGTGCCCGAGCTGGCCACCGAATGGGACCAGGAGGACGACCTCACCTGGCGGTTCACCCTGCGTGAGGACGTCACCTTCCACAACGGGGACGCGTTCACCGCCGACGACGTGAAGTTCAGCATCGACCGGATCCTGGACCCAGAGCAGGCCTCACCCCGCGCCTCGATGCTGGAGATGATCGAGGACGTGGAGGTGGTCGATGACCACACCGTGCTGATCACCACCGAGAATCCGGCGCCCACACTGCTGTCCGGGCTGGCGGTGAACGAGATCGTGCCCGCCGACTACGTCCAGGAGGTGGGCGATGAGGAGTTCGCCGAAGCCCCGGTGGGCACCGGACCGTTCACCTTCGACCAGTGGGTACCCAACGAGAGCGTGATGCTGGACGCCTACGCCGACTACTGGGACGGCCCGCCGTCGGTGGACGGGTTGGTGTTCCGCCCCATCCCGGAGGTGTCCTCCCGGATGGCCGCCCTGCAATCCGGGGAGGCGCACATCGCCGCGGAGATCCCCACCGACCTGACCGGTGAACTCACCGGCGACACCGAACCGGTGGGCGTGAGCGGCACCCGGATCTACTTCCTGGCGCTGAACGTCACCGAAGCACCCTTCGATGACCACGAGGCACGCGTCGCAGCCAACCAGGCGGTGGACAAGAACGCCCTGGTGGACGCGCTGTATGAGGGCAACGCCCGGCCGCTGAACCAGCCCGCCTTCCCCGAGATGGTCGGCTACACCGACGGCATCGAGGAGTACGAGTTCGACGTCGACGCCGCCAGCGCGGTGTTCGAGGGCGTGGATGAATCCATCGAGATCGACGTGATCGAAGCCGACCGCACCCTCGCCGAGGCGGTGGCTGGTCAGTTGCAGGCCGCGGGGCTGGAGGCCACCGTGAACGTGCTGGAGGAGCAAGCCTTCACCGACGCGATCGAATCGGGCAGCAGCACCGCCTACCTGTCCTCCTGGGGCGTGGCCGAAGGTGATGCGGACGTGATCATGGCCCGGCACTTCTGGAGCCCCTCCCGTGAGGGCGCGGTCTACACCGGGTACACCAACGATGAACTCGATGAGTTGATCGTGGCCGCCCGCAGCACCCTGGACCAGGGCGAGCGTGAGGACCTCTACGCCCAGGCGACCGAGATCGTCATGGACGAGGCCCCGTGGGTGCCGTTGCTCAACCCCGAGGAGATCTACGGGGTCTCCGCGCAGGTCCAGGGGTGGGAGCCCTCCCCGATCGGCCGCTTCAACGTGGCCGACGTGACGCTCAACTGACCCAGCCCAGCACGCGGCCCCGCGCGGTGATCCCGCGCGGGGCCGGGAGGGATTGAGATGCTTCCGGTCATCGTTCGCCGCCTCGGCCAGACCGTTCTGGTGCTCATCGGCGTATCGATCATTGTCTTCTCCCTGATCCACATCACCCCCGGGGACGCCGTGGACGTGATGTTCGCCGGGGAGAACGTCAGCGTGGAACAACGCGAGGCCTACCGTCAGCAGTTGGGCCTGGACCAACCGATCGTGCAGCAGTACTTCAGTTACGTTGCCGGCGCGCTCCAGGGTGACCTGGGCACCTCGATCCGGCGGGGCACACCCGTCACCGAAATCATCGGCTCCACCATCCCCGCCACCGTGGAACTGACCCTGGCCGCCCTGGTGGTGGCGATCATCATCGGCGTGCCGGTGGCGATCATCTCCGCGCTGCGCCAGGGCAGCATCTGGGACCGGGGCGGCAGCGTGGTGGCCCTGTTCGGGATCTCCATGCCCAGTTTCTGGCTGGGCATCATGCTGATCCTGCTGCTGTCGATCACCGTGAGCTGGTTCCCCGCCAGCGGCCGCCTGGGCCTGGAGGCCGGCGGGCTGCGGCAGATCACCGGGTTCCTGCTCATCGATGCCCCGCTGCAGGGCAACTGGACCGCGCTGTGGTCCGGACTCAAACACATCGCCCTGCCGGCCCTCACGCTGGGCGCGGCGATCACCGCGACCCTGTCCCGGGTGCTGCGCTCCGGGCTGTTGGAGGTCAAGCGCCAGGACTACATCGACGCCCTGCGCGCCCGCGGGCTGCACCGGCCCAGGGTGATCCGACACATGATCCGCAACGCCCTACCGGCAGCGGTGATCGTGATGGGCGTGCGGATCGGGTCCCTGCTCGGCGGGGCGATCGTCGTCGAGGTGGTGTTCGGCTGGCCCGGGCTGGGCCGGTTGGTGGTCGATGCGATCCAGAACCGGGACTTCCCGATCGTGCAGGGTGCGGTGCTGGTGATGGCGCTGCTGTTCGTGGCCGTCAACTTCCTCACCGACATCATCCAGGCCTGGCTGGATCCGCGCATCAAACTGTCAGGAGGTGCCTCCCGGTGACCTGGCTCAGAAAGCTCTACCGGTTCTTCGGCAGTTCACCGCTGGTGATGACCGGCCTGGTGTTACTGGTGGTGTTCGTGGTGGTCGGGGTGTTCGCCCCGTGGATCGCCCCCAAGGACCCCCATCTGCAGAGCCTGACCGAACGGTTGCAGCCACCGCTGTCCGAGGGCTACCCGCTGGGCACCGACGCCCTGGGCCGGGACGTGCTGTCCCGGCTGATCTACGGCTCGCGCATCTCCCTGATCGTCGGGTTCGCCGCAGTGCTGCTCTCGGCGGTGATCGGCATCATCATCGGCCTGGTCAGCGGCTACGTCGGCGGCTGGGTGGACAGCCTGTTCATGCGGGTGGTGGACGCCTGGCTCGCCTTCCCCTTCCTGCTGCTGGCCATCGCGATCGTGGCGGTGCTGGGACGGGGCCTGAACAACATCATCATCGCCCTGGTGATCACCGGCTGGGTACTGTACGCCCGGCTGGTGCGCGGGGAGACTCTTTCGCTACGAGAACGGGAGTTCGTGCTCTCCGCCCGCGGGCTGGGCACCAACCCGATCTCGATCATGTTCAAGCACATCCTGCCCAACTGCATGGCCCCGATCCTGGTGGTGGCAACGCTGGAGATCGGCGTGGTGATCGTCACCGAAGCCTCTCTGTCCTTCCTCGGGCTCGGGGTGGCCGGCGCCGAACCCAGTTGGGGCGCCATGCTCGCCGACGGGCGGGCCTACCTCACCCGCGCCTGGTGGCTGGCGACCACCCCGGGGCTGGCGATCTTCGCCGTCGTGCTCGCGGTGAATATCGTGGGAGACGGGCTGCGCGACGCGCTCGACCCGCGCGATGAGAGCCTGCGACGTGAGGAGGTCACCCCATGAGCACCGGCTATCCGGAGGCCACCGTCATCGACGCCAGTGGCAGCAACACCGACATCGGCACCGCCCACGCCCGCGCCACCGAACACCTGCGCCCGCGAGTCCAGGAGTGGGTGGACTCCACACTGGCCACCTACCCGCTGGATGATCCCACCGTGGAACGGCGGCTCGACGACGTCATCCGCGCCTGGCAGGACCTGACGCCGGGCACCGTGGAGCAGGTGGGGGCGATGGCCGAGGTGTACCAGATCCCGGCGCGGGCGTTGCTGGCCGCGTCGCTGGGGACCTACATGCGCAGCCTGGACCGCTCCCTGGGCGTTACCGACGGGTGCACCACGATGGCGGCCCCGGGCTCCCGGCCGGTGCTGATGAAGAACCGGGACAACGAGTCACGGTTCCTGCCGATGCAGACCATCCTGCGGGTGCGGCCCAAGCAAGGGCACCCGTGGTTGGCGCTGTCCACCGCCGGCGCCCCGGCCGTGCACTCCTCGGGCATCAACGCCGCCGGGTTGGCGATCGCCGACACCCACGTGGCCTCCCGCGACATTGGCCCCGGCGTGCCCCGGTTCTCCTCGATGATGCACATCCTGGAGGAGTGCACCACCACCGCCGAAGCCGTGGAGTACCTGCGCACCGTGCCGCAGATGGGGCTGGGGAACCTGACCATGGTCGACGCCGAGGGGCACACCGCCGTCGTGGAGTGCGCCTTCAGCGGCAGTGCGGTGATCCACGACGTGCTCGGCGATCGTGATGACTCGGGGGACGGGGACGGTCCGGGGGGTGGAAACGGCCTTGGAGTTCGGGGCGGCCTGGGGGTTGGTGGTCCGGGCGGCCTGCGCGTTGGCGGTCCGGGCGGTGATTTTCCGGCGGGCGCGGTGGTGGCGACCAACCACTACGTGGACCCGGGCCTGGTTTCCTCGCTGCTGGAGCCTGAGCAGGGCACCCCTGGCGCCGACTCCCGGGCCCGGCGGGAGACCGTCACCACCCAGTTGCGCCAGTGGGGCGCGGGTCCGGACCTGGCCGCGGCTCCGGACCTGGCCGCGGTGCGGGCCTTGGCGGCCACGCACTTCTGGCCGGCCGATGCCGAGCCCGGTCAGGGTGAACCAGCGCCGGGGTCACTGTGCAAGCACGGCGCCAGCGCCCGGTCGGAGACGATCTCCACCGCCGTGTTCGACCCGGTGGCCCGCACGGTCGATCTGTGCCTGGGCCGCCCGTGTGAGGCACCGTTCGTGCGGATCGGTTTCGACGGCGACCCGGTTCCGGTGCCGCCGGCGGGTTAGCGCGCACGATCCGCCTGCGAACAACGTGCGCCGGCTGGGCGCCCGGTCAACCTGGTCCACCAGCCGACTCGTCCCAACCAATTGGGCGGATATAGCGAGTTCTGCCCGCTCCGCGCCGCCCGAACTACCCAATTGGATGGTTACGGCGCGATCTGCCCGCTCCGCGAACCGAACGACCCAATTGGACGGTTACGGCGCGACCTGCCCGCTCCGCGCCGCCTAAACCTCCCAATTGGACGGTTACGGCGCGACCTGCCCACTGCG
>Ga0209487_1003600_pt1 | contig 12102 bp, 12 predicted proteins | sample Poulit2012_FD_187524 | JGI IMG/M metagenome (GOLD analysis project Ga0209487, IMG submission 187524) | Agricultural soil microbial communities from Georgia to study Nitrogen management - Poultry litter 2012 (SPAdes) (version 2) | ecosystem: Environmental > Terrestrial > Soil > Agricultural land... | reverse complement strand
ATCCTTCGAGACTATGAAGAGGAGTTGCGTCATCGAGCGATCAGTTTCGAGCCAGGTGCGCCAGACAACGAGGGAATGCTGAAATCAGCAGACCAAGTTGCCGCTTTACGTGCCAAGGTGACACAAGCAGCTGGCTAGGGGAATAGATGCAGGATCCTCAGCAGCTTAACGCCGTAAAACGCCAACCCCTCGATGGGGACAACAACCCAGCACACATCACCGCATATCAGGCCCAGAAGTGTGCGGCCATTCTGGAAGCCTATGCCGATGGGCAAACGCTCTACCGTGACCACGTCAATACGGTGGCGCAGTTCCTCAAGACCGCAGCCCTGGAAGCCGCGTTAGGGGAGGGGTATAGCCGCCCCTCAGCGCAATCTATCTGGCAACACCTAGCAGAGCTCAGCTGGCCCCGCCACGGTGGCCCTCAGACGCAACCACGCTAGCCGAGACGGACAATATTGTTGTGGTGAGGTGGCGCGATGGTCGTTCGGTGCGATAATTGTGCCAGATACAATGAGTGGTCTATAGGGGAGGGACGATGAAAGTTCAGCGAGTCTACGCCTACGCACCCGATGGTGCGCAGCGATCGTTAGTCGCAGCAGGAGTTGGCAGCGTCCCTGCAGGGTTCCCTTCCCCATCCCAGGATTATTCAGCCACCCAAATCGACTTGCAGAAACTGTTGATCCGAGACGAAGTCTCAACGTTTATTGTGCGCGTCTCGGGGGATTCAATGGAGGGTGCCGGGATCTACGACGGCGATGAGCTGATCGTGGATCGGTCGATCGAACCGCGCGACGGGCACGTGGTCATTGCGATTGTCGACGGTGAGATGACCGTGAAACGCTTGCGCGTCACCCCAACTGGTGTCGTGTTGCAGGCCGAAAACGCCACCTACCCTGATGTACAAGTAGCCGAGCTGTCAGAGTTGATGATCTGGGGTGTCGCCACCCGATGCCTACACCACCTCTTATAGGTAATGTCCCGTTTAACGGAATTACTTCACGTGATTCAGTGGGTTTATCGGTACCACTGTGACGGCACCGAACTGCCGTTAACCCTATGGCTGGCTTGAGTATTGCGCCAAGGCTCCCGTTTGATGCATGATTGTCTCGTTAGACGGGAGGATTTGAGTTGAGTAGAGCCGGAATACCATATGGTGCCGCGTCATTGCATCTGGTTGATGGGGTGCAGTTTCTGCGCCAAGACGAGGCCGTCTTCGAAGCCATGCTTGATGGCTGGTCGGCTCAGATGATTGGTGGTCGCGGGCTGCGTCGCGAAACCGTAGCGTCTTCAACGTCTATGGTTCGTCGTTTCCAGACCCACGTCAACGAATGGCCATGGCGGTGGTCTGCGGCGATGTTTGATGAGTGGATGACCGACCTAGCAACGGTTCATGCGCTCAAGCATTCAACGCGCCGCGGCTATCAGCTCGCGATCCGTGCATTTTGCACGTACGTTTGCTCGCCGCATTACGGGTGGGTTGCTGAGTGCGAGGAAAGGTTTGGTGAGCACCCAACTCAAGTCAGTCATGAAGACAACATGGTGCAGCACCTGTCTGATTTTGAGGGGTCTCCTGCCCGCCGCCCATTGACGCGCGACGAGCTTCAACGTCTCCTTGATCGCGCTGACAACGAAGTGGATGTCCGCATACAACAGGGGCGGAAGGGTGCTGCGATGGCTTACCGGGATGCCACCATGTTTAAGGTCCAGTACGCCTGGGGTCTGCGGTCGAACGAGCTATGCCATCTGGACACCACCGATTTATTCCGGAGCCCTCATGCAAAACAGTTTGAGGGCATTGGGTTGGTTCAGGTGCGGATGGGTAAGGCTTCTCGGGGTGGCCCGCCCAAGCGACGCACCGTCGCGACCATATATCAATGGGCGGTTGATGCGCTTCAAGATTACCTCGTGAATGCGCGTCCACTCATGTTGAAGGAGTCGTCACCATCAAATGCGATCTTTGTGACAGAGCGCGGCACCAGGATGAAGACTCGGGACGTCGCGAATCGCTTTGCTTACTACCGCGACGAACTGGGCCTTGACGCAGCACTTACTCCGCACGCGCTGCGACACAGCTACGTCACTCACCTCATAGAAAATGGAGTTGACCCGACATTCGTCAAAGAGCAGGTGGGGCACGCATATCAATCAACCACCGCGATTTACACAGGCGTGAGTACGGATTTTAAAAACAAGATGATGCAGGACGCGATTCGTCGGGTCCTTCCTGGCCCTTAGTGAAAGGCTCGTAATGAAGGTGATCAACTACGAATGGCGGCTCCGAGAAGTCATGGCAGCGGCGGGAATCTATAAAACCACTGCCCTTATTGGGGCGTTGGAGGAGCGAGGCGTGCGGATGTCCTCGAGCCAGGTCTACCGGCTCGTCACTGACGCCCCCGAACGGCTAAATCTGCATGCCCTCGTGGCGTTAATGGACATACTCCAATGCAGTGCAGATGATCTGATTCGCCCGGTTCAGCTGGGTGCATCCGTGCCGTTGACAGGTACGGATGGAGCCAACGTAGACCGTTCAAACGACGTACTCCGCTCGAACGGTCTTCGACCGAGGCGGGCACAAATTGCACCCCTCGACCACGATGCTTGACGCCCGCATTGAGCAACTGACAGATCGTATTCTGCGCGCAGATCCGACGCTCCCGCGCATCGAGCTGCGGGCAATCGTTGCACGAACGACGATCAATTTCGCTCAAGCTGACCGACTTCTCGCACAACTAGAAGCGGACTCGCTCATCATGACGTCTGGCAATGCGGAGATGCCCCGTGCCCTCCAACGGATCATCACAGAGATTCAGTCCAACTGGGCTACCTCCTTCAAACTTCCGATTTGTCAGCGGTGCAGCAAAGCAACGACGAAGGTACTCAATCGTTTCAAGAACGAACGCGTTTGCGACTCCTGCAGGACCGCCAGTGCCCGCACAGCACGTACGTGCGTGACATGCCGAAGCAAAACCCGCACAGCACGCTTTGGGGATAACTGGGCCTATTGCCAGGTGTGCTGGACAGAATTGCTACCTCAGGCGGAGTCAATCCTGGCTCACGTGCTGGGACACCAGAACCTCACCATGTCACCAGTATCGCTGCACCGGGCACTCAACGCTGCAACCAAGCGACCGGCAGACCAGCTCCGACTCGCCCTCGACAGCCAAGCTCATAGTGACCAATGGTTCTCGGAGCCAAATCAAGGAAGTGCCGCATTCCTCCGGTTTTACGGCGAGCTTCGCGCTGATTTCCCTCAGCTTCGTGCACCGATCTGTGCCGTATGTAGACAGGAGCGCCCGCTCCCATGCGCTTTGGCGCGTCGGGGCAGTCCCCGTATCTGTCGGCGATGCCATGCTGCGCGCTTTACTGAACCTTGCTCGAGGTGTGCCAAAGACAAGACGGTTACAAGAAGGCTGCCTTCGGGAGATGGGCTGTGTCAGAGTTGCGATAAGGCATCGGCTGAGCGATCGGGTCCATGCGCTCGATGCGGCGAACTCCGTGTCATTGCGGTCCGTAGTAACGAGGGTGGCGTATGCGCACGGTGCCGATTCAGAGAAGCCATCGATACATGCAGACAATGTCGACGCAGTGTGCCGTGCCGCTTCGCTGGAACGCCACGCGCCATCTGTGATAACTGCCGCAAACCTCGTATTCCATGTAGCGGATGTGGCAAAGCGAGAATCGTAAACACTCGAGATGCCAATGGCGCACCCCTCTGCCACTCCTGCGCTGGTCGGCAACCGGAAGAGTGCGTCACCTGTGGTGAATCGCGACGTGTCGTCGGCCGGGCTGAGGGAGCCCCACTATGCGAGCATTGCTACCCGAAGCATCCTGTGAGCTTTCGTGATTGCACCCGGTGCGCACAGCACCGCAAGATTCGCCGCACCGGGCTCTGCGACCGGTGCACTGCCGATGATTTCATCGACTCGCTCTTCCCTGCCGAACTACTGTCAACAAGTCAACCCGCCCGTCGGCTCCATAAGGCGTTAAAGGCTGGTGAGGAAGAACGCACACTCCTTGCCTTTCAACGCCCACAGTCAGTACGCCTTCTCGGCAAAGTGCTCCGATCCACAACGCCCCTCAGTCACGCGTTGCTCGACCAGCTCGGCAACGAGAGGACGACACGGAACATCCGATCCATCCTCATTGAGTCCGGGCTCCTAGAACAAACGGACCCTCACCTGTCACGCTTCGCAGAATGGATTCCACAAGCAGCAGACGCCATCGTCAACCCGATGGAGCGGGCCGCATTTATCCAGTTCGCAACTTGGGTGCACCTGCGGGATCTGCGCTCAAGACCAGCCCCTATATCGGGGAGCCTTGCTTCCTCTCGGAGGGTTGAATTACGGCTCGTCATTGACCTTCTGTCTTGGGTGGGTCGGCGTGGCCGTTCCCTGGCATCAATGACACAAGAAGATGTTGACCTGTGGTCATTGACACAGTCACAGTGGCATCGGGTGTCTAAATTCCTCAAATGGTCTCGGCGCAACCGGCTAGTCTCCGCACTTTCCGTGCGACCACCACAGGCCCCGGAACTCGAAATTGGGGGTGTCTCAGATGAAGAACGCGCAGGTCTTCTGCAATCGATCCTCCAGGAGCAACCGGAGACACTCGCTGGTACCAAGCTTGCGGCCGCTTTAGTGCTGCTCTACGGAATCAGGCCGCACCAGATCGTTCGAATCAAACTTTCTGAGGTCACTAAAGATGAAGGCCTCTGGAAGATTCGCGTCGGCACCGAGGATTTGTATCTGCCTGACCAGCTCGGGGCCGTTACGCAGGCAGTCTACGAAGCTCGCGATGTGCGAAGAATGCTTCACACTGCCAGTGATCATGAGTGGCTGTTACCTGGCGCACGGGCTGGATACCCTATTGTTAGCGGGTCACTCAGGAAGCGGTTACGGAAACTGGGGATACCTATCGCCTCCGCTCGGAGGGGTGCTATTAAGTCCCTTGCCCAGGAAGTAGACCCTTCGGTCCTCGCAAATCTTGTCGGAATCCACGTGCGAACCGCGGTGAAGTGGCGCAACGCTATTGCGGCCAGCCGTGCAAGATACGTTGGCGAGTTGCTGCGCTTGCCCGACTGAGACAGGCCAGGCCAACCGTGTTGTGACCTTTAGCTCTACCGTCCCACAACGAGTGAGCTTGTCCTACCCGACCCTAGAGTGATTTAGTTCCAGGGCCTGGACTGCGTTATCTCACCATCACGTTTGTCGCCATAGTCAGCACTGAAGTGACTGGCCGATAGTAGGCCCACCGACCTCGCTGCTCCCGTGTCACAAGCCCTGCCTCAACAAGTTGCTTCATGTGATGCGAGACCGTGGGCTGGGAAAGCCCGACGGGCTCCGTGAGGTCACACACGCACATCTCAGCGTTCGCGCTGGCAGAAATCAGCGAGAGGAGCTTCACCCTCGTGGGATCACCGAGGGCCTTGAATACCTTCGCAAGCCGCTGCGCTTCGAGGTCACCAACGACATGCTCACCAACTGAATTACAGCAACTTGCCTGGGTGTCCGTGGCGTCAACCGCTTCCAAAGTGTTCATGTAGACCATTCTGCCCCACGTATTGACACTTGTCGATATGAGCCTGTAGGTTTTTATACATCGAAGATCATCAATGGATGGAGATGTGTAATGAACCAAGTTGTCGTAATCGGAGCAGGCCCCCAGGGCCTCGCCGCAGCTGCCCACCTTGTGGAGCGGGGAATTGAGCCCGTCGTCCTTGAATCCGGCACCGGGCCAGCTTCGGCCGTAGCCGAGTGGGCGCACGTGCGGCTTTTCTCGAAGTGGGCTGAACTCATGGACAACGCGAGCAAGCGCCTCCTGGAGGCGACAGATTGGGTTGAGCCGCGCGAAGGCTACCCCACCGGCGGGGAGTGGATCTCGGAATACCTTGCACCCCTCGCTGACGCACTGGGCGACCGGGTCCGTTACGGCGCACGAGTCGTCGGCGTAGGCAAGAAAGGTCGTGACCGCTCAGTTGATGCAGGTCGCGAAGAGCAGCCATTCGTGATTCATGTCCTGAACGCTGATGGCAGTGAAGAGCGAGTTGAAGCGACTTCTGTCATTGACGCATCCGGTACATGGGCGACTCCAAGCCCGGCAGGCTCAGGCGGACTCCATGCGATTGGTGAGAGAACCGCAGCAGCCAAGGGTGTCCTCAGCTACCAGATCCCTTCACAAGCAGACGTGCAGGCTCTCGCCGGAAAGCACGTCGTGGTTGTCGGTAACGGCGCATCAGCGAAGACTGCGATTGCGCAGCTTGCAAACGTCGTGAAGCAGGACCCGTCGACGCAGGTCACCTGGGTGCTGCGTCGTGGCGTTGTGGGCAACACGTTCGGTGGAGGGGCGGCAGATGAGCTTCCCGAGCGTGGCGCGCTGGGCCAGGTCGCTGAACAAGCCGTCACCGATGGTCTCGTCAACCTCATCACAGGGTTCCGCACAGATTCACTCGCGTTGGATGGCGCACGCGTCGTCTTGAAAGCAGAGGACGGCCGCTCGCTTGAGCCTGCGGACCAGGTAGTCGTTCTCACAGGTTTCCGTCCCGACCTCTCGATCCTGTCGGAGGTTCGCCTGGACATGGACCTACGCCTTCAGGCCCCGACACGCGTCGCGACCGAGGTCGATCCGAACATTCACTCGTGTGGTTCAATCCGTGCAACAGGAGCCGCGGACCTCTCGCACCCCGACGCGGGCCTGTACATCGTGGGCGCAAAGTCCTACGGCCGGGCCCCCACGTTCCTTGCCCTCACCGGGTTTGAGCAGGTCCGTAGCGTTGCCGCAGAGCTGGCAGGCGACCACGAAGGCGCGGAGCGCGTCGACCTCGTGCTCCCCGACACCGGCGTATGCGGTGGAGCGGGACTCTTTGACGCACCGGAAGAGACCACGGGTGGCGGTTGCTGCGCCGTGACCCCCGCTGCTGTCGAGCTTGCTCCGGCAGGGTGTAACTAAGTTCACCGGGCAGTCCTCCCTTCTGGGGGGACTGCCTTTTTCTGTGTAAAAGAAGTTCCAGCACACCATCTGCTCGTTTATAGCGAGCGGGCCTGCCTGAGCTACTGGCCTGCGATGATTTCGGCGACGGCAAGTTTGGCGGTGCGCCCGGCACCCACAATGGTTGCGGACGCTGTACCCGTCCAGTCTCCATAGCCCAGCAGATGCAGGCCAGGAACATCCACTGAACGGGTGCCTTGGGCTGTCTTCGGGTGCCCCTGCTCGAAGGTCAGGCCAAGTGGAGCGAGATGATCAAGCACAGGCTGGAAGCCTGTGCACCAGATAATCGCATCGCATCGTAATTCCGTGCCGTCGTCCCGGGCGATGCCGTCTGGGGTGAGTCGTTCAAACATCGGAGCCCGATGCAGCACTCCTCGGTCGCGGGCGGCTTTTACGCTCGGCACCATGACCACGTCACCGAGCGCTGAGACACCGGGTGCCGAAATTCCTGCCCGTTTGGCGGCTTCGCGTTGGCTGGCCACGTCAAAGAGCACGCGGCCATCGACATCGTCGGGCATGAAGCGGGGTGCTCGTTGGGTCACCCAAGTGGTGTCCGCGACCATGGAAACTTCGGCGAGGATCTGAGCGGCTGAGTTCCCACCGCCCACCACCACTACCCGTTTATCGCGGAACGGTTCGGGCGAACGGTAGTCGACAGTGTGTAACTGTTCCCCGGCAAATTCTGAGGCCCCAGGATACTTCGGCACAAAGGGTGCACCCCACGTCCCTGTCGCGCTGATCACATACTTGGCACGCCAGATGCCGTGGCTCGTCTCGACAACAAACCCATCACTGTCACGATCTACGCGTTCAACCCGGACAGGGCGCTGCACGGGCAGATCGTATCTGCGCTCATACTCGGCAAGATACCCAACGACGTGTGCGGCCGTCGGGTACTTTTCGCCTTCCTGTGGCGGCATCCACCATCCCGGCAATGGACTGTACTCGGCAGGTGAGAAAAGCCGCAACGACTCCCACCCGTGCAGCCAGGCTCCACCCGGCTCAAGGCCACTGTCGAGAATCGCAAAGCTCAGCCCAACCCGACGGAGATAGTAGCCCGCGGCAAGGCCTGCTTGGCCGCCGCCGATAACCACGACGTCGACTCGCCGCTCGCCATCTACTAGGCCTGAGGAAAACGGCGATCCGGTGGCCGTCATTAGTCTTCGATCAGTTCCGAAACGAGGTTCGCAATTCGACTCTTGATGTCGTCACGGATGGGGCGAACCGCATCGATACCCTGACCTGCGGGGTCGTCGAGCTTCCAGTCTTCGTAGCGTTTGCCCGGGAAGTATGGGCAGGCGTCCCCGCAGCCCATGGTGATGACCACGTCAGAAGCCTGCACGGCCTCTGTGGTGAGTACCTTGGGCTGCTCGGTGGTGATGTCGATGCCTTCTTCAAGCATCGCCGCAACGGCGGTCGGGTTGATATGGTCGGCGGGCATGGAGCCTGCCGAGCGCACCTCGATCCGGTCCCCAGCGAGGTGGCGGAGGTAGCCGGCGGCCATTTGCGAGCGCCCGGCGTTGTGTACGCAGACGAACAATACGGAGGGTTTGGTGTCAGTCATGATTCGGAGCTTTCTTTACTTGGTCAGTGAGGTCAGGAGAGTATGTACTCGGGCCGCGATGTCATCGCGGATCGCGGCCGTGCCAGCTTCAGAGGCGAGGGCCGGGTCACCCACGGGCCAATCTTCGTAGTGCACGCCTGGGATGATGGGACATACGTCGCCGCAGCCCATCGTGATGACGACGTCAGACGCCCGAACCGCGTCATCAGTCAGCGGCTTGGGAAAAGCCTCGTCAGCGAGTTCGGGGGCTTCGATCTCTGTGAGCAGCTTGCGTACGCTGGGGTGCACGTCAGCGGCTGGTGTTGAGCCCGCGGAACGGGCGATCACGGTGCCTCCGGAAAGCTGATTGAGGAGAGCTGCAGCGAGCTGCGAACGGCCCGCGTTTGCGACGCACACGAACAGCACTTGAGGCACAGCAGACTCCTGGGACTTTGAGAGGTCAGCAAGGCGCTGCCGCGCGAACCGCTCCGTCAACGGGATCATGTGCTGCGTCAGCTTCGCACTTCGCACAAGCCCTGCATAAGACTCACGCACGATCGCGACCACCAAGTCACGGTTTATGTCGGTGAGTTCGTTCGCGAGGTCTTCCGCGAGACGCGTCACACGCGCGTCCATCGTGCGCAACACTTCAGCACGATCTGGATCGCCCTCAGCGTCCTCCAGCAGGGTTGCTGGCGCAAACGAGTCGAGCAGGGCTGTGACCGCGTTCTTGCGCGAAGGGACGATGCGGTACCAGACCCACGTCCCTCGTCGCTCCGAAGCCAGGAGTCCCGCGTCTTTCAACACCTTCAGGTGGTGTGAGACCGTGGGCTGGGACACATCCGTCAGCTCCGCCAGGTCACACACGCAAGATTCCCCGCGAGGATCGGTCGCAATAGCGGAAAGCATCCGAAGCCGCAGCGGCTCTGCCAATGCCTTGAGCGTGCTGGCGACGGCAATGGCTGCGTCCGCACCCATTGCGTGTTCAACGTTGGGGGTGCAGTTCTCGGCTTCAAGTACTGCGGCAGTCGTGGTCATGCTGTCCTCGATTCGTTCGCGTAGGGATCCCCTTTGAACCAGGTTCTCGCCAACCAGAGCGAGACATAGACGAGTCCAACAAGCACCGGCACCTCGATGAGCGGGCCGACGACCCCTGCGAGTGCCTGCCCCGAGGCAGCGCCAAAGGTGCCGATGGCGACCGCGATGGCGAGCTCAAAGTTGTTGCCGGCCGCGGTGAAAGCGAGCGACGTCGTGCGAGCATATCCGAGCCCGATCGCTTTGCCGACGACCATGCCGACGAGCCACATGATGGTGAAGTAGGCGAGGAGCGGTACGGCGATGCGCGCAACATCGAGCGGGTTCTTGGTGATGGCCTCGCCCTGGAACGCGAACAGCAGCACGATAGTGAAGAGCAACCCATAGAGCGCCCACGGGCCGATCTTCGGCAGGAACTTCCCCTCGTACCATTCACGGCCGCGGCGCTTTTCGCCGATCCACCGCGATGCGAAGCCCGCGAGCAGCGGCACCCCGAGGAAGACGATCACGTTGAGGGCGATCTGCCAGACCGAGACGTCAAGCCCCTGTGAATCGAGCCCGAGCCAGCCGGGCAGCACGGTGAGGTAGAACCAGCCGAGCACCGAGAACATGACGACCTGGAACACTGAGTTTACGGCGATGAGCACGGCGGTAGCCTCGCCGTCGCCACAGGCGAGGTCGTTCCAGATGACGATCATGGCGATGCAGCGCGCGAGCCCGACGATGATGACGCCGGTGCGGTATTCGGGGAGGTCGGCGAGGAAGATCCACGCGAGCGTGAACATGAGTGCAGGCCCGACGACCCAGTTGAGGACGAGCGACGACACCAGTAGCTTCTTATCGCCAGTCACCGCGGCAACCTTGTCGTAGCGCACCTTGGCAAGTACCGGATACATCATCACCAAAAGACCCAATGCAATCGGGACAGAGATGCCGCCGATTTCGAGTTTGGTGAGGAGCTCCGAAAGGCCCGGGATGAACCGGCCGAGCATGAGCCCCGCGATCATCGCGAGACCGATCCACACCGCGAGCCACTTGTCGAGGGTGGACATGCGCCTCGGTGCTACGCGTGAAGTTTTGGTGTTAGTACTCATTCCGCGACCGCCATCTCGAGATCTGCGCTGCGGTCAGCCACGGTAAGGCTGGACAGGAAGTGTTGTGCGTCCTGTGCGGCCGCGCAGCCAGTGCCAGCTGCAGTGATCGCCTGACGGTATGTGTGGTCGACGAGGTCGCCAGCGGCAAACACCCCAGACAAGTTGGTACGGGTGGACGGGTGCTCGACTTTGACGTAGCCGTCGCCATCGGTCGTGATCTGATCAACGACAAGTTCTGAACGTGGGTCGTGCCCGATCGCCACAAACACCCCAGTCACATCCAAGACGCGCTCTGAACCATCAGCGGTCGATTTGAGTCGCAGGCCAGTGACCTGATCGTCACCCAAGATTTCGCCGACTTCCGAGTTCCAGGCCACTTCGATCTTGGGATTAGCAAGGACTCGTTCAGCCATAATCTTTGACGCCCGGAACTCGTCCCGGCGATGAACGAGAGTGACCTTGGAAGCGAAGCGGGTCAAGAACAGTGCTTCTTCCATCGCGGAGTCGCCCCCGCCGATCACGGCGATGTGCTTTTCGCGGAAGAAAAAGCCGTCGCAGGTGGCGCACCATGAGACGCCATGACCGGAGAGCCGGTCTTCCTCCGGGAGTCCGAGCTTGCGGTAAGCGGAACCCATGGTGAGCACGACAGCGGGTGCAGTGAAGGTTTCGCCATTCCCGGTGCTGATCGTTTTGACTGGTCCTTCGAGTTCGAGCTGTGTGGCGTCGTCGTAAATGATGCGTGCACCAAAGCGTTCAGCTTGAGCACGCATCGCGTCCATCAATTCCGGGCCCTGCACACCGTCAACGAACCCAGGGAAGTTCTCCACCTCGGTCGTTGTCATCAGTGCGCCACCAGCGGTAACGGAGCCAGCGATCACCACGGGGGCTAGGCCTGCGCGTGCTGCGTAGACCGCGGCCGTATATCCAGCGGGGCCTGAGCCCACAATTACTAACTCAACTTCTTGAATCGACATGCATCTATATTGACAGGCGTCGAAGCATGTTGCAAGTGAACAGCTCATTGCGGGTAGGCCGCCAGATTGGCCTGCTCGAGGCCCGTCCCGCATCTCTCTTGACCTCCATCTCGACAGCAGGAATGCCTCTCGTCACTCTCTGCTTGCATCTCTGCCGTGCAGCATGCAATCAGTCAGGCCCTCCAACTCTCATTTTCTGGAATCCGCGCGCCGACATGACGTCAAATGGGTCGAGTGAGAGCAGCGCCTGGCGGGCTGGAATTCATTTCCGAACGTGCCACGTGAAAACAACCTCAAGCGTCTAGGGCCGATGTCGTTGGTCACAGTTAATCTCAGCCCATGACAATTGCTCGCCAGTTTCAAGCTGTGCTGATCGACTTTATCTCGATTGAACCACTACCAAGTAGTAGTTCAAACCGAGATCATTACCTGATTGAACTTCGCTATGCACCAGCATAAGTCATGCCCA
>Ga0209487_1003599_pt1 | contig 12102 bp, 10 predicted proteins | sample Poulit2012_FD_187524 | JGI IMG/M metagenome (GOLD analysis project Ga0209487, IMG submission 187524) | Agricultural soil microbial communities from Georgia to study Nitrogen management - Poultry litter 2012 (SPAdes) (version 2) | ecosystem: Environmental > Terrestrial > Soil > Agricultural land... | reverse complement strand
GATTGTGGAAATAAATGATGAGAAATATAAATTTGTTTATCAAAAGTATAATAGATTTTGTGGGAAGTTTTTTAGGGATAATTATAATATCCCCAATTCTTCTTATTATTGCGCTCTCCATTAAGTTGACTTCAAAAGGTCCTGTTTTTTTTAAACAAGAACGGTTAGGTAAAAATGGTAAAATATTTAAAATTATAAAATTCAGGACAATGATAGTTAATGCCGAGAACATTGGAGACGGTTTAACAGTAAAAGATGAAAAAGATAACAGAATTACTAAGGTCGGTAAATTTCTACGGGCGACAAGTCTCGATGAATTGCCACAACTTTTCAATGTTGTAATGGGTCACATGAGTCTTGTAGGTCCGCGTCCGCCTGTTACATACTTTCCTTATAAAGGTCATAGAAGTTATCCTAAATGGGCTAAACCGCGTTTTTTAATGCGCCCAGGGATAACGGGCTTAACACAAATAACTGTTAGAAATTCAGTTAGCTGGGATGATCGAATTAAAGTAGATAATAAATACATTGAGAGATTTAATGTATGGCTTGACATGAAAGTCTTGTTTAAAACATTTTTTAAGTTCTTCAGATCTGAAAACATTTATATGGAGACAGAAAATGAAGTTAGAAGGAAATCAGTCTAATATACCCCATAAATCAGAACAAGAGGTGCTAGCATGATTAAAGGAAAGAAAATCTACCTTAGACCTATTCTTAAAAAAGATCTTGCAATTTTAAATGAATGGAAAAACGATGAGGAAACGTTTCAAAATCTTGGTGGTGGATTTATGCCAATATCGTTAGATCAACAAGAGAAATGGCTTGATTCTATGATTGATACTACTGGCAACAATAAACGATATGTTATCTGCAAAGAAGATACATCACCTATTGGAATGATAGGCCTATATGGTATAAATTGGATTCATCGTACCAGTGAGATAGGTGTTTATATTGGGGACAAGCTTAACCATAGAAAAGGATATGGGAAAGAAGCTTGTGAACTAATTGAGGGTTTTGCTAAAGAATATTTAAACTTAAGAAAGATAAAATTAAATGTAGTTTTTAATAATGAAAAGGCTACTCACTTATGGGAGTCTCTTGGATATGAAAAAGTTGGTGTTTATAAGAATGAACGATTTATTAAAGGTGAATATCAAGACTTAATATTAATGGAAAAATTCTTGTAGAACAAAACTTTGGTGATTAATAATCAGTTTTATAGTGAAATTCATTTTGGAGGATCAGCAGATGAGTAAAGAAGTGAATATACTTATATTGAGCTGTGGAACAAGAAATAAAATTGTTCAATATTTTAAGAAAGAGCTGGCAGGTAGAGGGATTGTTGTAGCAGCTGATTCGAGTGAATTAGCTCCCGCATTATACGAAGCAGATAAACACTATATAGTTCCTAGGGTTGATCAGGAAGGTTATTTAGATAGAATATTCTCTATTTGTAAAGAAAATAAAATTAAAGGTATTCTGTCATTAATTGATCCAGAACTTAATGTCCTAGCAAAACACAAAAATGAATTTATCGAAATTGGTGTGACCCCAATCGTTTCAGACATTGAAGTAATAGAAACATGTTTTGATAAATATAAAATGTTCGAATACCTGACTCAGAATGGCTTCCCAACTGTTAATAGTTACGTTGATAAAGAGGAATTTTTTAATGACGTAGAGGCTGGAATTATTAATTATCCTGTGTTTGTAAAGCCCGTAAAGGGTAGTGCCAGTTTAAATATAAATAAAGTAACATCTGAAGAAGAAATAGAACAGTTATTTAGTAGAGATGATAACTTAATAATTCAAGAATTTATGGATGGAACTGAGTACGGTGTTGATGTATATGTCGATATGATCTCAAATGAACCAGTATCGATATTTATAAAAGAAAAAATCGCAATGAGAGCAGGAGAAACTGACAAATCAGTTTCGATTAAAGATGAGCAACTTTTTGAATTAATCAAGAAATTTGTTAATAAAATTGCTTTTAAGGGCATTATTGACATTGATGTATTCAAAGTCAATGGGCAATATTATATTTCCGAAGTTAACCCGCGTTTTGGTGGGGGATATCCACATGCTTATGAATTAGGTGTAAATATTCCTAAACAAATCATAAATAATCTGTTAAAAAAGAAAAACTCTATAAATGCACAAAAATATTCTGCAGGTGTATATATGTTCAAGTATAACGAATTGAAAATAATGGATTTAGAATTTCTTAAGTAGTGAAAAGAGGAGTTTGAATGAACAAAAAAATAATACATATGGTAACTGTATCGAATTCTATAGGTTTGATGAAGGGGCAATTAAACTATTTAAAAAAACAAGGATATGAAGTAATTGTAGTAAGTTCACCTGGAGAGCGACTAGAAAACATTTTCAATGATGAAGGGGTTCGTGGGAAGAGTATACCTATGAGTAGAACTATCTCTCCTTTCAATGATCTCATTTCATTGTTAAGAATTATTACATTCTTTATTCAAGAAAAGCCCGATATCGTAAATGCTGGCACACCAAAAGCAGGTCTACTAGGCATGATTGCTGCTTGGCTTATAAGAACACCTTTTAAAGTATATACAAATAGAGGACTACCATTCGAAAGATCCCGTGGGATAAAAAGGAAGATATTAAAATTCACTGAAAAGATAGCTTGTTATTGTGCTGATAAGGTGATTTGTATAAGTCCTAGTGTGGAAAAAGTATTACTGAAAAATAACTTAACAGACAAGGATAAAACAGTCGTTTTTGGTCTAGGAAGTAGTAATGGATTAGAATTAAGTAAATATGAACATACAGATGAAATAGAAAGTACAGTTAAAAAAATAAAGAAAAAATATAAATTGGAAGATAAATTTGTTATAGGGAATGTTGGGAGAATTAATAATTTTAAAGGAATTATAGAATTAGTTGCAGCTTTTGAAAACATACAGAAAAATCATAAAAATATCAAATTGTTGCTAGTCGGTAGAATGGAAGAAAAGGATCCAATTGATCCTTCTACTAAATATAAGATATTAAATAATCCAGATATAATTTATGTTGGATACCAACATAATCCTGTTCCATTTTACTTTGCAATGGATATTTTTGTTTTTCCAACCTACATGGAAGGTTTCGGAAACACCTCTATAGAAGCTCAAGCAACTGGAATTCCAGTGATTGCTACAAATGCAACAGGAGTTGTAGACACAATTGTTGATGGAAAAACCGGACTATTAGTAAACGTAAAGGATGTTAAATCATTGGCATGTGCGATTGAAAAAATGCTTAATAACCCCCTCATGATTAAAAATATGGGTAGAATAGGAAAAGAAAGAGTTTTTAATAATTTTTCTAATTTATATATTTGGGAACACATTAATGAATTGTATAAAACTAGTTTTAAATGACAACATTTATAATTAGTGAATAAGAATAAAATTACAAGGAGAAAAAAATGAAACTACTTTTTGCTCATGATCATAAATTTCATGTACATAATAATAACTTTTACAGTAATGGTAACTTCTCCACTGAGGCAATTAAGCGATATACAAAAGTATTTACAAAAACTACGTTTGTAACTAGACAGGTGAAAGTAAATGAAAAACCAACAAAAATGAACTATATTAATTCGAGGGAAGTTAACTTTATAGAAGTCCCAAACTTTAAAACTATTAAAAATAGTTACAAAATAATCTTATCAAATAGAATAATAGAGAATGAAGTAAAAAAAAGCGATTTTGTTATTGCGCGAAATAGTTCCATCGGACTCATTGCGATTAAATTTGCAAAAAAACACAAAAAACCATACTTAATAGAAGTTGTAAGTTGCCCATGGGATGCATTATGGAACCATAGCTTGCTTGGTAAGATCCTAGCTCCTTTTTACTATTTGAGATTAAAAAAAGAGGTAAAAAGTTCTTCATTTGTTATTTATGTCACAAATGAATTTTTACAAAGTAGATATCCGACTTTTGGGAGAAGCGTAAATTGCTCGAACGTATCGTTAACAAATTTTAGTGACGACAACCTAAACAAAAGAATAAAAAGAATTAACCAAATAGATAAAAAATCAAAAATAGTGATTGGTACAACCGCTGCTGTAAATGTAAGATATAAAGGTCAAAAAACCATCATCGAAGCCTTAGCAGAATTAAAAAAACAAGGTTTTACTAACTTTGAGTATCAACTTGTAGGTGGCGGAGATCAAACTTACTTGAGGTCTATTGCTAAAAAACTTGATGTGAGCGATAAGGTTGTTTTCTTGGGATCTATGCCACACGAAGAAGTGTTTGAATGGCTAGAGAACATTGATATATATGCACAACCTAGTAAACAAGAAGGATTACCACGAGCTTTAATTGAAGCAATGAGTAAAGGATTGCCTGCTTTTGGTGCTAGAACCGCCGGAATTCCAGAACTCTTAGAAGAAGAATATATTTTTAATTATTCAAAAAACTATATTAAAGAGATTAATTCTATCTTATTAGGATTCACGAAAGATAAAATGATTGATCAAGCAAAGCGCAATTTTGACGAATCTAAAAAATATGAACGAGAAATTATCGAAAATCGCAGAGAAAAGTTTTTTAAGGAGTTTATTAACAGTTAAAACGGAATATAAACTAAAAAGTAAGCAAACTATTGAAAAAGAAACTTACCTTTTTAAAGATTTTGATTTGTCAATATAAGCTAGACAAATGTGATTCATTTATGTGACTCAAAAATACTTCTAAAGGTGTTTGATAATCTAAGGATTTTCTAGGTATTTGATTTCTCTTATTAGCTACCGCAGAAACAAAGGTCTGATCGACTTGATTGAAGTCCATTTCCTTTGGCAAACCATCTTTTCTAAGCAAGCCGTTTGAGTGTTCATTTAACCCACGTTGTGAAGGGGCTCCTGGATCTGCAAAGTAAATTGAGACATCATGTTGGTTGGACAACGATTTCCAATTACTAAATTCTTTCCCGTTATCAAAGGTGAAAGATTTAAACAGATTTCTAGGACATGATTGAAACCACTCTGTTAATGTTGTTTCAATATCACTTGCTTTTCTACCTTCTGGTTTTAAAGTAATGATGGCTTTAGACAGTCGTTCTACCAACGTGATAACGGCGCTTTTGTGATGAGCGCCAACGATCGTGTCACCTTCAATGTGACCGAATTCATTTTTAAACAGAGGATAGTCTTTTTCTCTTTCAGAGATGTTGCGTTTGGAAGCTTGTTTTTCCTCGTCTTTCCTTGTGTCCGTTAGGTTTTCTTTTACCTTTCATAGGCGCAGCGTCGTTCGATCAAATTCACCGTCTTCAAAGCGGCGATATAACGTTCTCATTGAACAACTGATCGACTTTTCAGCGCGTCCGATAATAACGTCTGGTGTCCATCCAAGGGCTACCTTTTTCTTGATGTATTTCTGCTCTTTTTCAGGCAATGAGATCTTACGTCTACCGCATCGCCTTTTGTTTTCTTTGTAGCGTTTGTAGTAATCGATCGCTGACTTACCCTGTTTCAAAAAGTTAACGACGTTATAAATGGGTTGACGCGAACGCTTTAAGCGCTCAGCGATGATCGTAACAGAAATATTTTGTTGATAATAAGCTTCTATCATTACTAATTCATCCGTGGTAAGATGGGTGTAGGTCATTTATGATCTCTCCTATTCTTCGTGGTGGAAGTATAGTAAGAGTGTATCATAAATGACCTTTTTATTTGTCTAGCTTAATATTACAATCTAGGTTAGAAAGAAATTTAGTGAATTATTATGGGAAGATGTAGTTAAAAAATAGACTAGTAGACATAGAATAAGAAATTTCACCTAAGCATGGATGAAGTGATGGTGCCGTTAATTTACACCACAAAACTAGGTGCTGTAATCTTTAAATACTATGTGATTTTACATATTTAATCATAATCAATCCTAATTAAATAAATATAATGATACAATGACTGGGCATCTTCTTATGGTATCTGTTTGGTTTCCAATTCATATGGTTAGAATGTTTTTGAATCAATAACTGGAGGATTAAAGATGAAAAAGAAAATTTTGTTTTTTATGTTTTCATTAGTAGGTGGTGGAGCAGAGAGAACAGTTGTCAATATTATGAATAATCTTGATAGAGAACAATTTGAGGTTATTTTAGTACTTGGTCAAAGAAAAAAAGATGACTATGTAAATTTAGTTTCAAAGGATATTAAAATATTACACTTAAACGCCCGAAGAGTAAGATATTGTATTTTAAAACTTAGAAAAACTATCATCGAGGAAGAGCCTGAATATACTTTCTCAACACTAAACCCAAATAATATTTCACTAATATTGGCAAATGTATTGGCTTTCAATAAAAGATCTAAATGTATAATAAGAGAAGCGAATAATAGGACAGAATCCGGAAAAGTAACATGGATAAACAAGAAACTAACAAGATTTTTTTATAACCGATATTCTTACAAAATAGTTGCATTATCGGAAGGAGTTAAAAATGATTTAACGAATAACTTTGAAATAATAGAAAGTAAAATAGAAATGATATATAATCCTGTTGAAATTTGCGAAATCAAACAAAAAAGTAATGAAGAAATAAGTGATGTGAAATTTACAAATAATGAAAAAATAATTATATCGGTTGGAAGACTAGTAGAACAAAAAAACTTCCCGCTGTTGCTTAATTCATTTAAAATAGTTAAAAAGTACATAAATGCTAAAATTCTTATACTAGGAATAGGCCCCTTGGAACACGAACTTAAAAAGATGGCAAAAGGCATAGGAGTATCTGAATATATTACCTTTTTAGGTTTTAAAGAAAACCCTTATAAATATATGAAAAAAGCAGATGTATTTGTATTACAATCTAATTGGGAAGGTTTTGGTCATGTCATTGTGGAAGCGATGGCTTGCGCAACCCCAGTTGTTTCCACGGACTGTAAATCAGGACCTAGAGAAATTATTGGTGATAATGAATTTGGACTTTTAACTCCTGTTAATGATGTTGATAAATTGGCAAAAAATATAATTGAAATATTGACTAACGAAAGACTTTCACGTAGGTATGTAGATAAGGGGCACAAGAGAAGTCTTGACTTTGAAGCCAGTAAGATAACTAAACAATATCAAAAGCTGTTCAATTAGAAATAAACAAGTCATATTAAAATTAGCTTAGTATGAAGCACTTAATTTAAAGGGGAATTTGAAAATGTTAGTAATTATATGAATTGGTCAGGTAATTCAATCTCAATGTTGAATTAATTCTTAAAAAATAAATAATTATAGATGAAGATCTTCCAAATTAATTAATAAGTGTGACCAACATAGAAAATATTTTGTTATATCGTAACAAATGAAGAATGTTGATTGATGAGGATGAGTAAATCTAATATAGAGATGATTGAAATGCGTAATATGAAATAGGATAGAAGGTAATATAATAAGGGGGAATAATATTGGTTGAGAAAACTTATGGTGTCACTATTATCATACCAGTCTATAATACAGAAAAGTATCTAATGGAATGCATTAATAGTGTACTAAATCAAACTTATAAGAATTATGAAATCATCATTGTAAATGATGGTTCGACAGATTCTAGTAGAAATATAATTAAAAACTACCTAAATGAGCATTCCAACATGATCTTATTAGAGCAGGAGAACGAAGGGCAAGGTTCTGCTAGGAATAAAGCCATTAATGAAGCTAAAGGGAAATATATTTACTTTTTGGATAGTGACGACTATATATTACCAACTACCATCGAGAGATTGTATAATACATGTGAGGAGAACGAGTTAGATCTTATTTTGTTTGATGGAGATTCTTTTTATGATGAGGATATTGATGAAAACATTAAAATTGATAAACGGTACCATAGAAATGAGGTATATGACGAGGTATATAGTGGTGAAGTATTATTGGAAAAACTAATAGAAAACAATGATTTTTTTGTTTCGCCCTGTTTATATATGCTAAGTAAAAAAACATTGGAAACACATAATATTTTTTTTCCAGAAGGAATTATACATGAAGATGAATTATTCACATTTGAATTATTTAAATATAGCAAGAAGGTGAAACACTTAAATGAAGTCCTGTTTATGAGAAGACTCAGAAAAAACTCTACGATGACCAGCATAGATGCTATACGGAGCTTCCGTGGCTATGCCTTTATATTTTATGAGTTTTATAAACAATACAATAGAGCCTTACCAGATTTCGCTACAAAAAAAAGACTAGGAAATCTATATGTAAAGGTAATAATAAACTATAATTTATTGGATTCAAAAGATAAAATAGAAAATAAAAATGAAATAAAAGCTATAAAGAAAATTGGGGTGAAAAACAAATATTTTGGTAAAAGATTAGGATATATAATAACTCACACTTTTAAAATATATAAGGTTTTGTCCAATTTTAAAAGAAAACTCATATAAAGTAGTCATCTAAATCAGAACAATATAGTAATTATGAAGTTAGTTAAAAATGAAACACTTAATGAATGTACTTATAAAGTCAGGTCTATGGGATAAACTTAAAAGTGACTAAACCAAATTATGAGGATTACCTACTTAGTTCATGCTCATTGACATACAACTAAACAAACATTGATATAACCATCAGAATTTCTAAAAAAGATCTAAATTAAAGAGATAACTAAAGAGACAAAATTCTTATCCAAAATAGCTAAGAAAATTAACTTCAATCATAAAGATACTAGCACGCACTGAATGGTGGCTAGTCACTCCTATTACGAGTTTGTATCTACTGGGTGGCTCAGTGCGTTTATGTCATTAAAAAATCAATGAATATACAAACATACCCCCTTCTAGCGCTTAGTCAATTTTCTTAGTGAAATTAGAGAATCGATTATCTCTGCAAAAGAAGTGTTGAGGCTAGATAACTCGGATACTTATCGCTGATATAGTTCGAATGAGCACGAGACTATCACAAATATATTTCATCTAGTAATTGATGAAGAATTTCTATTACCTTGAAATACCGATTTATCAAAGAAAAATACAGACTCTATTATTAAGACAAGATTAAAAAGTACGGAAAGGAACAATATATATTGTCTAGTTTATGGAATGAAAGAAGAGTACCTTCTGAGTTTCCTCGATAGTAATCTGTATATAGGGTATTTAATGTTCTAGTAAAATAAAATGTGAAAGTAAATCTATTTATTCTAAATTTTTTTAAAAAAATTAAGTGCATGGTTAGGATCTATTACAAAACATATTTACAAGCAATGAAGTATTATGGTTAGATTTTAATTTTCAAAGAAATTTACGGAAGTTTTTCAACTCTAACATTTAGTGTGGAAAGTTCAAAATATTAAACACTTACTTAACCATGCTTTTATTCCATAGAGTAAAGTATCAAAAGAACATCTGAGTGCTTTCTATTTAGATAATTCATTATTAGATGAATTATCTAAAAGGTTTTAAGTATTGTAATGTTATAATGTACTAATGATTCATCAATATCGTCAACAGAGAAATACTTATGTTCAAAATAATGCCTTGAACGCAATTGAAAATAATTATAAATCGTTTCATTCTCACCTTTAATCACCAATGGTTTACCATTATCCGTGCGTTGTTTTGTTTGTTAGACAACTAAAAATCGTATACCTACATTATATGTTTAATTTATTTAATTTCATACTTAAAAATTACAATTTTGTTTATAGTCTAGAAAAGTATATGTTTAACGTAATGATCTATCACACCCTATAATTCAAGAGAAAAAGGGAAATTACTTATTGGAGAAGTTATATTATGAATACGAATGAAGTTAATTTACTAAATGGAATTAAAAGATCTAAATTTAGTGTGCAAATAAATTTAACTGTAGTGGGAATGGTTTTATTTACATTCTATTTTAGCACGTTAAAGAGTTTTTTATTTTCCCTTCAACTAGGGGTGATAACACTAGTATTTTCTATTTTTTTATTGTTGTTCGACAGATTGTTATTTAGTAACACAGGAATTAAAATTACTAAGATTGATTTTCTATGGATTCTTTTTTTAATGTTTTTCATAATTCACGTGGGTTTCAGTGGTCTTATAAGAGCCGTTACAATAGTAGATATTATCGTATATTCATCTGGCATACTATTTTTACTACTTGTTAAAATGGATATAAATGCTTATGAATATCCCCTAAAGATAATAAAAGTTATAGGAATCATTTTTGCATGTAGTACGATTTTTCAGTATTTATATACAGATATTTATTTTAGTCACATACTTCCTTTATTTCAACCAAATGATCAGGCTGCAATTATTAACAACTTCAACGGGGGAGGGTACGCCGGTTTTACAAATCAAACTGCTCATCTTGCAGGTTATATTGTAAGTGGATTAGGGGTATTGGTGTTTTATAGAAAGAAGCGGAAAAATTTACATAATGTTTCGTTAATTCTATACCTAATAATATTATTCACTGGTTTATTATTAAGTGCTAAAAGAGCCCATCTGATTTTTGGTGTTATATCATTAATATTTACTGGCATAATTTCTACGTCAAAGAAAAAAGCGGGTAATAAGATTTTATTATTGATAACAAGTATTCTTTTAATATTAGCGTTGTCAAGTATCCTCCTTAATGCCATTAATCTTAACAACTATTCAGAGTCACCAATTGTTAATTTTTTGATGGAAATAGAGTATACTATTAAAGGTGTCATAGAAGGAGAAGATGTCAGTAGTGGAAGATTGACATTATACGGACATTCTTGGGATTTATTTAATGATAATATAATGTTTGGTATAGGTTGGAGAGAGTTTATAGAAAATTCTATAGGATTGATATATCCAATTACATCTAACAGAGGCTCACACCCGCACAATATCTACTTGCAAATGCTAACCGAAATGGGGATCACAGGATTCGTGTTCTTCATTGTGCCTATTTTATATCTTTATTACAAAACATATAGATTATTGAGACTTCTAAGTGTAAAAAATGGTATGGACAAATGGAAAAATGGAATAAAGTTTTCATTCTTCTCACAAACTTTCTTCCTTTTATATGGATTAACAGGAAATTTACTTACCGATTATAACTTTCTATTAACATATTTTTTTGCATGCTCAATTAGTCTGTCTGCGCTGGTTTCCCTAAAACAATTTACTAAAACAAATACATAAATTCATAAGATATTACAAAATAAATTATCAATCGGAGGACATTATGAAGAAAATAGGAATCATCACATTAAATGGTTATTTTAATTACGGAAACAGATTGCAAAATTATGCTTTACAAGAAGTATTAAAGGGATTTGGATTGGAAGTAGATACGATTATCAAATCAAAAATAAAGAAAAGTTCTGATAGCAAAAGTCATTTAAAGAAAGTGAAAGAAAAAAGTCTAAAAGAATTATATACAGTTGCTAATAGGAAAGCATTAAACTATCTTTATAAAAATAAGCGAAATGAAGAACGGACACAAATATTTAAGGATTTTTCAAATATATACATTGCGGAAACAGAATTCAGTATTTCAGATAATTATATTCCAGAAGATAGACTTCAAAAATATGACTATTTCGTTACTGGTAGTGATCAAGTATGGAATCCTACTTATAAAAATAACTCTAGCATAGAGTTCTTAACTTTTGCATCACCTGAAAAGCGAGTTGCATATGCACCTAGCTTTGGTGTATCAGAGATTCCGGAAAAAGATCGTGAAAATTATACTACGTGGTTGTCAGAATTAGCGCATATTTCTGTTAGAGAAGAAGCAGGAGCTAAGATTATAAAAGAGTTGACAGGTAGAGAGGCCCCAGTTCTTGTAGATCCAACAATGTTATTAACGAAGGAAAAATGGCTATCTATATCTAAAGCTCCTGATTCTAAACCGAAGAACGATTACTTATTAACTTACTTTTTAGGCGATATCCCTAAAGATAGAAAAAAAAGGCTAAATGCTATTGCAAAGAAGAATGATTTGAAAATTGTTAACTTAGCACAAATTAATGACAGAAAAGCCTACTTATCAGGTCCAAGTGAATTTATTGATTACATTAATAACTCAAGCTTATTCTGTACGGACTCCTTTCACGGAGCAGTATTCTCTGTCTTGTTAGATACTCCTTTTATTGTATTCA
>Ga0209487_1003598_pt1 | contig 12103 bp, 10 predicted proteins | sample Poulit2012_FD_187524 | JGI IMG/M metagenome (GOLD analysis project Ga0209487, IMG submission 187524) | Agricultural soil microbial communities from Georgia to study Nitrogen management - Poultry litter 2012 (SPAdes) (version 2) | ecosystem: Environmental > Terrestrial > Soil > Agricultural land... | reverse complement strand
CGGGACACCGGCCGACATCGTCGGCCACCATCTGGCCGGACTCGACCTCCTCGTCATCCAAGCGGCCTCCCTTCAAGGACCGACGGCGCTGGCGATGTTCCTCATCGGGATGATCGCCGCACGTCGAGGACTGTTCTCGGATCTGGGCGACCGGGCGAGGCTCCTGAAGCGGATTCAGATGGTCGGCTTCGCGGTCGGCCTGCCCGGCGGGGTGGTCTATGCGTGGCTCGGAGGGGACGTCAACACGTGGGCCACAGCAGTCAGTGTCGTTTCGGCCCCGTTCCTCAGCGCGGCGTACGTTGCGACTCTCGTGCGTCTGATGCACGCCACGCGGGGCGCATGGGTGCGCACAGCTCTGGCGCCGGTGGGTCGCATCGCTCTGACGAACTACCTGGGCCAGTCACTGGCAGGACTCCTCCTGTTCACCGGGATCGGCCTCGGCCTGGCCGGTCGAGTCTCCCCGCCGCTGCTGCTCGTCCTCGCTGTGGCGATCTTCATTCTCCAGGCCGCACTGAGTGCGTGGTGGCTGAAGCGCCACCGCTACGGTCCGGCAGAGTACCTGCTCAGGCTCTTCACCAACTGGACCAGGCCGAGACGCGGACAGTCGGTGTCTGTGCCGACACTCTGAAACAGGTGTCCGGCAGAGGCGGCTCGTAAGCTAAGCTGTTCCGGGCTCGTTTCCGGTCGAGCCTCAGGCAACTTTTCGACAGAGAGGCTCTCGCGTGATCATCCTGGGCGTCGCCCTGCTTTCCGGCAGTCTGCTGATCGGCACTTTCATCGGCGGTCTCTTGGGCAATCTGCTCGGGGTCGATGCGAACGTCGGCGGTGTCGGCATCGCCATGATCGTGCTCATCGTGTCCACGAACTTCCTCGCCCGCTCGGGCCGACTCTCCCCGGCGACCTCGTCGGGGATCTCGTTCTGGTCCGGGATGTACATCCCGATCGTCGTGGCCATGGCCGCCACACAGAACGTCGTCGGAGCCGTCACCGCCGGTCCCACTGCGCTCATCGCCGGGGCCGCTGCCGTCATCGTCAGTTTTGCGCTGGTGCCCGTGCTCAGCCGGGTGAAGACCCCCGGCGTCGAGGCGCCGGTCGAAGAGTTCGCAGAGGAGCGGTGATGGAAGCTCTGATCTCGACTCTGACGGACAATGACCTCGTCGTCGCCTTCGCCCTGGTCGGCGTGATCACCGGGGTGGCAGTGCTGATCTCGAAGGTGCTCACCCGAGGCAAGTTCCAAGCCTCGGCCATCGCAATCATCCTCGGCCTCGTCCTGGCCTACATCGGAGGCATCGCCACTGGCGGCGAAGACGGTCTGGCAGACGTCAGCCTCTTCTCCGGGGTCGGACTCATGGGCGGGGGAATGTTCGTCAATCTGGCGATCGTCGCGACCGGGTTCGGAGCGAGCTTCGATGAGATGAAGAAATCCGGCCTGGGCGGGATCATCGCCCTCGTCCTCGGCGTCGTGCTGTCCTTCTTCGTCGGAGCCGTCATCGCCTGGTTCTTCGGCTACCGTGACCCGGTCGAGCTGACGACGATCGGGGCCGGGACGGCCACCTACATCGTCGGCCCGGTCACCGGGGCCGCCCTGGGCGCTAGCAGCAGCGTCATCGCACTCAGCGTCGGTGCCGGTCTCGTGAAATCCGTCCTCACCATGGTGGCGACACCCTTCGTGGCCAAGCGCATCGGATTGAACAACCCGCGCTCTGCCATCGTCTTCGGTGGGCTGCTGGGCACGACGAGCGGAGTCACCGCCGGTCTCGCGGCGACTGACAAGCGCCTGGTCCCATATGGGGCCATGACATCGACGTTCTACACCGGACTCGGCCTGCTGATGGCGCCTTCGGTCCTCTTCTTCGCAGTCAGGGCAATCGTCGGCTGACATCCGAACCCGCCCTCGCCCGATCCGTGGTGGCGGAAGATGGGCCGTCGACAGCATCACCGCATCCTCCACGGTCCATTGTCAGGGGGATGAAGGCGTGCCACGATGAAGATCACACCCTGTGGTTGGGTGCGCTGGCGAGCGGCACGTTCGGCCTCAGGGAGCGAAGGAGAGTGACATGCTCATCGTCCTATGGGTCATCGCAGGGATTCTAGCGCTGTCAGGCGTCCTCGCTCTGTTCCGAAAGGAATACAAATGGGGCATCGTCTTCCTCATTGCCGCCTGCATCGTCGGTCCGATGCTGACTGCCTTCCTCGGCGGACCTCCAGCCGGCCCGAGAAGTTGATGCGACCGTATCTTTAAGACCTCCGCCCGTGGTTGTCAAGGTTGTTTACAGGAGCCGTCGACGGTGACAGGCTGAGGTCACCGCGCAGAGCGTGTCGGGCTCCGTTCGCGGCCCCGACAGATGATCCGCAGATCCTGAGGAGGAACAAGCGATGAACTACAGTCACTTGCGCACGGTCTACGAAAAGGGCGGCCCGTACGCCACGGTCTATCTCGAAGGTCGTTCTCCCTCAGCTGACGCTGGTACGCAGATCCGTCTGCGCTGGGAAGAGCTGCGAGAACAGCTGTCGGCAGATGGCGCAGAGGAGTCTGTGCTGGAGACCATCGACTCTGTCGTCCTCGTCGAGGAACCCACAGAAGTCCACACCGATGGCCGGGTCATCGTGGCGAACTCCGGGGGTGTTCTGCTCGACGAGCACTGGGACGCGGCATTGGGAGACGGGGACGCGGCGCATTACACCGAGGTGCCCGAACTCGGAGCCTACCTTCGGCAGGAGTCCCGACAGTTCGACGTCGTTCTCATCATCGCCGGCCAGGACGGAGCGACCGTCCGTGAACTGAGCGTGACCCCGGACCGCGAACGCAGAGAGAACGACGGGGTCCACGTCGCCGGCGACAACGACGAAGAGATCAACAAACCCCGCCGAGGTGCGTACTCGCACAACCAGATCCGACGCCGCGTCGACGAGATCATCAAAGACCATGCGCGCAGCGTCGCCGACTTCGTCGACAGGCTGATCACGGACAATGCACCCGATGCGGTCATTCTGGCCGGAGAGGTCCAAGGCAGAACCGTCGTCAAGGCCGAACTCTCGGTCAGAGCCGAGGAGATGCTGCACGAGATCTCCGAGGGCGGAGACGACGATGAAGGAGCCGAAGAGGCCATCGACGTGGCGATCAGGACCTTGGTGACCAGCCTCGCTGCCGAACGTGAGGCCGAGAACTCGGAGCGACTGGCCGAGAGCAAGGCACACGACCGTGCCGTCGAGGGACGTGCGGAAGTCGAGAAGGCCGTCCAGCGCGGAGCGGTCGCGGTCCTTCTGCTCGACGATGACGACGCCGAAAGGTCCGATGCGGAAGCGGCGATCGTGGCCCAGGCCATCATGTCCTCAGCGGAGATCGGTCTCAACCATGATCCGATGGCCGACGGGATCGGCGCGATCCTCCGCTACGACATCGCAGCAGCACTGGCCGACTGACCCGGTCGGTGCCGCCGAGCCGACGCAACGGCTGACTCGAATGGGGCGGGGCCCTGCCGATGCGGCAGCGTCCCGCCCCTTCGTGTGCCCAGGGTGTCTGACCGAAGCCTTGACGCCTCTCGGCGGCAGCCACTAGCGTGTTCGGAATTATTCCGACAACGTCCACTGATGCGCGAGCTGGTCGCATATCAGCGAATGAGCTGTCGTGTGCGGGAGCACCTCGCGATCGGGGACCCGGTCCACATCCCACAACGATGTGAGAGGGACGAATGGAGTTCGATATGCACAGCAGCCGAACGATGAAGCATGCCACTGCGGCACGAGCGGGTTCGCTCATGGCCATCAGTGCACTGTGTGGAGCTGCGGCGGCAGTGGGCGGGGCAGTCGATCCCGTGCTTGCTTCCGGAAAGGCCTCGGCAGGCTCTTCCTCCGCACAATGCTCGGTCGATAAGCTCGACGGCCCGAACGGGGCGACGAGTTCTGAGATGACTGCCGGCTCGTCCGACGGGGCGGAACAGGTGGGCTACGCGCGGGTCGACGGTGAGACCGAAGCGACGTGGTGGTCGAACGGTGACGTCAGTGATCTGCTTCCCGATTTCGAGGAGGCCTCTGCCGCCGCTGTCAGTGAGAACATCGTCGTCGGGACCGGAATCAAGCCCGGCGAGGTCGAGCGCAGCTCCTATCTCTACTACGACGGTGAGACGCGCGAGCTCGAAGCGCCGGAGGGCGAGAGGGCTGAAGTCTTCGATATCAACTCGGAAGGAGAGAGCGTCGGTCACGCATCTGACGGGTCTGCGCTGCGATGGAGTCTGGATGCCGAGGACGAACCCCGTGAACTGTCGTCACCGCACGGCCAGGCTCGGGCGCTGAGCATCGACGATGCCGGAACGGTCGGCGGCAGTGCCGAGAGCGAAGACGGCGTAACCGTTCCCGTGATCTGGAACTCCGACGGTGAGTACCGGGAGCTGCCCGTGCTCGACGGCGCTGAGCACAGCGTGGTCTCCAGCATCAGCGGTGACTTCGCCATCGGAACCTCGGGGTCGAGCCCGGACGGCAGCCCGGGTGTGCTGTGGAACCTGGCCGAAAACACCGTGACAGAGCTTCCGGAGTCGATTGACGCGAACGACGTCAACGGCTCGGGCGCCGTTGCGGGCACTGCCGAGGACGGCTCCGCAGCTGTCGTCGACGGCGAAGAAGTCACTGAACTGCCGGACCTGGCCGCCGGCGCGTCCAAGGCCGAGACGATCGCCGAGTCGGGAGAGGTGGCCGGAGCCAGCCGCGACGCAGCGGGCAACTGGCACGCGGTCATCTGGACCGGCTGCTGAGGAGCGTCCGGAGGGCACGTCTCGAATCCGCCCGTTGACCTTTCCGCCGCGTCAACCGATACGGTCGAACCACGATAGGCAGAAGGGAAGCAGCTCCATGGGCAAGAGAAGGATTCAATCGCCGATGTCCGCCGCCGATAAACGAGAGCAGTGGGGAGAATTCGCCGACAGGGAACACGAGCTTCTCGACGAGGCAGAAGCCCGTTGGGGCGACACCGCGGCATATGACGAGGCTGCTCGAAACGTGTCCGCCTACACCAAAGAGGATTGGGAACGGATCAATGCCGGCAATGCGGCCATCGAGCGCCGAATCCGGCACCTCATGGACGTCGGAGCACACCCGAGCAGCGAAGAAGCGATGGACGTGGCTGAGCAGCAGCGGTTGCACATCAGTCACTGGTTCTACGCGATGGACCATGCCTTCCATGTGCAGAAGAGCGAGCTATACGTTCAGGATCCGCGGTTCCGCGCAGGTATCGAGAAGAACACCCGCCCCGGCGCGGCTGAATGGCTGCAGGCGGCGATCACTGCGAACGCGGCGCGTGCTCGAAGCGAGGGGTAGGTGTCTTCTGCTCCTTCTGCTCTCCTGCTCGAGCCTGTGACAGCGGTTCACTCGGCTTCGGTCTTCATCTGGTCATAGGCCGCCAACGCTGCCTGACGCGACTGTCTGAGATCGACGATCGGTTCCCGGTCCTCGGGTGAGTCCCCTGCAGGCGGGAGACCGCCCGGACCGCGACCGAGCCATCTGTCGATGTACTCGTCATCGGGGTCGAAGCGCTCGCGCTGTCGTTCGGGGTTGAAGATCCTGAAATAGGGGGCCGCATCTGCTCCGCACCCGGCCACCCATTGCCACGACACCGGGTTGTTGGCCTCATCGGCGTCGACGAGCGTGTCCCAGAACCACTGTTCGCCGTGCCACCAGTGGACGAGCAGGTTCTTCGTGAGGAAACTTGCCGTGGCCATCCTCACCCGGTTGTGCATCCACCCGGTCTGCCACAGCTGCCCCATGCCCGCGTCGACGAGCGGAATGCCGGTCGTCCCGTTGCGCCAATGCTCGAGTCCGTCGGCATCGTCCTCGTAGGGGAAGTGGGCGAACTCCGACCGGATCGGAACGGACTCGAGGTGAGGTATGTGATAGGTCAGATGCCAGGAGAACTCCCGCCAGTACAGCTGTCGGATCCACGCGTGACGGTCGTCCTCACTCACCGTCGGCAGATCCTGTGCGGCCCGCAGCGCCTGCCTCGGCGAGATCTCACCGAAACGCAGCCGCGGCGACAGGCCGGAGGTGGAATCGGGCTCGCCGGGGAAGTCATGGGAGTCGGCGTAGTCGTCGACGCCCTCGGCCAGTCGGCGCAGACTCTGCGCCGCCGCCCGGCAGCCGGGGCTCCAGTGCTCGGCCACAGTCGTTCGCCACCAGGGCGGGGTCCGGGCCGAAGCGAAATCGCCCGAGCCGGTTGCCGTCCCGTCCAGCAGGCCGAGACCGTCGAGGTCGCTCGCCCAATCGTGTGCCCGAGCCGATTCCAGCCATGAGTCGGAGGGCGGTGTCTGCGCGTTCGGGGCGGGCAGAACCTGTCCGACCTCATGATCACGGGTGGCCTTGAAGAACGGGGTGAAGACCTTGTAGAAGTCACCGCCCTGCGGGCTGGTCGTCCACGGTTCGACGAGCACGGCACCGGGATGGGAATGCACGGCGACACCGGCCTCGGTCAGGCGGGCCTCGATCCGTGCATCGAGGCTGCGGGAGGCCGGAGCCAAACGGCGTGACCAGCGAACGGAGTCGATGCCCAGATCATCGACGACCTGACAGACGATGTCCTCGCCCCGACCGGCGGCGAAGAGCAGCGGGATGCCGAGCTCGGACAGTTCAGCCTCGAGGACCCGCAGGGACTCGTGCGCCCACCACCGGGCGGCTCCGCCCAGCGGACGCGGCCCCAGACCGGAGGCGTCGCGAGACTCCCGGAGCCAGATCCCGACCACGCGACCGTCCGCGCGGGCCGCAGTCAGGGCCTCGTGGTCATCGACGCGCAGGTCGTCACGGAACCAGACAAGGGTTAGGGATTCGCGGCCGACGGTCACGCCCGGGAACGCTGCGCATCGTGGCCTCGGCTGCGGTGGTTCATCCTGGTCTCGGCACTCGTTCCGCGTGACTGAGAGCTTCGCCGCGGCCGGGCCGGACGTGCCGCCTGATCGCCTCCGGCGCTCCTGGCACGGCCCCGGCGACGGCCCTCGGAGCTGCGGTTCTGCTGAGCCTGGCCGCCGCTGGAGTTCGCCTGACCACTCTGAGCGCTCTCGCCAGAGCGATTGCCGCGGGGCCCAGCCGACTGACCGGCACGGCCGCCGCGCCTGCGGCGGGGCCGGCGCTTGCGTCCCTGACCTGAGGCGCTCGCCTGTTCGGAGGATCGGCCGGACTGCTCGGGTCGGCGGGCCGGTTCCTTCGGCTGCGGGGCGACGTAGTCGGCGACCTCACCGACGAGCTCGGCCACCTCGGGGGAGTCGGCGGTGACCTTCTGCGGGGCGGCCTTGATCGCGGCCTTGCGCAGCAGGGTAAGGGTGTCCTTGCGCTGATCGGGGGTCATGACCGTGACCACATCCCCGGCGCTGCCGGCACGGGCGGTGCGGCCCGAACGGTGCAGGTAGGCCTTGTGCTCGGTCGGAGGATCGACGTGGACGACGAGTTCGACGGAATCGACGTGGACTCCGCGGGCGGCGATGTCCGTGGCCACGAGCACCTTCGCATCTCCGCCCATGAACGCGGCGAGGTTGCGGTCGCGGGCGCCCTGGGACAGGTTGCCGTGCAGGTCGACGGCCGGGATGCCGGCGGCGGTGAGCTGTCGGGCGAAGCGCTTGGCCCGATGCTTGGTGCGGGTGAAGAGGATCCGACGGCCCGTGCCCGAGGCGAGCTTGTGGACGAGTGCGTTCTTGTCATCGACGTCGACTTCGTACACGTGGTGGGTCATGGCCGAGACGTGCGAGGTCGGTTCGTCCACGGAGTGGAGGACTTCGTTGTGCAGGAAGCGCCGGACGAGTTTGTCGACGTCGTTGTCCAGCGTGGCCGAGAAGAACATCCGCTGCCCGTTCGTCGGAGTCTGCTTGAGGATGCGGGTGACTCCGGGCAGGAAGCCGAGGTCGGCCATGTGATCGGCCTCGTCGAGGATGGTGACCTCGATGTGATCGAGGCTCAGCAGCTCCTGCTGCAGCAGGTCCTCGAGGCGGCCGGGGCAGGCCACGACGATGTCGACGCCGGCGTTCAGGGCGTTCTCCTGCCGCTTCTGCTTGACGCCGCCGAAGATCGTCGTCGTCTTCAGCCCGGCGGCATGAGCCAGCGGGTCGATGACAGCGGTGATCTGGGTGGCGAGCTCACGGGTGGGAGCGAGGACGAGCCCGCGGGGCCGGCGGACCCCTGCCTGGCCGGTCGGCGAGGCGGCCAGGCGGGCGACCAGCGGAATGGAGAAGGCCAGGGTCTTGCCCGAACCGGTCTTGCCGCGGCCGAGCACATCCCGGCCGGCCAGAGTGTCGGGCAGAGTGTCCTGCTGGATCGGGAAGGCCGCGGTCTTGCCCTCGCGGCTGAGCGTCTCGGTCAGCTTCTTCGGAACGCCGAGTTCGGCGAAGGTGACTTTCGAGGTGGTCTTCCCGGCGGTGGTACGGGGGTTGGTGCGTGTCTGTGCGTTGGTGATGGGGTGGCCCTTCGACGTGCCGGAGGGCGTGCCCGTGCCGTGGATGGTGGCAGGCCGCCGATTCCGGTCATGGAATGAGCGCTGTCGGCGCTCTCGATCGCCGAGAGAAAACGGCTTCGCAAAACATGCGCGGGTGATCGTCACCCAGCTGCAGAGACGAGGCGTCCTGACGACGCAGGGAACCCGAGGACGGGTTCACAAGTGTCTTCAGTCTACATCCTTCTGCTCCGACGACCGGGACGCGGGTGGGTGTGAGGTCTGTCCCCACTTCGCGATCGAGCACCGCCGAGACGACAGGGGGTTGTCGGGTCTCGGCAGCCGGGCCACACTGACCAGTGAGGCCATATCGGATCGCTCGCCCGTGTCTCGGGCGGGAAGGAGAGCAGCTGTGAACAATGGCGTCGAAGTTGTCCCGACCGAACCAAGGGCCGTCGCCGAGGCGGCCGTGGAGGTGATCTGCCGATGAAGGCAGTCGTCTACAGAGGGCCACGCGAAGTCGCCGTCGAGGAGGTCGACGATCCGAGGATCGCCGACCCCACGGATGTGATCGTCCGCATCACCTCGACGGCGATCTGCGGTTCGGACCTGCACATGTACGAAGGTCGCACGGACGCCGAACCCGGCATCACGTTCGGCCACGAGAACATGGGAATCGTCGAGGAGGTGGGAGAAGGCGTAGCCACGGTCAGGGCCGGTGACCGCGTCGTGCTTCCGTTCAATGTCGCCTGCGGCTTCTGCGACAACTGTCGGGCCGGAAAATCGGCCTTCTGCCTCACCGTCAATGAGCCCGGAACCGCCGGCGGCGCCTACGGCTATGTCGGAATGGGCCCCTACGGAGGAGGGCAGGCCGAATACCTGCGCGTACCCTTCGCCGACTACAATTGCGTGCCGTTGCCGGCGGGCGAGGAACACGAAACGGACTTCGCCATGCTCGCCGACATCTTTCCCACCGGATATCACGCCACGGAGCTGGCCGGAGTGAAGCCGGGTGAGACGGTCGCCGTCTACGGGGCCGGGCCCGTCGGGATCATGGCCGCCTACTCGGCCCGCCTCAAAGGCGCCAGTCGCATCTTCGTCGTCGACCATGTGCCCAACCGGCTGGAGCTCCCCGGAGAACTGGGCGCCGAACCGATCAACTTCGACGACGGCGACCCCGTCGACCAGATCTCCGATGCCCTGGGCGACTACGGCACCGACCGCGGCATCGACGCCGTCGGGTACCAGGCCACAGTCGCCAGCGGAGAGGAACAGCCTGCCACGGTGCTCAACCAGCTGGTCGGCACGGTGCGACACACCGGCGGCATCGGAGTCGTCGGTCTCTATCTGCCCTCCGACCCGGGAGCCCCCGACGAACACTCGGCCAAGGGCGAACTCCTGGTCAGGATCGGCCGGCTCTTCGAGAAGGGACAGACGCTGGGCACCGGCCAGGCCGATGCCAAGCGCTACGCCCACAGACTGCGCGACCTCATCATCGCCGGACGCGCCGAACCGGGATTCGTCGTCTCCCAGGAGCTGCCGCTGACCGACGCCCCGGACGCCTATGCTCGATTCGACCGACGCGAAGAAGGCTACTCGAAGGTGGTGCTGCACCCCGGCAGCGACTGAACCATCGCAGCCTCTGCGCGCTGCCCTAGGCGGTTCTGCGCACCGGAGGCTGCGGCGGTGAGGGCTCGGCATCGCCGCTGAGCTCGGTGGCATCGACGAGGGTGCGCTTCTCGGCCTCGAGCGAACTCATGTCCGCCTCGGAGACCTCGGTCAGCTCGTCGGTCACGGCCGCTTCGGCGGTTGCGGCCGCCTCGGCGCCCGAGGCGATGACCGGTTCGGCCGGCTGCAGGTTCCGTCTCCTCCGATGACCGGTGGCCCAACCGGCCACCGTCACCGAGGCCCAGCCGATGCCCATCCCGGCGATGTCGTCGAGGATGTAATGCCAGCCGAAGTAGAGCGTGGCCAGAATGGTCACGCCGAAGAAGACCCAGGTGCTCGTGCGGAGGAGTCGACTCTGGTTCGTGCGCATCATGAACAGGGCGGCGGCGAAGGTCACGGAGACGTGGAGTGAGGCGAACGCAGCCACACCCTGGATGGACTCGCTGCCAGCCGGGTTGCTGAGGAACTCGAGCCGGGTGGCGATGAGCACATCCTGCAGTTGGCTGACCCCGGTGTCGGGCAGGCTGCTGTAGAGCTCGGGACGGGCGAACGCCGGGCCGAGCGAGGGCAGCATGTAGTAGCTGATCGTGCCGAGCACCCAATTCAGGCACAGTGTCGTCGCATACCAGGCCCCGACGGCGTGATTGCGGCTGAGGACGAGGAACGCGCCGAGGCTGATCGGGATGAGCGGAAGATAGGCGAGGTAGGCGATCGAGAGCAGATTCGCCATGATCTCGGTGCCGAAGAGATCGTGCAGGAGCACCGCCGGGTTGTTGCCCCCGCTGAGCCAGTGGTCGAGCTGCAGCAGCTGGTGGTCGTAGAGGGTGCCTTCGCGGTAGACGGGCAGATCGCTCTTGAGATTGCGGTAGGCGACGTAGCAGATGTAGAAGGACAGCAGTCCGGCACCGATGCACAGCACCCGGTGCCTGTTCCACTCCGTCTTTGCGACCTCGACGACGGCGGCCGGGATATTTCGCCACCCGCTTCTTCGCACCGCCTCGACGATGAGTCCGCCGCCGACGAATCCGAGGGCCAGGAGCGGCAGACGGATGTATGAGGGTCCGAGGAAGCCGTCGGGATCCTTCAGCGGCAGATCGAGATAGAGCGAAGAAGCCACGGCGACCGCTCCGACGAGGAGCGAGAGCGCCATGGCGAAGGTGTAGGGCCAACGTCGCAATCGAGTCATCGAGGACACACTAATGGCTCAGTCTAAGCACTTCGTCGGATTTCTCTCGATGTCGCCTGACAGGAGAGGGATCGGAGCCGTTCGGAGCCGGGACATGGGCAGAAGCCCTCAGCCCGATGTGTGTCTGCTGGCAGTAGCCTTGAGGCCATGACAGATCGTTCGCTCAACGCGGCTCCGAGGCGGTGGCGCATCATCAAGCACGTCCTGCAGCGCCTGCTCGAGGACGAGTGCCTCGACCGCGCCGCCGGGCTGGGCTTCTACGCTCTGCTGTCCGCGGCCCCGGCGATCCTGGCGATGGTCTCCCTGCTCGGCGTGGTCGGCGAAGCCGAAGCGACCACCGAGGCGGTGCTGTCCCTGGCTCACGATGTCTCGGCCGAGGCCGCCTCGGCGATTCGCCCCTTCATCGTCGAACTCACCGAGTCCTCCTCGGCCGGCGCCACACTCATCGGCAGCCTGGCCCTGGCGATCTGGTCGTCGTCGAAGTACATCGGCGCATTCGGTCGTGCCCTCAACACCGTCTACCGGGTGGAGGAGAGCCGACCCTATTGGAAGTTCAAGCCGCTGATGCTGCTGATCACCGTGGTCACGCTCATCGTCATGGCCGCCCTGGGGCTGCTGCTCGTCCTGTCGGGGCCGATCGCGGAATCGCTCGGTGAGCTCATCGGCATGGGGCCGACGGCCCTGCTGATCTGGAACGTGGTGAAATGGCCGGTCTTCGTCTTCTTCGTCATGCTGCTCATCGCCGTGCTCTACTATGTGACTCCGAATGTGAAGCAGCCGAAGTTCCGATGGGTCAGCCTCGGCGCGCTCATCGCTCTGCTGGCCCTTGTGGTCGTGTCATCCTGCTTCGT